>Ga0070724_10000716_pt1 | contig 21917 bp, 19 predicted proteins | sample tdDd001_FD_67278 | JGI IMG/M metagenome (GOLD analysis project Ga0070724, IMG submission 67278) | Marine sediment microbial communities from the Atlantic coast under amendment with organic carbon and nitrate - tdDd00.1 | ecosystem: Environmental > Aquatic > Marine > Coastal > Sediment | place... | reverse complement strand
ATTAGCCGTGACTTAAAGCAAAGCTACCAAAATGACTACATCAATTACTGGCGCGATTTTATTAGCCATATTCAAGTCACCCCCATTACCTCTTCGGCAGAACTCGATAGGACGTTAAACACCTTAACCAATGCATCGGGCAACCCGTTAACGTCACTGTATCAGACCGTCACCAAGTATACGTCGGTCGAGTTAGAGAGCGCCTCGACGGCCGCCCAACCTGCTACTGAGGCGGCGGCAGAAGACGAAGTGCAAGACGTGGATAAAAAAGAGTCGGCGCGGCAGATAAGCTTAAGCTTTCAAGCGTATCACCAGCTAGTGACTCCCGATCAGCAAAATCAGAAACCGCTGGATACCTTACTTGCTAATGTAGCGAAGACCAAAAGCTGGCTAGACAAATACTACCAATCTAAGCAGCCCCAGCAACTGGCGTATCAAACTCTGGCATCGAGCCTTAAAGCCGATGATCCGGTTTCAACGTTGGCGCTGCAGGCGGCGGATCAGCAGGCCATCATTGCCGGGCTACTTAACGACATCACCGCGCAGTGCAACGAGCTTATGTTGCTACTCAGCCACGAGTACCTAAATAGCGCATGGCAAAGTGAGGTTTATCAGCCATACCAACAAACCCTAGCTTCATTTTATCCCTTTAACCCCAAAGCCAGCAGCGACGCCAGCGTCGCGGATGTAAAAGCGTTTTTTAAATCAGGAGGAACGCTGGATACTTTCTATACCTCAAAACTCGCCAGCTTTACTAGCCAAGGCAATGCAAGCCCATTCTTAAACGGCTTATTGCCTAATACTGGCCTCGCTTTAGACCCCGAGTTGTGGTCGATGCTTAGCAAAGGCCAAAGTATTCGCCAAGCCCTATTTTTAACTGACCCCAATAACGTCTCGGTATCGTTTCAAATCAAAGCGGTCGAAATGAGCCCAAGCCTAACCGAATTTGCCATCACCAGTGACAAACCGATTTTCAGCTACCGACACGGCCCGCTGCTATGGAGCGCGCAAACTTGGCAGGGCGAGTCGCAACTTGAAGACACGTTAGGCATTGAGGTGATCTCCCCCACCACAGCGATTGCCAAAGAGAGCTATAACGGCAATTGGAACTGGTTTAGGTTGATTGCACCACGGGTGAAAGAGTCGAGCGAGCAAACCACTCAAATTGAGTTCAAGTACGGCGACAATAAGGTGCAGTTGGCCATTAAAACTCAAGGCCAATCGAACCCATTTCAGCCGGGCTTTTTCTCGGGTTTTTCATTGCCAAATGACATCTGATCGCGACGCTAAGCTCACCATCTGCCGTCATCACCAACTGGCGGCGGCTCGGTTATTCGCAGGCGGCTTACAGCTTACGGAAAGAAAGCAATCTCGTGTCTACTTCGCCGAGCATCAAGATTACGGGAAGGTAGTGCTAAAGTTGGCCAGCAGTACTGCCGAAAAAATACTGCTTAAGCGAGAGGCCGAATTTCTTAACCGACACCCGAGCCCCTACTGGCCAAAGTTCATAGATTACTTAAGCTTTGCCGGGCTCGACTGGCTACTGATCCACCACATCGCCGCCCAGCCTTTAGCTGTGCTCATTCGCCAGCAAACATGTGATGTAAACTGGCTACCCCACGCAGAACAAGCGCTGAAAACGCTGCATCGCCTTGGAATACTCCATGGCGACATTAAGCCAAATAATATTCTTGTCGACTCTAACGGTCACGTCACCCTTATCGACTTTGGCGCTATACAAACTATCGGTGCGCCGCCTATCGCTCCCATCGCGTTCAGCCCACCGTTTTATGGTATTGATGATCAGCTCACTCAATCCGTTACCAGTAAAAGCGATTGGCGCGCCTTGGCGCTAACGCTGAACGCCTCTGCGACCAAAACAAAAAGCATACCTGGTCGGTATGCCCTTTTACTTAAGTAAATAGCCTATCAACAATTCATCAGACGGTATTCACTAATGCCGCCGAGATCCCATGAATAGCAAAGATATTGTTATCCAGTACATCTCGGTGATGGCGGTTTACTGCGCCGCCATAATCTCGGGTGATCCCCGGAAATTGGAAACGATGAGTCGGGATCCCCATCCACGACTGACGCTTTTGACCAATACGATCTTTACCCGATGAAACACGGCGATCTTTAATGGTGTACACACTTTGATGCTGATCTTCAAACAGGTCACGGTTACTAAACATCTGAATATAATAATTAAGGATGTTTTCTCGCCTTAAGTGCAGCATGGTGTTTGGTTTTAAGCGAGTCCCCCAACCTGTTAGCACTTTTTCCATAAAATCGCGGGTAACACGCCCCGGCCCAGTCAGATCGTTTCTACCCGCACTTCCGCCATCGATATGCGCATTACCCACTAAGGTGCCGTGCCGTCCTGGCATCAAGGTGGTGTAGTAACGTGTGGTTGGGTGTAAGCGCGGCATACGAGCTTTAAAGGCGAGTGAACGTTCATCTTGGGCAAACACGCACACCACTTGTTTTACGTTCGGCCCTAAGGTTTTGTAATCTTTAAACTGGTTCATCCCCCCTGGCACCGGATCGCAGGCGAAAATATTGACATCAATATCTCTAAGGCGGCGATCTTTTCGCATTCGATTGGCAAACTCGAAACAGCTCACCCCGCCGCGACTCCAACCGACAATGTTCACTTGCGTGATAGGATCGCGCCGCCTTTCCGCCGCAATATTGGCCCGTTGCAACTGCATCGCATGCTTTAAGTCTTGCGACAACTCGCGAGTTTCGCGCTGCCAGTCTTTATACGCTTGGGTGGTGTTCCAGTGCCAAAACTTAGCTTTTCGGTCTGGTTTGATATCGGCGAGCAGCTTTTTACTTCGAGATAGATAATCCCCTCGGTCCTCTTCGTCGCCGCGCAATATACTCAAGACATGGTTCATATTGCTACTGATCCCATGCCCACCTAACTTACCGCGCACTTTCATATAGGAGTCGTCTTTGCTGTGTTTACTCCACTCGCTGCGATTACCGCTTCCCACCCCGTCGACCAACAAATAGTCGAGCCGCTCTTGTCCAACGGCGTTTTTGGCCAAGGTTGAAATCAGCTCTCCATCAACATAGTTATGATGGCCATGATCTTCCGAGTTAGACCCAGTGCCACAGAAAAACAGCGTGAAAATTGCCATTACTCACCTCTCCTTGGATTATGCATTCAGTTGGCGATGCATTAAGTGTAGGGCAGCTTTTCCGTTTTACAAATCTGCTAGAGCAATCATGGGGTTAGAGGGGGTAATAATTGAGAATGCGCTGGGTTCGCTTTTTTCTCCTACGCTTATGAATAAGCCAAAAAACAAGGAGCGGCGATGAGCAAGCCAATTATTGCGGACAATAAACCGATCAAAGTCGAGCTAATCAAAGATCAAGACTACTATTTCTGCAGCTGTGGTCGTTCTAGCAAGCAACCCTACTGCGATGGCTCCCACGCTGGAACCCAGTTTAAACCCAAGCACTTTGTCGCCCAAGAAAGTGGCGATAGTTACCTGTGCCGCTGCAAACATACGGCGAATCCCCCCTTTTGCGATGGTGCGCATAAGCAGTTTTCAAAAGCGCAAGTCGGCCAAGAAGGGCCAGGGGTACAAGTTCAGCCTGCCAGCAGCTCCCCTACACCCACCGCTACCGTAGAAGAGCCAACCGTTGAATTTATCCACCAACTAGCAAGAGAAGGACTGACTAAAATGGGCCACCACGGCCCGATGACCTCAATGGGCGTACCGCGGCACCTATTGCCCCACTGGGATGACCTACAGGTGATGGTGGCACAAATGGCAACCCAACCCTTAATGGAAGACGCCCCGGTAGCCACCGAGCTTGTCATCGGCCCGAAGGCAAAAAAACCGTTAAAGCTGAGCATTCCTTTGTTTGTCTCGGACATGAGTTTTGGCGCGCTGTCGGAAGAGGCCAAACTCGCTTTGGCAAAAGGTGCCGAGCTAGCCGGAACGGGAATATGCTCTGGAGAAGGCGGCATGTTGCCAGAAGAGCAAGCGGCCAACTCGCGCTATTTCTATGAGCTCGCCAGCGCAGGCTTTGGTTACGATGAATCCAAACTAAAACAAGTGCAAGCCTTTCACTTTAAAGGTGGCCAAGGCGCTAAAACTGGCACGGGCGGCCACCTACCTGGTAGCAAAAATATTGGCAAAATCGCCCAAGTTCGTGGCATCACAGAAGGTGAGCCCGCTATCTCTCCCCCAACCTTTAAAGACCTACACAGCGCAACAGATTTTAAACGCTTTGCTGACAGGGTAAGAGAAATTACGGGTGGTATCCCCATCGGTTTTAAGCTCAGCGCTAACCACATTGAACAAGATATCCAGTTTGCTTTAGATGCCAGCGCCGACTACATCATCTTAGATGGCCGCGGCGGCGGTACGGGCGCTGCCCCCGAAATGTTTAGAGACCATATCAGCGTGCCAACCATCCCTGCCCTTGCAAGGGCAAGAGCCTACTTAGAGCAGCAAGGCGCTAGCCATGTGACCCTAATTATCACAGGTGGCCTGCGAGTACCGATGGACTTCGTTAAAGCCATGGCGCTCGGCGCTGACGGGGTTGCCATCTCCAACAGTGCGATGCAATCTATCGGCTGCGTTGCGGCGCGGATGTGTAACACCAATAACTGCCCAGCAGGCATCGCCACTCAAAAAGCCGACCTACGCCAGAGGTTGAATGTCGACAAGGCCTCACACCAACTAAAAAACTTTTTTGAAGCGTCTGTCGAACTGATGCAGGTCATGGCACGAGCCTGCGGCCATCACGGCTTAGATCAGTTCAACCCTCATGACTTGGCGACATGGCACCGCGATATGGCAATGCTATCCGGTGTGCGCTATTCGGGTGTGAAAAAGCTAACGGGAGACAGCTAAGCAGCCCCCCGTGCGAGTTCAGTGCCCATACTCGTACGACCTACCAAAAGCCAGCGACACCTCAATTGAACTGTCGCTGGCTTGTGGTATGCGGTTTATATTGCACTGACTCCCTGACTCAACCACAGTCGCACAGCGTACTGATATTGCTATTAATATAAAATACTTAGCACCACTAAACCCCGTTCAGAATGCGCTTCACGCCTTTTATCGACATTTTATCAATTCAAGTCAATTTTATTTGGCAATCATTGATCTGAGTTATATTTTGTTCTGCCGTTTATCAGGATGATCATTTATATAAATCATCCTTATTGATGATCAATTTAATGTTCTTAGTAAGTCATGCCTAAGGCATCTTTACTGATTGATGGAGTAACAAAGTGAAAGAGCATTCAATGCCACTGCCAGATGAGCATGAGTACCGCCGTTCGGTACTCTTTGTGGTACTTACCATCACCATTTTGTCTAGCGCTTGCTTTAGTCTACTTAACTGGCTAGCTTGGCCCGAATACAAAACCTTTGCCTTAATCCAAGCTGCTGTCGTGCTCTTATGGACAGGAATACTCAGCGTAATTAAAAAGACCCGCTATTTAAAGCACTGGTCGATGGTGTTCTTATTCACCTCTTATTGCCTAGTTTTTTATAGCCTGATGAATGTAAGTTTTCGCGTTGGGCTGTTTTCATGGATTTTTATTTTCCCCGTTTTGTCTTACCTGTTACTTGGCCGCAGAGTGGGCATGATCACAACCTTTATCGGCGTCTTTGGTGGGCTTGGTGTGCTCGGATGGCGCGTCTGGCAACAAGATCCTGAAGTACATTGGATAGCACTAGGAAACTACGGCGCTTGTACGCTCGCTATCTGGGCAATGGCACATGTTTATGAGTTCAAGCGTGCGTCTGTGGTTAGGCGTTTACAAAATATGGCGACCAAAGATCCTTTAACAGGCCTGCTAAATGTTCGTACCCTGTTTGACACTCTCGACAGCACTCTCACGGATACCAAGCAGCGCTCGGAGCCAGTAACCGCTGTTTACATCGATATCAATGACTTCAAAGTGATCAACGATACCCACGGCCATCAGCGCGGAAACGACATTCTTATCACCGTAGCAAAAGCGATAAAGAACGCGACTAGAAAAGTGGATCACCTGTTTCGTTACGGCGGTGACGAGTTCGTGATCATTTTCCCTAACTGCACCGAGCAGCAAGCCCGAAGTATTTGTGAACATCGCCTCGCAAGTGAACTGCGCGAAAAGGAGGCCGACCTTACACTGAGTATTGGTTACGCTCAAACTGGCATTAATGGATACCTCTCGCCCGATACCCTACTTCAACAAGCTGATCACAATATGTATGAGGTGAAGCGCACCTCCAAGCAGCATTAATACCTGTGTGGCGGTGGGCAATAATACCACCTGCCACCGCGCCTCTTCATGCAGTGCAAAACCTACACCAAGAATGGCCCTATTATCTTTACTCTTCTGTTAAGTATTTAAACCGCTCAAAAAGAAAATCTAAGAACAGCCGAACTCGCTTGGGCTGGTATTGTTTACTGAGATACACGACATTCAAGTCTGAACTTGAAACAGACGTTGAGGTGTTGAAGTTCTTCATATAGCCGTCAAGGACCGTGACAAGACGCGCATGATGAATATCAGCCTGAACATCTAATACAGATTTAAGCGCGATGCCGGCCCCCTCTAATGCCCAGCGCCGAATCACTTCACCGTCATCTGAAAATCGTTTTGGCACAAGCGTAACGGCACTTTTGTTATCTTGTTCTTGAAAATGCCAGGTTTTGAGTTCTTCACTACTACGAAGCATGACGAGGCAGTCATGATTTACCAAGTCCTGTGGTGTTTTGGGCGTGCCATTTTTGGCAAGATATTCAGGCGACGCACACAGCACTCGCCAACTGGGTGACAGCCGCCGTGATATCAAGCTACTATCCGCCAGCTCTCCATAGCGAATGACGATATCCATGCCAGATTCAGCTATGTTCGATAGCTGATCTTCTAGATATAGGTATGGCACCACGTCGGGATAGATCTCAGCAAACTCGTTGACTATCGGAAGGATGTATTGTTTACCAATATCTTTTGGCGCCACGATCTTTAACGCGCCCTTTACCTCTTTCACCCCATTTAGAATAAGATTCTCGGTTTCCCTAACGTTATCCAATATTTCCATACTGGCTTGGTAATAGAGCTGGCCAGAATCGGTCATGGAAACATGCCGAGTACTTCGGTTAAGCAACTTGACGCCATATCGCTCTTCTAGCGATTGCAGCCTTGCCGTCATCGCTGCGGGAGATAGGCCAAGATCACGCCCTGCCGCCGCCAATCCTTGATGCTTCACAATACTGACAAACATTTCCATATCAGAAAACTTATCCACTCTACCCTCCAGCATTCAGATTTAATGAATAAAGTTTTCATATTTTACTCAATTATCAAATTTAATCGAATGAATATACTGGCCATTCTGGGTCGACATGCGGATAAACCTGCAAATAGAAACGACCAAAACGACTAAAGTAAGGCGATGACCATGAGCAAATTATTTCAACAAACCACCCTAAAAGGCCTAAGTTTACAAAATCGTGTTGTTATGGCCCCAATGACTCGCGCTCGTACCAGTCAGCCGGGTAACATACCCAACGCCATGATGGCGACTTACTACAAACAGCGTGCTTCCGCTGGTTTAATCATCTCTGAAGCAACGCAGATCTCTGATGACTCTCAAGGTTACTCTTTCACCCCAGGCGTCTACACCGACCAACAAGTGGAAGGTTGGCAACCTGTGACAAAAGCTGTGCAAGAACAAGGTGCGGCGATGTTCTGTCAGCTATGGCATGTTGGCCGAGTCTCTCACCCAACCTTCCAAAAAGGGGAGCGACCTCTCGCCCCTTCTGCTGTAGCGCCAATAGAAACACAAGTTTGGATCTCAGATGACGAGGGCAACGGAAGTATGGTTGACTGTATTCAACCCAAAGAGATGACTCAGGCGGATATCGACCGCGTCATTCAAGACTTTGCCTACTCAGCCAAACGGGCCATCGAAGCCGGCTTTGATGGTGTTGAGATCCATGGTGGGAATGGCTACCTGATTGACCAATTTCTTCGAACCAATTCCAACCAGCGTATCGATGCCTACGGGGGAACTCGTCATAACCGTATCCGCTTTCTTCTCGAAGTGATTGATGCCGTAATTAAAGCAATTGGAGCCGATAAAATCGGGGTTCGCCTGGCACCATTCATCACCTTTAAAGACATGGATTGCCCAGATATCGTTCCCACTATTTTGCAAGCTGCAAAAGAGCTGCAAGCTCGTGATATCGCCTACCTGCACTTGTCTGAAGCCGATTGGGATGATGCGCCTATCATCCCCGAGAGCTTCCGCCTTGAACTAAGAGATAAGTTCACCAATACCATTATTGTCGCCGGTAGTTATACCCAAGAGCGAGCAAATGAAATACTAAACAAAGGCTACGCCGACCTCGTCGCTTTTGGCCGCCCTTTCGTCTCGAATCCGGACTTGGTTTCACGCTTGAAACACAACCGCAAACTCGCCGCTTTAGATGGAGCAACACTGTTTGGGGGTAATGAACATGGTTATATTGATTATCCAGCATTTGAAGAAGTTTAAGTAACCCCACGGAAAAAGCGGGGCGAGCTGTTTGATTTTGCGCTTAACCCGCTCCAATTGATAAAAATGTCGACTAATATTAAGGAGAACAAACTAAATCCAGAACTAAAGGTACGCACTATGAAAAATCTGGGATTTAAAAACCTGTTGTTAATCGCAACCCTAACGCTAGTGGCCTTGTCGGTGGCCGTGTCTGGCACTATCTCGTATCAGAATGAAGCGAAAACTCTCACTAACCTCATCATCACCAATACCGAAGGCTTTGTGGCAAACTCCGCCAAGAAAGTTGAGTTGGTGGTCGGAGATAAAGTGGGCGCCGTAGGCAAAATCGCTTCCCTGTATAAGAACAAAGAAATTGTCGGAACAGCAGAAGAGCTTATTAATATGACCCACTTAATGGCGGCGGCCGCTAATCTGAACAGCGCCGTAGTTGGGTTTGAAACAGGTGATGCGTACTGGAACCAAGAGGCCAAGACGTGGCCTAATCACAAATTCGAAGGTGATGTGACCACTCGAGGTTGGTATCAAGCTGCGCGCCAAGCAAACGGTACATCGGTGACCAATCCCTATATGGGCTCTGAAGGTGATGTTTTCTGGATCAGTATCGTTGAGAAAACCCTAAGCGGGATGGTTTCTGTCGATATGAAGCTCGGTTTTTTGAATGAACTCGCCAATGCGGCAACATCCATTCCCGGCTCGGTTGCGGTGATCATTGCCGAAGATACCTCTATTCTCGCCAGCTCCTCTCCTGCGCTCAAAGTGGGAGAGAAAGGTGACAGTATCGCCTCTCTTCGTGATGTCCTCCATAACGCGGTCCGACAGGAACATCTACTTCAAGAATATAACCTTGATGGCGTAGACAAACTGTTATTTTCCAACCGGATAAAGGCTGGCGACAAAAACTGGTATTTTGTATTAGGGTTGGATAAATCGGTAGCATTCGCCGGATTAGCAGATGCCCGTTCCGAGGCAATCTGGGTGGGCGTGATCGCGTGTCTAGTGAGCGTGGTTGTCGCATACTTCATCATTCAAGTTCTCTACACACCGATTGTGCAGCTGAAAAAAACCATCCTCGATCTGGCTCAGGGCGATGGGGATTTAACCCAGCGACTCAAAATCGATTCTCACGATGATCTCGGGCAAATTGCCGAAGGGGTGAATGGCTTTGTCGAAAATCTGCAGCAAATGATGAATCAGATCCAACAAGCCGCCGGCGTGCTGCAGCAAAATGTAGTCAGGTTGCAAGACAACTCATCGCGTAACTCATCAATTCTCGACTCGCATGTTTCAGAAACCGAGCAAGTCGTCACGGCAATTGAAGAGATGAACGCCACCGCCGAATCCATGGCAGCCGATGCGGCGAGTACCGCCCAGCTGACCCAAAAAGCCAATGACGCTAGTGAAGCGTCGCGGGGCACAGTATCTGGCGCACAAAACTCTGTGACCGCTCTGGTAGAGGATGTTCAAGGCACCGCGAGCAGCGTGCAAAAACTGAGTGATGAGACCGACGGCATTAATCAAATACTGAACGTTATCGGTGATATTGCCGAGCAAACTAACCTGCTAGCACTGAACGCTGCCATTGAAGCGGCGCGTGCCGGAGAACAAGGGCGAGGCTTTGCGGTGGTTGCCGATGAAGTTAGGAACCTAGCAACCCGCACCAAAGAGAGCACCGAGGAGATTGAATCAGCACTAGACAGCCTACTAAAAGGAAACCAGCAGGTCGTCCGCGCCATGGATACCACCAAAGACCGCTGCCAAAGTACCGCCGAAGCGATGGGCGCGGTGTCCGACAGCCTCAACTCCATGACTCAACACGTAACCGACGTGAGTGATCTCAGCTCGCAAATCGCGACCGCGGCAGAAGAGCAAAGCAGCGTAACCCACGAGCTAAGCCGCAACATGAATGCGATAAATGACATAGTGCAAGAGCTTGATCAAAACAGTAAAGAAGCGCTAACCGATGCAGAGAGTATTTCCCAGATAAACGCTCAGCTTAACGAGATTGTGGGCCGGTTTAAACTCTGACCGCTCACACCATAAAGTGCTTGGTGAATTGACTTCCTCATCTGAGGGAGTCAATACCAACGCCCAACTACAGCGTCATCTTAGGCGCACTCTGCAGTTTATCTCGCGAGATTTGATACTGGGTTATCGCACCATAGAGGTTATGGGCAATCGTCAGCCAATTGAGCGCGAACACCAACGCCAGCAGTGGTGTGGCCACGGGCCAGCACACCGACAACCACAGCGCCGCCAGCAGGGCAAGATACGAGTAAAACTGGCGCTTCATGCGTGCGCGGCTGATCAACTGATAGTGATCGGGAAGGGGGATCATCGCCATTGGGTTTTGCATCATCAGGCGCTGTAAGTGCAAGGAGATCAAAAAAGGCACGATTTTCAGCAGCATGCCTTGAATGATGGCCAACACAAAACCAAAGCCAAATACAAAGCCCAGCAGGACTTCGAGCTTGGTTTGCCACTGCATTATCAGCGCGGGGCGCTCAATAGGTAGAAGCATCCACAGTAACACCCCACACGCCAACATCAAATTAGCCAAGCCGAGCTGCCAGTAATTGATCACCACATCCGGCAGTTTACGTTTGCGTTTGCTAAGCCGCTCTAGGGTGATCACGCAATACAGCCCAGTAGCAGCAATGCATAAAAACCATCCCCAAGAGAGCGGAAAATCGAATGCTTGGCCACTGGCGAATATCAAGCCCATCACCAACAAGCCGAGCACGCTATGACGCCACTTTTTGCTAAAGCTCGGCGTAACATGAAACATAGGAATAACCTGAAAGCTTACCGCCATCACCAGCAACATGATCCAACCGAAGCTGCCAATACCCGCGTGTAAGTTGGTTAATGTCTTTCCTACGCTGGGGAAAAAGCCCCACAAGTAACCACTGAGTAAAACCAACCCAAGAACGAGTAGCGCGGCAAGCGCCACAATCGCCAGCAGGATCGGCAGGCGGGTCTGCTCACCTTTTGCTTGGGTGACGAGTAGCCAAACCAAAGTAAGACAGAAATAGCCAAGGCTGAAAGCAAGTAGCGCAAAAGGAAGCAAAAAGCTCAACCAACCTAAAAACGCGGCCGCTAACGTGACGACCCCGCAAACGAAACTGAAGTGAAATAGGTGTAAGCGCCAGCCAGTGATGGGAATCGCCGCGCCACACAGCACCGGCATGACCTGAAACAGCGAGCCGATCATGATCATCGCCATCACCCCGAGCGCAATAATATGAGTTACGGCAAGGGTAACGGGCATCCAGCGGCTCAGCCACAGGGCTTCGCCATGCAGCGCGATAAGTATTGCGGCGAATAGAGCGAAAACCGGCGCCGTTAGGTAAAAGCGAAGCGGCGATGAAAGCGCAGGGATCGCTTCAAAGTTCAGGCCTGTCATTCTCATTACGCGTTGTTCTCTTGGTTGGGATACTCAATACAAAGCTTCTCTACCAACGCATTGGCTTGGCTGTCGCCAAGGTGCCAGAAATAGATCTGAAAATGCTCGGGCGTGACTTCACAACACAGGTACTCAAAGCGCCCCGCTATCATGTCAAATAGCGGGATGGGCTTGCGCCTGTGCTTCACCTTAAGCACCTCTCCTGTCGCTAATGTTTGCAGTGCCGCCGTGATCTGGTGCATCGGTTGCGGTGGCTCTAGCTCGCTCACATCTAACTGCGTCACTCGGTTTGTATCCATTTTTCGCTCGCATCCGTTGGTGAATAGCCCAGCAGTTATTGAGCGCTCATCTGCCGAACAATCTCTTCGCTATTGCTAAGGTGGTTGTCTGTCATTGGGTATAGGATCTGCTCTTCTTTCATGTTGTGCTGTTGAATAAAGATCATAATGCTTTCGCTGCTACCCATTGCGCGCTCAATGTCTTGTTGTTCAATCGCAGCGGCCATTTGTGCGAACATCGCTTTGATCTGAGCATGCTCTTGACGCATCACCATCGTTGGACCCGCCGTCATACCCGTTTGCTCTTCAAAGGCAGGAAATAAGATCTGCTCTTCCAAATCAAAATGATGCAGGGTCTCTTTTTCAAACTGAGCCCAAAGCGAGGCAAATGCCACCCAATCTTTGCTGGCTAACACCGCTTCTGCTTCAACAAGCAGGTTGTCACACGTCTTGTGGTGCTGGGTCATAAAATCTTGAATTGAAGTCATCTTTGCTTCCCTTAATTAGTCATTGCGATACTCACACTTAAAATAATATATAAAATACATGTTTAAGACTATGCCAACAAAGTAGTAGTTCTGCCTTAGTTTGACTCAGGTCATTATTTACAGTGTAAATAACAACCGCCACTACCGATAGGGGCAGAGCAAATCTGGAGACCCTCCCTATCATTCGCCTTTAAGGAACTTCGCCTGCGCTCACTGATTTCATCCGCAGGTCGATACACAGGCAATAAAAAACCGCTCACTAAAAGCGAGCGGTTTACAGAGTGTTGCCATGTTTAATATTTAGTTCGAGCTATTTAACTGCTGCAAATAAGCAGAATAGTTTTCGATATATTGCGTTTCATTGATATGCGTATCACTTGAGTCTTCTTCAAGAAAACCAAGCAACATTTTTGCCCCCGACTCCCCATTCTCTAACGCTTTTCTTAACCAATATGCCGATAAAATTTTGTTCTCAGGAATGCCACACCCATCATCATAAAGGCATGAACCAAGATAAAACTGCGCACTTGCCAAACCTTCTTTTGCCACTTCAGTCACTAGCCTAAATCCTTTTTTTAGGTCTAGTACTTCAGGCTCTCTTAGCAAGATAAAACCCAGTAATTCTTTCGCATGAGGCTCCCCGCTATTAACCGCGACTTCAAGTTTGGACTGCGCACCTTTAATATCACCTTGTTCATAAAGTTCGTTGGCTTCACGATATAATTGTAAAGCGACAGCACTCGAAGTACTTTGTCGCTCTTCCTGACGGTTTTCTGTTACAACAACTATTTGATTATTTTCGCTGCAAGCTGGTAGCAAAAGTACTAATGAAAGCACGATAAAAATCTTCATTTATTCACCATGTGCATTTTATAAATAACACTGCCGTAGAAAAAGACTCGTCAGTTTCACCGTGTACAATCGAAAACTTGGTATCTATCGATTTCCTTATACTCACTTCGCATAAGCTGCTAATTTTACCTCTTACATAAGCACTAGATTCAAAGCTAGGCTCATCCGTACCAAAAATCAGGCGATCCAGCGTGACTTGTGATAACTGAGGCGCTTTGCCGTACTCTCTTTCCACCTTTAGATATTTTATATTTACAATCAAAACGCAACCGCAAGCACTGGGGTTTGAAGCTTTAACTCTTTTAGCTAAAATCTGAGTGTTTTGTCGAACAATATCATAAAGCACCATAGCTCGAGCTTTCTGTAAAACTATGCCCAAAGCCATAGCCCGTCCTCCTTTAGCCTTCATGGAGTTTGACGCGGTTGTTGAGGGTTGTATAGGAGCAACACTAGTATAATGCCTAGAAGGTATCACTTCCTTGTTCTGCCAGTGTGCCCTATCCGTCGCCATTGTTGCTTTTATGTTTGAACTTCTATCAATTCTTTCTTTAAGCTTTTGAAGCCTTTTTTCTCCCGTCATATCGTTTGGGAGTTTTCGAAGGGGACCAGCAAGTGAAGAATCCTTGATGGAAGATGCTGGAATGCTCTCCATAACAGAATCGTTTCTTAGCTCAATACAAGAAGTAAAAAGCTTATTGACTGGATACATATAATTTATGTAACTCGAAGATAATGGCACTTCACGGTTATGTGTAAGAATAGAAATATACATTTAGCCCTCCAAAAAAGACAACTATGAGTGCAATTGAATATAACCGCATATCTCGTTTATTCTTTTTTGGGCTCACCCTTCATCCTTTTTCTTGTTACTACACTATGTTTCGTAAAAAATGGGAGTCAATTCTCGACACCTCACCTGTGGATAGTTACGCAATGATTTTGGCTCCCAAACTGAGCGCCTCATAAGTAAAGAGATAATAAAAAAACCGTTCCCTTCAAAAGGTGAACGGTTTTATTCGGTTTTAGGTACTAAAAGGATTACGGCTTAATCGAACTAAAATCCGTAAAGCGACTGGTGTAAAGCACGCTTTGTGGCATGTCGTCGGTGTCATCAACCACCACAACACTTGGCACAGCAGTGGAAGCATCGATAGCGCTGATGGTTCTGTCATGATTCACCGTATACAGCACGTCATTGGCAAAGCCATTTGGCTCTTGCCAGTACCAGATCTGGGTATTGCGCGCAAAGTCGTCTTGGCAATCGGAGCTTAGCGTTAATTGGCCGCCTGCGGTTTCTAGGCATTGGTCAATGTTGGCGACGCTACGGTAGCGTTTCTCTTGATCGTAAATGAACGACTGAGATTTAGAGCCGTCGACACAATCTTTAAACTGCAGCGCACTGCCATCTACCACGGTCAAACACTGAGCGTTTTCTTGGCTCAAGTAAGTCGACTTAATGGTGACCGCATCGGCGCCCAAGAACCACGGGCTGTTCCAATCTACGTTGACGGTAAACTGGTCCGTATAACGCAGTTTTTCAAAGTCACGGCCGGTATCCCAATCGGAATCGCTGCTGGTATTGCTGTTCCAAAGCTGGCTACCCGAGGCGTAACGGCGGCCGATGATCCAACGGTTATGACCAAACAACGCTAAACTGTCTACCGTCGTTTTGACCACAATGTCAGACGAGCCGTTGGTGCCCTCTTTCGCGGCCACTTTGGCGACAAAATCTGGTCTTAACCCGCTTATCGCCAGCGAGTTGTTGGATCTTAATTTATCAAAGTTCCAAGGGTTGCCTCGGCGCTCATCGTAGTCCCAACACCAACCATCGGCAGTGCCTAAATCGCAGAAGCCATGTTCAGGGTCAACCGATGAACCATACTTGTTGTTGACGTACTTAATGTTGTAGCCGTCTTTATTGGTTTTCGTTACCAGACCAAACTGTTTTTTATTGGTAATGCTGTACTTGTCGGTAAACTTATACTCAATATCTTTGATCGGGATTTTTGGTGAGAAGCCTAAGCCCACTTTAATGCTGGTGCTGGTTTCTTTCTCAATCTTTGACTCAACCTGATCTTGCATTCTTGGATAAAGATCATTGAGATAAATCTGCCCAGAGGCGAGTTTCGCGCGATCGTTAATCTTAATATCGACATCGATCGCATCCAGATACTCGTTGTAGACATAGTTGGTATTGCTGTTGTGATTCCAGCGGCGATAAATATCAGACCAACTGTCCGCCAGCCCCATATCAACGCCAGAGCCTTCTGCCAATACGATTTCGACATACTTGTCTTTGTCGCCCGAACGGGCATAAAAAGGGGACTTGCTGTAATAGCGGACTTTGTACTTTAGCGTGACATTGCCTTTGTCTTTCCTTTCCACGTTGAAACGTCTGTGGACGATAAATTCCATCACATTGCCGCTATCTTGCGACACCGAGCGCTTGGTTCGGCTTCGCTTACCCAGCTCCGAGACTAAGTTATCGGCAAGGTAGTTGGCATCAAGGTCATCAAGTAGATAGATGCCTCTTTTTTCAACTTCACTTGGTTTGGTCACCAATACATATTGGCTATCCACACCCAGCCCTAACAGCTCTGAAGTGAAGGCTTTTCGCTCTTCTTTGTTTATATCACTCAGATTTAGAACGTAGTAATTACAGTCTGCCGGAATGGTTTTCTCGGTGCCGTATAAATGGCATTGTTGTTGGTAGTACGGCGTCGAAGACTGGATCAAATCTGCGATGAAATCGTTCTGTTCAAGGTTCGATGCGTAACTTACCGAACTGGTGGCCAGCAAGACACTCAAGCCGAGGAAGGAACTAGCAAGGGTTCTCATGTTATATCCTTTTGTTGAAAATCAGATACAAATCAACTCTTTGGGTTGATTTTCACGAGAATGGTACTCTCTTTTTCACTCAGAACTTTATAAAATTTATCAAGGTGTGACTTTGGTATAAAAAACAACCAAAGCGCAAAATTAAAGGAAATACTAATACAGCAAACCATTATTTATCACCTCAAAGGGCCAGCACAACCCCTCATTATCATGATGGCCTCCCCGAGCCTAATACGCTTAAGAGGTTTGAAAGCTGTTATTCATAACTCACCAGGTACTTCACCTGCACAAAATCGTTGGCAAACGCCGTCGCCTGAGCGTGTTTCAGTTTGATATCTTTAAGCGTTTTACCAAATAGTGGAATGCCTTCACCTAACAGCACCGGGGCGCGGGTAATGGTCATCTCATCGATAAGTTGCAGATTGATAAACGCTTGAATGGTCGCACCACCATCTATGTAGGCGTGCTGGTGCCCTTCACTCTCGAGCTTAGCTACCAATGCCTGAAGATCGCCAGAATACATCTCGACGTGAGCGCGAACATTTTCCGGCGCTTGAGAAATTGTGTTACTGAGCACAATGATACGGGTATCCCCATAAGGCCACTGCTCTGGCGTAAGATCCATGCTGGAAATCATTTCCATGCATTTGCGCCCCATGATCAGGCAATCGACCGATGCCATATACTCAGCAAAACCCATGTCTGCTTGAGAGCCCATGTCTGCATCGCTGTTTCCTGCCGCTTCTAACCAATCCACGCTGCCATTTTTTCTAGCAATAAAGCCATCAACACTGGTTGCGATATAGACAGAACACTTCATGTTTCACCTCGTTATTTACTTTTTCGCGCCAATCTTAAGCCTCTATCTTGGCTTTAAGTTCAGCATCCGCTACAATTATTTCTACACTGTAGAAATTAATATTAGTCTAGCGAGGAGTTTAAATGTCTGTCAAGGAGAAAAAGCGGGGAAGACCTAAGGGGGCTGGCAGCCAACTAAGCGCCGAAATCATCATGGCAATGGCGAAAAGCCTGATGAAAGAAGAGGGAAAAATCCCGAGTATTCGTAAGTTGGCCAATAACTTAAATGTTGATGCGATGGCCATTTACTACTACTTCGAAAACAAAAACAAACTATTGGAAGCGATCACCACCTCGCTGATAGAAGACATTTATGAACCAGTGGAAAGCGAAGCATGGAGAAGCGAACTAAGCTCGCTGTGCACTAGCTATGTCTCTCTACTAAACGACTACTCAGGCTTACTGGAAACCTTGCTCGGCATGAACTCTCAAAGCCCTGCTGAAGTGTTTATTGAGAAGTTTCATGTCGTGGTTGCCCCCCTAAACCTAGACCAAGCTGCCAGCAAAAACGCACTGGATCTGCTGGTCGACTACCTTCACGGCTTCGCGCTCGCGCTCAACTGCAATAGTGGCCACTCGGAGCTCGATGCAGACATGATGAAAGGCCCGCTTAGCCTGTACTGTAGCGCGCTAGAAAAGGCGTAGTTGGAGCGTTATTGATAACGGGTCACTGCACAGATAAAGCACGTTTAACCTAAAGATAATGGCCTTAGCCTAAGCGCCCCATGTTCGGAGCGCAGATTAACTAAACGTCAAAAAGCGGACTCAAAAAACCACTTAACGCCATGGTTAGAAGAACCACTTCATACCTATCTCGACACGTAATTCATGGTCGTTATTGATGGGGGTGCCATTGGGTAACACATAGTCTGCGGAGCCATATTCAAAGCGCGTCATTAGCCACTGGGTACGATCTGCGCGAGTGGGCGCACTGACAAAGAAATTAAGCTTTTTCGACTCCATTTCAACCACATCACCTTCGACTTGAAAGTACTCTGGAGAGAATTGGATAAAGCTCCCCGAATCTCCAAACTCCTTGGTAAGGAACAAACTAAGTAAGTAGCCATCAGCGCTCTCGCCAAATACTTTGCCCGTCGTATATGCAATATTGGGGAACACTTTTGCACCGAATGTATAAGCAGGATTAACCAAACCGATGGCACCGACAGAGAGCAGCGTCGTATCTTTGACCCCTGTCCCTTTTGCTGCGCCTGCTCCACCATTTTGATGGATAAGGTCGGTAGAAAAACCGACTCGCGGTATAAATGTGTTATCTAAAGCGTGCACCTGAAAATATTGTGCTCGACCGGTTTGATAATCAGTCCCGAGCTTGTGTTTGCCTTCTAATTTGGCGCTGTTGTTACCAAAAGTGCCTTCGGCAAACCCAGCAAATTGAATATCGTTAGACCACGCACCTGACATCATTCCGGAAATTCGAGTATCGGCATTCGAGTCAAGAAAGAGTGCAGCTTGAGTGTAAACACGGGTCAGATCTGAAGGGTTAATGACTTCACTTTCGTTGGTCTTAGCCCCTGCGAAAGTCAAACCAGAGATTGTGAGCAGAACAGAGGATGCAAGAATCGTTTTTTTCATTGTTTCTCCAAGTGTAAATATCCCCCGTTAGCTATCATCCTTACAATGGGGTAGGAAGATCATCCATGCGATGGCATCTATATTACGGACTTATCTGAAACAGAAAAAAACAGCTATGGTGGGGCTAACCCGCCAAATGATGGCGCTATGGCAGAGAGCAATGTTGTGCTTATATAGGTAACTTTAAGAGAGAACCTCTCCAGCGTATTGATTTAATACGTCGATCGCGCAGGTGATCTCCTCTTTGGTGTTATTAGCCAGCCCAAAAAAGAGGCACACGCCTTTAACATAGTTTCTAGTGGCGTCGTTAAAGTTAAGCGGTGCTAATGCGCCTTTGCTACTCACCGATAGCGCAATGGGATCGGATAATGCAATCCATCCTTCTTCTTTTAATCGCTCTAAAGCCATGTCTAAATTACTGACTTTTTCTACAACATTCGAGATACGAAAATAGCCCAAATCACCTTCATTGGTATTCGGGAACTCAAACTGGGTTTCCAGACGCATATCGTCAAAAGAGACACTATCGGACTTAAATAGATTAGATTCGGGATGGGTGTAACCACTTAACGATAGGTTGCCAATAAACTTGGAGGCGATTCTAGCTTGGGTTCTAGGGGTGTTTTCCGTTGCCATTATCGCGATATGGCACTCACCACTTTCAATCCGTTGATAAGCGAGTTCTCGAGAACTAGGAGAACAGTCAATCATTAAGTTGGGGTGTTGGTTTTTAATCTCCCTAATTGCCTTAGATAGAAAGTGATAAGGAATTTGGTCATCATGAAGTAACACTAGCTTATCTAATGGTTCATCTAACAAAGAAAACGCCGTCAACTCAAAATCCTTCGCTTGTTTACTCAGGCTATTTGCACGAGATATCAGCTTATGAGCGGCATCCGTTGGCTTGGCTTGTCGTCCCTCTATCTGAAAAAGCGCTACACCGATGAGATCTTCAAGGCCTACTACGTGTTCGCGAATTGTACTGCGATCTTTTTTTGCAACTCTTGCGGCGGCGCTATATGACCCTTGCTCATACACAAGAGAAAAGGAGTGAATTTGCTCAATTGATATCATAGAACACTCAAAAAAGATAAATGGGATATAGAGTTAACTAGACTTCATACTAACAAACAAGCAATCCGTGCAAAACATAAGCACATCCAGAAAGTGAAAAAGCCCCGGTTATTCATCGGGGCTTGGAGAGGCAGAGATTACTTTTGCTGGTCGAGTAGTTCGGCGACTTTTCTAAAGTAAGCGGGCGCTTTAATTTCGCCGTAAGGTGCTACATAGGGGGTGGCAGAAAAATAAACTGCGGCAAAATCCCGCTCCGGATCAACGTAAATCCCCTGCCCCGTATTACCATGTTTGTACATAGCCCCATCTTCAAAGATAAAGTCAAACTGGTAAGCGGCTTTAAGCGGTTTTTCACCGAATAACCCCATCGCTTGTTTCTCTTTATGCCCGCCAGCGAATGCTTTATCGCTTCCCGCAGCGCGGATTTGCTCTAACAAACTAGGGGTCACCACTTGCTCGTGTGCTACTTTGTTCCAGCTTGGTGTATAAAGCGTGGCGTATTTGGCAAAGTCTTCGAGTGTTGAAGAAATAATAGCCAAATTTATCGGGGTGCTATCTGGTGCCAAGTGCACCATTAACGGCATACGAGCCCCAAGCTTACCCCAAATTCGCTCTTCGACTACATCAGACCAACGTTTATTGGTTACGTTTTGGATCACTTGACCCAGCACCTGAGTATTCAGTGATGAGTAGCGGAATTTATCTCCTGGTTGTTCATTTTTAAGTGGCTGTACTTCCTTTAAAACGTCACGCCAATCTTCTTTGTCTGTGCATGCTTCAGTGGTGCCTAGGATTGAACCAATAAACCTTACAAAGACACCATCAGGATCTAAAATAGAACGATTGTTTTCTTCGTGATCAAGGCCTGCGGTATGGTTAACCAAATCCAGCACCGTTACTTTATCCCAAGCGGTTCCTTTTAGCTCCGAAACATAGTTCGTTGATGGGGCGTTGAGATCCAATTTCCCTTCTTCAGCCAGCATTGCAGTAAGAAGACCTGTAATTGTTTTAGAAGACGACATCCAAATATGGGGATCGGTAGGGTTCATCCCTGGGTAAGCTTCATAGACCACCTCACCTTTGTAGATCATCATGACCCCTTGATGGCGAAATGTGGGGTGGACAAAATAATCGTCCATTTTCATTTCGCCTTCACTATCAGTTGCCACAACGATGTCACCGATTTTATTGTTGAGATTACGCTTTAAAGTCATCTGCTCTGTTGCTGGGTTAACCATGTCAGTTCGCATAAAACTGCTCCAGTTTGTCAGATAGTAGAGCGCGTGATCCCCTCCCATTTGGGCATGAAAGCCTTCAAAACTGTCATAAGCGCCTTGCACAAAATCTAGGTCGAAGTGTGTTTTAACGGCACTAACTGGCAATGTTACCGAGGCTCCGGGAGCATTGAGATATTTTGCTAGCGGGTGATCTGTCGTTGCATCGGCTTTCACAGTCATAGCCGACAAAGCCGCTATCGCAACGGCAATGGTATTCAATCCAAACTTTCTCATAGAATTCTCCGGGGGATGTAAAAGCGTTGTTTTGTTAATGAACCCATTGTATCGACTACCCACCACCATAAAACTCAGTTATGGTTGGCTATCCCCACCAAACTAATATGCACGATGAATAGACAACAAAAAGTGCATCCTTTTTGCCCCTCGTACGTGTTGTTTATAGAAAACAAGTATTACTAGGGTGAAAAAATGTTTGAGATTTTCGCTAAGTTAGCGGATTGGTTAGCCTACTCAGTGATGGGCTTTACGCCCGAGAGTGCTATTGGGATTGGGGTTCACTTCTTTATTGAAGATACCAGCAAAATCTTAGTGTTACTGGTGTGCCTTATTTATGTCATTTCCTATCTGCGTGCGAGTTTGAGCGTTGAAAAGGTGCGTGACTATCTGCAGGGCAAGCACCGAGGGGTTGGCTATTTCTTGGGATCGCTTTTTGGCGCGATCACGCCCTTTTGCTCGTGCAGCTCTATTCCACTGTTTATGGG
>Ga0070724_10000714_pt1 | contig 21928 bp, 18 predicted proteins | sample tdDd001_FD_67278 | JGI IMG/M metagenome (GOLD analysis project Ga0070724, IMG submission 67278) | Marine sediment microbial communities from the Atlantic coast under amendment with organic carbon and nitrate - tdDd00.1 | ecosystem: Environmental > Aquatic > Marine > Coastal > Sediment | place... | reverse complement strand
ATAGAAACCTCATTTAATTCATACAAATCTAAATCACCCCTAAAACTAGAAGAAATATCTGCTCTTCCAAATAATGCTAAAACACTTATAGATGTTTTACAATGGCATATAAAGGAGCATCCAAAGCGTATACATATTCAATTTTTTCAAGATGATGGAAAAGGAGAAAAAATAACTTATTCACAACTATATGAAAAAGCACTAAAAATTACATCATCATTACAGAAACTTGGTCTGAAACCTCAAGAAGCAGTTGCTATCATGTTACCTACTTGTGCTGAGTATTTTTATAGTTTTTTTGGGATATTACTAGCAGGAGGAATTCCAGTACCAATTTATCCACCTGCAAGAGCTTCTCAACTTGAAGAACACATACAAAGACACACTCGTATTTTAGAAAACTGTGAAGCATCTATACTTATTACACTACCTGAGGTAAAAGTTGTTGCTACACTTTTAAAGTCATATGTTCAAAATATTAAAGAAGTTATAACTGCTAAACAGTTGTTAGATTCAAAAATAAGTAAACTTTTACCTAGTATTAGTGCAAATGATATTGCATTTATTCAGTACACTTCAGGGAGTACTGGGGATCCAAAAGGTGTTATCTTAAAACATAATAACCTTATTGCAAATATAAAAGCAATGGGGGAGAGAGTAAAGGCAAACTCTAAAAATGTTTTTGTCAGTTGGCTTCCCCTTTATCATGATATGGGACTTATTGGTGCTTGGATGGGAAGTCTTTATCACTCTTCACTATTTGTAGTAATGTCCCCTCTTGATTTTCTTTCAAAACCACAGCGTTGGCTTTGGGCAATTCATAAATATGGAGGAACCCTTACAGCAGCTCCCAACTTTGCTTATGAGTATTGTGTTCATAGACTAAAAGATACAGATTTAAAAGGTTTAGATCTAAGCTCATTAAGAGCAGCCTTTAATGGAGCGGAAGCAGTTAGCCCTCTTACAATGAAAAATTTTAGTGAGTATTTTAAAAATTATGGTTTTAATAAAAATGCAATGACACCAGTATATGGTCTTGCAGAATCTTCTGTAGGTCTTGTATTTTCACCTATAAATAGAGCTTATAAAATTGATTCTATTCAAAGAGATCTTTTTATGAATAGTAAAATTGCTAAACCAGCTAAAGATGAAGCCTCTTTAGAGTTTGTATCTAGTGGCTTACCTCTTAAAAATCATCAAATACGTATAGTTGATACTTTTGGACATGAGCTTCCAGAAAGGAATGAGGGAGTTTTACAATTTAAAGGTGCTTCTTCTACAAGTGGTTACTACAAAAACCCCATGAAAACAAAAGAATTAATAGACAATGATTCATGGGTAAATACAGGAGATCAAGCATACATAGCCCAAGGTGAATTGTATATAACAGGAAGAATAAAAGATATCATAATACGTGCGGGAAGAAATATATATCCAGATCAACTTGAAAAGGCTATAGGTAATATTGAAGGTGTTAGAAAAGGTTGTGTTGCAATATTTGGAAGAATTGATAAAAGAACAGCAACTGAACATCTAGTTATCCTTACAGAAACTAAAAATGTAGAGAAAGAAAACAAAGAAGAATTAATAAGAAAAATTTCACAACTAGCGAATGATCTTTTAGGAGCTCCAGCAGATGAAATAGTATTAGCTCAAAAAGGAGCCGTTCTCAAAACATCTAGCGGAAAAATTAGAAGAAACGCAACAAAAGAACTTTTTGAAACACATAAAGGAAAAGCTCAAAGTCAAAATTTATTACTACAGTTTACAAGACTCACATTAAAAAGTTTACTTCCAAATATAAAACGGCTTTTCAATTTTATTAGATCAAATTTATTTAATATTTATAACTGGTTAATATTTGGTATATTTGGATTTATTTCTTGGGTTTCTCTTATAATATTTCCCTCATCTCAGTGTTATAAAACAGCTCGTTTTTTTGCTAAAGCAGTTAGATTTTTTAGTTCTATTCATATAAATATAAAAGGTCTTGAGAAAGTAGACTTTAAAAAAAGCATTATTGTTGTTAACCACTCAAGTTATATAGATGTTTTTGCACTAGTTGCAGTTTTACCTACTGAAATTTCATTTGTCGCAAAAGCTGAATTCAAAGACTCTTTCTTTACTCGGATTCCTCTTAAAAAATTAAATATACAGTTTGTTGAAAGATATGATTTTTCTAAAAGTCTAAAAGGTACAGAAAAACTTTATAAATATAATAAAAATAAACCTCTTCTTTTTTTCCCTGAAGGAACATTTACAAGAGTACCTGGACTTAGACCTTTCCATATGGGTGCTTTCTCTTTAGCAGTAAAAAAAGAGCTTTCCATTATTCCTATTGCAATACAAGGAACACGTTCTATTTTACGTCCTGATAGTTGGTTTATTCAAAATGGAGAAATAAATATAGAAGTAGGAGAAGAAATCTTTCTAAAACAAAAACATAAAGGTTTATCTAATTGGGATAAAGCTCTATTATTAAGTGAAAAAAGTCGTAATTTTATACTAAAACATTGTAAAGAGCCAGATCTAATTTATGAATAAACTATTTTTGACACTTATTTACACCAAACTTACTAAAAACATCTAATATTTTATTTTAAATAAAACTTAAGCAAATGCTTTGTACTTTTTTAATATAATAGATACTTATATATACAAACAATTATTACAAAAGGTTAAATATGCAAGTTTATTTTTATGCAAAAAGTGGACATACTATTGGACTAGATGCCACGAAAAGATGTTCAGCAGTTGCTACAATTTTAAAAGATTTAGATCCTATTTTATGTACTAGTGATTTTAGAGCAGGAGCTTATGCAAAAGAGCTTTTTGATGTTAGAAGATACGTAAATATTGATGTTGTTAGAAACCTTCACAATATCATGGCTAGAAAAGATATTTTATTACATGATACAGATGAAACAAATGAACTTATGGAAGATGGTATGAGTGAGTTTTGTTCACTTGTATTTAATCTAAAAGAGTTTGATATTATTGTAGATACTTCTATTTATACAAAAAATGATAATCCAAATTTAGAAAAAACTATCTTCTTTGGAGATGATGATTATGATGAGCTTTTTTTAGAGGATGTAAAGAACTCTGGAAACTTCGATATGAATCTTCTTATGGGTCATTACTTCTTCTTAGGAAATGAAAAATATTTTGCCCAACACTTCTCAAATGTTATTGATGAAGAAGAGTATGTAGAAACTATAAACAATAGTAAATATATCTTAACAGGTTCACTTCAAACAGCACTTGAATCAATTGCTTGTGGTAATAAGCCAGTTTTATTTAGAAGAGAAGTTAAGACATATAATGAAGAGTTAATTTCAAAACTAAACTTACCAGTAATTGAAACTAAATCATTAGAAGAAACTATTAAAGAGTTTGATGGGATTTGTGAAAATTATCCTGAAATTAAAAATTTTAAAATTTCAGATTTATCTTCTATAAAAGAACAAATTACAGCAAAAATAGAGGCTTTTAGTAAGTTAACGCAAGGGTAAAACTGAACATTCTTTCACTATATAAGTTTTTCTTATATCTTATTATGTTTATTATAAGGTCTATTTATATATAATTACACTAGTAAATTATAATGAAAGGTTTTACAGTGAAAGAGAAAAATGAATTTTTAAGTAAAACTCCCTATAGAATAAAAAGATATTATGGTTACCTACTTGCAACAATAATATCTTTATCATTACCTTTTATAACTATAGGTGGTAATCATATGTTCTTATTATCATTTGACAAAAAGCAACTACATCTTTTAGGTACTGCATTTGATATGCAAGAACTATACTTAATGCCATTTTTATTAATGTTATTATTCCTTGGTATCTTTGCCGTTACATCTTTAGGTGGAAGAGCATGGTGTGGATGGGCCTGTCCTCAAACTATCTTTAGAGTTATTTATAGAGATTTTATTGAAGGTAAACTATTAGGTCTTAGAAGAATTAAGAACAAACAAAAAGAGCCAGATTGGTCTAAACCTCAAAATGCTTCAAAAAAAGTGATTGCAATTATTTTATGGACATGTTTATCACTTATTGCTGCATCTAACTTTATGTGGTATTTTGTTCCTCCTGAAGATTTCTTTGCATATATCCAAAATCCAACTGAACATATGTTCCTTATTGGTTTTGTTTTATGTATTGCTGGATTCTTAATCTATGATGTTATTTTCCTAAAAGAAGACTTCTGTGTATATATCTGTCCTTATTCAAGGGTACAATCAGTACTTTATGACAATGACACATACCAAGCTATCTACTCTACAAATAGAGGTGGAGATATTTATAATGAAGATAAAGAAAAAATCATCTTTAAAGCAAAAGACTTACCAAATACGACTGATGAATGTACTACTTGTGAATCATGTGTAACTGTATGTCCAACACATATTGATATTAGAAAAGGTTTACAACTTGAGTGTATTAACTGTTTAGAGTGTGTTGATGCATGTACAACAGTTATGGGTAAATTAGGGAAACCTTCACTTGTTCAATGGTCAAGTACAAATGAAATCAAAAATGATCAACCAACAAATATGCTAAGAAAACAAACAATTTTATATGCTGCAGCATTAGTGATTGTATTAGGTTTACTATTTGCTATGGGTGGAACAAAAGAGTATATGTTATTAAACGTAAATAAAACTACTCAACTATATAAAGTTAAAGAAGGAAATGTAGTTACAAATAACTTCTTATTACTTTTCCAAAACACTGAATCAAAACCTATGACATACAATCTAGAGGTTATAGATAATAAAGATATTATTATAAAAAGATTCAAACCATTTACTCTAGCTCCTGGTAAAATGGCTAAAAAAGTTGTTATTTTACAAACTGATAAAATTTTAGTAAATAGTGTTAAAAAAGATACACCAATTACTGTAATGTTAAGAGCTTATGCTAGTGAAGAACCTCAAAGAGTTCAAGTACTAAGAAAAGCTGTATTTATCTATCCAAGAGCAGATAAATTAAAAAAATAATTATTAAATAAGAATTGTTTGGGGTATTCCCAAACTTTCTTATATTCCAACCCTTCTAACTTAACTTGTCTATCAACTAAACTTAGCTATAATCGCGAAATATATTTATAACTATTAAAATTTTATTGGAGTATTTTTAATGACTAAATTCATTTTTGTAACGGGTGGAGTTCTTTCTTCATTAGGAAAAGGTATCACTTCTGCTTCTATTGCTACAATTTTAAAACAGTCAGGCTTCAAAGTTAGTATGCTAAAAATCGACCCTTACTTAAACGTAGACCCAGGTACAATGAGTCCGTTAGAACATGGTGAAGTTTTTGTTACTGCTGACGGCGCTGAAACTGACTTAGACTTAGGTAACTATGAAAGATTCATTGATGCTACATTAACTGCTAAAAACTCTTTTACAACTGGTCAAGTTTACCAAAGTGTAATTAAAAGAGAAAGAGAAGGTGGTTACTTAGGAAAAACTATCCAAGTTATTCCTCACGTAGTTGATGAAATCAAAGATAGAATCTATGCTGCTGCTGATGAGAAAGATTTCTTAATCATCGAGCTTGGTGGAACTGTTGGAGATATCGAAGGTCTTCCATTTATGGAAGCTATTAGAGCTATCAGACACGAATTACCAAAATCAAACACTATGAACATTCACGTAAGTTTAGTTCCATATATTAAAGCTGCTGGTGAGCTTAAAACTAAACCTACTCAACACTCTGTTCAAGAGTTAAGAAGAATTGGTATTACTCCTCATATGTTAGTATGTAGAACTGAAAAAGAGTTACCAAAATCTTTAAAAGATAAATTAGCTCTATCATGTGATATCGATAGAAATGCAGTTATCGAAGCTGGTGATGCGCAATCAATTTACCAAGTTCCATTACACTTCATTAAAGAAGGTATCTTAAATCCATTATCAGAGCACTTTAATATTAAGTTTAAGCCAAATATGGAAAGATGGGATACATTAGTTAAAAACATTCTTGTACCAAAAGAAGAAGTAACTATTGCATTTGTTGGTAAATACTTAGACTTAAAAGAGTCATACAAATCATTAATCGAAGCACTTATCCACTCTGGTGCACACTTAAACACAAAAGTAAATATTCACTGGTGTGATTCGCAAAGAATTGAAGATGCAGGAGCATATGATATCATTGGAAATGCTGATGGAATCTTAGTTGCTGGTGGATTTGGACACAGAGGTGTTGAAGGTAAACTAGAAGCAATTAAATACGCTAGAGAAAACAAGATCCCATACTTAGGAATTTGTTTAGGTATGCAATTATCTGTTATTGAATATGCTAGAAATGTACTAGGACTTGAAGATGCAAATTCTATTGAGTTTGATGAAAATACTGAAAACCCATTAATCTACTTAATTGATGAGTTTATGGATCAAAGTGGTAACAAACAACTAAGAACTCACGAATCACCAATGGGTGGAACTATGAGACTTGGAGAGTATCCATTTGAGCCATTAAAAGGTACAAACTTACAAAAAGCATACGGAAATGAAGAAGTATACTATGAAAGACATAGACATAGATATGAAGCAAATCCTGCTTATAAAGAGAAATTAGAAGAAGCGGGAATGATTATTTCTGGTCAATCAAATGGTCTTATTGAAGCTGTTGAAATCAAAGATCACCCATGGTTTGTAGGTGTACAATTCCACCCAGAATTTACATCTCACTTAGAGACTCCAAATCCAATTATTTTAGAGTTCGTAAAACAAGCAAACCAACAAGACTAATGTCTAAAATTACAAAAAGTAGACTTTTTGAGCTACTATCTGCAAGACACGTGAATAATCCTTATTCACGACTTGCTGATATTCCTAACCCAAATAACTTCAAAGATATACAAAAAGCATGTTCTAGAATCAAACAAGCCGTACTTAACAATGAACAAATCACAATTGTTGGTGATTATGATGTTGATGGTGTAGTTTCAACTACTATTATGGTTGATTTCTTTACAAAAGCTGGTATCAAAATAAAACATATCATTCCAAATAGGTTTGAGCATGGTTATGGTTTATCACCTAAAATTGTAGAGATGATTGATAATGGACTAGTAATCACTGTAGATAATGGTATTTCAGCAGTTGAAGCCTCTTTAAAACTACAAGAAAAAGGCATTGATTTAATTATCACTGATCACCATACAGTTGGAGAAAAACTTCCTACAGCTGTTGCTATTGTAAATCCTAAACAACATGATTGTAACTTTGAATTCAAAGATATTTGTGGAGCACAAGTTGCTTGGTATTTATGTGCAGCTATAAAAAAAGAGCTTAATCTAAATATCAATATGACAGACTTTTTAGACTTACTTGCAGTTGCGATTGTTGCTGATATTATGCCTATGACAGCACTTAATTATACAATGGTAAAACAAGGTCTAAAAAAGATCAAAACATCACCTAGAGAAGCCTTTAAAAAGCTAAATGAAATCATGCCAAAAGATATTCTAGTTTCAGATGATATAGGATTCTTTATAGCTCCAAAGATTAATAGTGCTGGAAGAATGGAAGATGCTTCTATTGCATTAGAATTCTTACTTTCAAAAACTTCTTATCAAGCTAATGAATCACTTCAACTATTAGAAGAGTTAAACAACTATAGAAAAACTCTTCAAGAAGAGATTTCTCAAAAAGCGCAAAATGCTTCATCAAAAGATGATAATGCAGTAATTGTATGGGGTGAAGAATGGCATGAAGGTGTTATTGGTATTGTTGCTTCTAAAATGTCGAATCATTTTAAAAAACCTGCTTTTATTTTCTCTGTTCATAATGGAATAGCAAAAGGAAGTGCAAGAGCAAATGCTAATATAAACCTACATACAATCATCTCAAAAGCTAGTCATCTATTATTAGGTTTTGGTGGACATAAAAATGCTGCTGGTTTATCTATGAAAGAAGAAAACTTAGAAGCCTTTAAACAGATTATAAATGAACAGTTAGAAGAATCAAAAAATGACTTACATATAGAACCTGTAACATTAGGTGAACTTGACGTAAGTTCAGTAGATTTAGAGTTTATATCTATAATAGAACAGTTTGAACCATATGGTTTAGAAAATCATAAACCTATCTTTAAAGTTTCTAATATATCTTTAGTTAGATGTGAATTAATAGGTAGAGATAAAAATCATTTAAAGTTAACACTAAATAGTGATGGAGTTATATTTGAAGCATTAAAGTTCAATGATTCAAATGCTAACTTACCAGAAAATTTTGGATTGATTTTATCAGTAAATAAAAATGAGTTTAGAGGAGAAGTATCTCCTCAATTTTTAATTCAAGATATTATTTTATAATACCACTCTTGGAGGTTGATTGAAGATTCTTTCATCTTCACCTTCAAGTTCTAATATCTCTTCATCAATAGCAGTTCTTTCAAAAGATGAAGCTAATATATGCCCTGTTTGAACATCAATAAGCTTTACAAATATATTTAAACTTCTTGAAGTAATAGAATAAGTTCCTACAACTGCATATCTTGCTTGTGTAACTTCATTTGATAATATTTTATTTCTATCTCTAATTAGAACATTAAAACCTTTTTGTCCTAATTGAAACTCTTTTGCAAATACAACTTCTCTTACAATAATATCTAAAGAAGCTAACTTATCTTTTAATAAACTAGATAATAAAAAACCTAATTGAGATTTATTCTCTAATCTATCGATATTAACGAAATCTGATACTAATACAACTTCATCTGTTGCAACTACATTTTTGATTTTTTTAGCTGACTCTTCTACAACTTGTGTCATTAAAGATTCAAAATCGTTTGTTCCATTTATAGGGTTTTTATGATAAGAACAAGAAGTTAAAAAAAGCGTTAAAAAACCTAAGAACATGAAAGTTCTTAGTCTTTTAAAAATAGTTTTCATTGGGGATTATTTTTCTCTTACAATATTGATAGTTCTTGCTGGTCTACAATCACCAAATAAGATACAATCATTCATTCTTCCATGAACATAAGTAGATCTTGCACTTGTAATGATTTTTCCAGTTACATTATCAATAACTCTAGCATTTAAGATAATTTTTTTGTATTGTCTTGAGTAAGTACCTACAACAACATAAGTATTTGGTGTTTTACCTTTCATTTCTCTAACTTTTCTAGTGATGAAGTACTCACCTTGATCATTTACAGAAACTGCTAATTGACCTCTAAACTCAATAATATTAAAACCTCTGTTTGACATTTCATTGATTAAACTTTCACTTACAACTCTACCAAACTCTGTAGTTTTTTTGAATTGATCAAGTCTTACAAATGAAGTGATAATTACAGGCTTATTTGTAGCCATTTTTTGATTTCTCATCATTTGTGTTGCTAGAGAATTAATTGTTCCTTCTAAAGAGTATTGAGTCGTTACATGATGTTCTTTATCATTTGCAATTCTTAGGTACTCTTTTGTAACTTGAACATTTTTGTTAGTTTGATTTAAATGTTGATTTTTACTCATCATGTTTGAAGGACTTTTTTCAGGTGTTTTTTGAGTTGTTTTACTCATACCATCCTCTTGAATAATTGTTTGGTGAATTTGACACCCAGTAAATAGCATTGTACAAGCTGTTGCAATACAAATCTTAGTAAAAGTCTTAAACATAAAAATCCCCTTCTTATAATTGTTTAGATTTTATTTAAACTAAGCTTATAAATTCTTGAAAAGCCCCTATTTACTATCAATTTAAGCAATTAATTTAAACTTTTTTATTCTAAAATAGATAATAAAATAATTAGGAGTTAAAATGGCTAAAATTGTAGTACCTATCTCAAATGGTTTTGAAGAAATTGAAGCAATTTCAATTATTGATATTTGTAGACGTGCAGAAATAGAAGTAACAGTTGCTGCTCTTGAAAATATAACTACAACTGGTGCACAAAATATCAAAGTTACAGCTGATTGTATGATTGAAAACATTAATGAAAGTGACTTTGATATGATTGTACTTCCTGGAGGGTTACCAAATGCTTTTACATTAGCTGAAAATGCAAAGGTACAATCTCTACTAAAACAATTTAAACAAAGTGACAAAAATATCGGTGCTATATGTGCTGCTCCTTATGCTTTACATAAAGCAGACGTATTAAATGAAAACTATACTTGCTATCCTAGTTTTGAACAAAAAATTAGATTAGATGGTTACCAAAATGACAAGAGTAGTATTATTACAGATAAAAAAGTGATTACTTCTAGAGGACCTGGAACAGCTATGGATTTTGCATTAGAAATTGTAAGTATTCTAAAAGATAAAGAAACATCTCAAAATATCAGAAAAGGAGTATTAGCTTAGGCTAATACTTTACTTTTAATAAACTATAAAACCTCCAATATCACTAGGAAATAGTTGTCATTTAATTGTAACCTTAATTGATTAAAATGCTTTTATGAAATACAAAAGCATTTTTATATCAGACGTACACTTAGGGACAAGATTTTCTAAAGCAAAAAAACTTCTTAACTTTCTAAAACATAATGAAAGTGAAAACCTCATCTTAGTTGGAGATATTATCGATGGCTGGGCAATTAAACGTAAATTTGTATGGCCGCAAACTCACTCAGACGTTATTCAAAAAGTACTAAAAAAAGCTAGAAAAGGAACAAATGTACACTTCATAACTGGTAACCACGATGAGTTTTTAAGACCCTTTGTTCCTTTAATACTTGGTAACTCACTTAATATCTCAAATGAGCTTGATTATAAAGCAATCAATGGTAAAAAATACTACGTTACTCATGGAGATTTTTTTGATTCAATTACTATGACAAAAAAATGGCTTGCAATTTTAGGTGACTATGGATATGACCTACTTTTATATTTAAATGCCATTTTGAACTTCATAAGACAAAAAGTTGGAATCAAAAAATATTGGTCTTTATCTAAGTATGTAAAAGACTCTGTTAAATCTTCAGTTTCCTTTATTAGTGACTTTGAATCAGTTCTTTCTACTCATGCAAAAAATAAAGGATATGATGGTATCATATGTGGACATATCCACAAAGCTGAAATTAGAGATATTGATGGTGTAGAATACCTAAACTGCGGTGACTGGGTTGAAAATTGTACTGCAATAGTTGAGACTTTTGATGGAGAATTTAAAATTATAGATTGGTTAGAAGAACATGATAAATAACTTAGCTGTCGCATTAGGTGGTGGTGCTGCAAGAGGTGCTTTTCACTTAGGAGTTTTACACTATTGTGAAGAGAATAATATAGAAATAAATGCCTATTCTGGTTCATCAATTGGAGCTATCATCTCGGCTTCCCACGCAAGTGGAGTAAGTGCAAAAGAACAACTAAAAATCTTTGCTTCAAAAGACGTAAGACAAGCTTTAAAATTTAACTACTTTAGAAATGGCCTTCTAAAAATTGATTCAACAAACAAAATAGTAAAAGAACTACTTCCAATAGAAAAACTTGAAGATATCCCAAAACCAGTATATGTAAATGCTTATGATACTAAAGAGAAAAAACTACACTACTTTAATAGTGGAGATACAGTATCTTTATGTATGGGTTCATCAGCTTTAATACCTATTTTTAGACCAGTAAAATATGAAGGAATGAAACTAATTGATGGAGGTTTATTTGACAATGTCCCAATTAAACCTTTGATGGATAAAGACTATCATATTTTTTCAGTTGATTTATTTCCAAAACAACACTCCCATACAACAAAAAAACTAAATCCAATCAAAGCTCTAAAAAGAAAAGTTCTAAAACAATTACATGAAAATCATAAACACTCAATTGCTCATACAAACCAGTATTTGGGAAGCCAACACATTAGAGGTTTTTCACTATTTACATTTAAAGAACTTGAAGAGTGTTTTAATCTTGGTTTTAAAGAGGCTCAAAATCATTTTTTAGATATAATCTAGACTTTATAAAACAAATAATTATTAAAGATTTATATTATGTCTGATACACCACAATTTACACATTTACATTTACATACAGAATATTCACTACTTGATGGTGCAAACAAAATTAAACCCCTTGCAAAGAAAGTTAAAGAGCTTGGAATGACCTCTGTTGCCATGACTGACCATGGTAATATGTTTGGAGCTATTGACTTTTATAATGCCATGAGAAATGAAGGTATTAAACCTATCATTGGAATGGAAGCATATATTCACAACTCTGATGATATTGGAGATAAAACAAATAGACAAAGATATCACCTTTGTTTATATGCAAAAAATGATGTGGGATATAAAAACCTTATGTTCTTATCTTCACAAGCATATATGCATGGTTTTTACTACTATCCAAGAATCAACAAAAAACTTCTTAGAGAAAACAGTGAAGGTATAGTTTGTTCTGCAGCCTGCCTACAAGGTGAAATAAACTGGCACCTAAATTTACAAAATGAAAGAAACGTTAAAAACGGAGCAAAAGGGTATGAAAGAGCAAAAGAGATTGCACTTGAATACAAAGAAATTTTTGGAGATGATTTTTATTTAGAGATTATGAGACACGGTATTGGTGACCAACACTTTGTTGATGATCAAATTCTAAGAATTGCTCACGAAACGGGAATCAAAGTAGTTGCAACAAACGATACTCACTACTTAAATCCTAAAGATGCAGATGCACACGAAGCATTTATGTGTATTGCAATGAATAAACTTTATGATGATCCAAATAGACTTAGACACTCAGTACATGAGTTCTATTTAAAATCACCAGAACAAATTGCAAAGTTATATGCAGATATTCCTGAAGCTATTGAAGCTACACAAGAGATTGCTGATAAGTGTAATTTAGAGATTAAATTAGGTAACCCTACTCCTCCAAACTTTAAATTTACAAGGGATAAATTAACAGAAGCAGGTCAGTCTATACCTGTTCCAGAAGAAGAGTATTCACTAGAAAATGATATTGCTTTATTTGAACATGAGTGTTGGAAAGGTTTAGAAACTAGACTTGAGATTGTTCCAGAAGAGAAACATCAAGAGTATAGAGATAGACTTCAAGTTGAGATTGATATTATCAACAACATGAAGTTCCCTGGATATATGCTTATTGTATGGGATTTCGTAATTGTTGCAAAACAGATGAAGATTCCAGTAGGACCTGGAAGGGGTTCAGCAGCAGGTTCACTAGTTGCTTATTCCTTATTTATTACTGATATTGATCCTATGCCTTATGGTTTACTTTTTGAGAGATTCCTAAATCCAGAGAGGGTATCGATGCCCGATATCGATATGGACTTCTGTCAATCAAGAAGGGGTGAGATTATCGACTATGTTGTTGAACAATATGGTAGATCAAACGTTGCTCAGATTATCACCTTTGGTAAACTTCTTGCAAAAGGGGTTATTAGAGATGTTGCCAGAGTTCTTGATATGCCTTATGCAAAAGCTGATGCAATGGCTAAACTTATTCCAGATGAACTTGGAATTGATCTTACAAACTCTTGGGAAAAAGAACCTAAAATCAAAGAGCTTTGTGATTCAGACCCACTTTCAAAAAGAGTTTGGGAATATGCCCTTGCACTTGAAGGACTAAATAGAAATGCAGGTACTCACGCAGCTGGTGTTGTAATCTCAAATGAACCATTATGGAAAAAAACTCCTTTATTTAAACCCTCAGGTCTTGATACTTTAGCCACACAATATAACGGTAAATATGTAGAAGATGTAGATTTAATTAAGTTCGACTTCCTGGGTCTTAAGACCCTTACAGTTATTGAAGAAGCTAATAAACTTGTTGAGAAAAGACATGGTAAAAGAATTGACTTCATTAGAGAAGATGTAAATGATAAAGGTGTATATGACCTTATTCAAACTGGTAATACAATTGGACTATTCCAGATAGAATCCGATGGTATGCAAGATTTATGTAAAAGACTTGCACCTTCAAACTTCGAGGATATTGTAGCCGTTCTAGCATTATATAGACCAGGCCCAATGGAGTCAGGAATGCTTGATGACTTTATTGATAGAAAGCACGGAAGAGCAAAGATTGATTACTTCTATGATGAACTTGAAGCTCCTCTAAAACCAATCCTTGAGACAACTTATGGGGTTATTGTATATCAAGAGCAAGTAATGCAGATTGTACAAGAGGTTGGTGGTTTCTCTCTTGGTGGTGCGGACCTTGTAAGACGGGCCATGGGTAAAAAGATTAAAGAAGAGATGGATAGACTTAAAACTGAGTTTGCTGATGGTGCTGTTAAAAAAGGATTTACAAGACAATATACAGAAGAGCTATTTGACCTTATTGTTAAGTTCGCAGGATATGGATTTAATAAATCTCACTCAGCAGCCTATGGTCTAGTTACTTTTTATACTTCATTCTTAAAATGCTATTACCCTACAGAGTTTATGGCAGCCTTACTTACACTTGAAAAAGATAATACTGATAAAGTTGTTAAGTATGTTGATGAAGTAAAAAGAATGGAAATTGAGCTATTCCCACCTGATATCAACAAATCATACCTAGTATTCTCTGCTACTGAAATTGATGAGAAAGAGACAGTTATGTTTGGTATGGGTGCCATTAAAGGTGCAGGTGATGTAGCCATTAATGCAATCATTAAAGAAAGAGATGAAAATGGTCCTTTTAAAGACTTATCAGACTTCGTTTCAAGAATTGATGGTTCTAAAGTAAATAAAAGAGTTATTGAAGCCCTAGCAAAATCAGGAGCTTTAACATCATTTGGATACTCAAGAAGAGCTATTCTAGAACAGATTGAACAAATCGGTGACAAAGTAAAAGATGCAATGCTTCTAAGGAAGCAAACTACAAACTCTTTATTTGGTGACGATGAAGAGATGTTAAAAGTTGAAATAGAACTAGAGCATAGAGATGAGTATGAAAATAAAGAGTTACTAGAGCTTGAAAAAGCCTCTTTAGGATTCTACGTATCTGGTCACCCACTTGATGATTATAGAGAGCAACTTGACCAAATTAATTATACTTTATCTTCTCAAATAGATGAATTAGCAGATGGTTCTCAAGCACTATTTGTAGGTAAGATTGAGAGTGTAGTTGAGAAAATCTCTAAAAAGGGAAATAAGTTTGGTATTGCGTCAATCATGGACTTACACGGAAATATTGAACTTATGATGTTTGAAAATAGAATCAAAGAGCTTGAAGAAGATTTTGGAATTGATTTAAAAAATCCAAGTGAATCTGATCCTATTGCTATTAAAGTTAAAATCACAAAAGATGAAAACTTTACAAGAATGAATATCTTAAAACTTGAATCATTAAAAGATGCAAAAAATGAAAAAGTAAAAACAAAACAGATAGAAAAAGAGGAACCACCTCTAACTATTGCTATTCCTTTTGATAATAGAGAAGACATTATGTATAGACTTTTTGATATTGTTGCAAATAATCAAGGAAAAAGAGAATTAAAAATTGTAATTAAATCTAAGTTAGCTGATATTGAATTAGAAACTGGCTTTAAAGTTACTAATGCAGTTGAAAACTTAATCACACAAATTGAAGGAGCTTTTGTAGTTACATGATGAAGCATATTTTATTAACAAATGATGATGGATTTGATGCAGTTGGATTAAAAGCTTTAATTGAAGCTTTAAGCCCTATTGCAAAAATCATAGTAGTAGCACCTGCAAAAAATAAATCAGCTTGTGGACACTCCCTAACACTTGATAGACCACTAAGACTTGATAGAGTTGATGATGACTACTATAAAGTAGATGATGGAACTCCAACTGATTGTGTATTTGTATCTCTTCATAATTTATTTAAAGATGGATATAAACCTGATTTAGTAATTAGTGGTATTAATATTGGTGCAAATATGGGTGAAGATATTACTTACTCAGGAACAGCAGCAGGAGCTATGGAAGCTGTGCTTCATGGAGTACCTGCAATTGCTATTTCTCAAGTGTGTAAAAGTAAATGCCATGATATAAAAAATGGATGGGATTTTGCCTTAGCAAAAGAAACTATTGTAAAAATAGTTAAGAAAATCTTCGAAGGGAAGTTCCCATTAGAGGAAAGAAAGTTATTAAATGTTAATATCCCACCTATAAAACCCCAAGATTGTAATGGTATCAAAATCACAAAAGCTGGATATAGAGAGTATGGAGATGATACTCAAAGACACTTAAACCCAAGAGGAGAAGAGTACTACTGGATAGGTCTTCACCCGCTAATTTGGCAAGAAAGCGACGATAAATCTTGCGATTTTGAGGCAATCAAAGCAGATTATGTATCAATCACACCAATTATGCTTGATTTAACTTCATATCAAGATATCAACACATTAGAAAACTGGATAAATAATTAAAGGAAAAAAATGAACTTTACAGAATCAATTTTAAAACATATTGACAAACTTGTAGGTACTTTAAAATCAGAAGATGAACTACAAGAAGTTTTAAAAAGAAAATTTACTAAAAAAGAGTACAAAGTATTTGTTGCTTTTGAAGAAGGTAAATCAATGGAAGAAGTAATAGAAATTACTAGAAATGACCAAGAAAGAGTAGAGAAAATCTACGAAACTGCTTGTAAAAAACTAAACCAAGAGTTATTCAAAAAAGAATTAACTTCTTTTAACTAAAAAATAGAGTATTACTACTCTATTTTTCAAATCCTAATAAAACCATTCCTACAAAATTTTTACTTTTGTAGAACTCAACTCTAAAGATATTTCCATCTTTATCAATAGAAAATCTTTTTTGAATTTTATTTTTATTAATATCAACTCCAACTTCATTTTTAAGACCAGACTTTGTATATCCAATTACATTTACTCTTAAATCTTCAATAGGATTAATATTAAAAGAGTTTTTTGCATAAATAATGTCACCAAACTTGATACTTCTTTTTTCACCATCAATTACAATGTTAATATCTCTTTCATCCTCAATAATTTTTATATAATCAGGATGAAGTTTTGCTAATCTTCTATTTCCATAGTGAATAATATACTCTTTACCCTTTTTAACAACAGTCATTAAAGGATTTGATGGTGTAAACTCTACATTTCCATTTTTATTAATAGGGAAATATCTAAGTAAGTTCCTTACTTTTGTAAGAGGCAATTTAATCTTTTCATCATAAAATGAGATGTAAATATCATTGTTTATTACATCTTTAACTTTTGATGCTGTTAAATCAAACTTTCTTTCATACTCTATACCCATAACATTCATATAAGCTTCAATTGCAGATAGGTGATAATATACTCTTTCATGTAAAGGTAACTCTTTACTCGCTTCATTAGCAAAAGCTGCTTTACCATTGTTAATAGCAAAGTATGTAAGAGTTTTTTCCATCTCTTTATCACCAAGTCTAGTATGAGTGTTTTTTACATTATAAATATCTCTTTGTCTTAGGAGTCTTTCATTTACTTGAGACACAACTTCAGTTGAAATATTTTCTAAATCTCCATACTTCTCTACTTCTAAATATGACTGGTCAATAATAGCACACTGTCCCCATCTTCTTGGAGAAAACTTATTATTGATATGTTCTTTTCTGTAAAAACCACTTCCATCATGTAGATTTAAAATCAGTTTTACACTATCTTCTGTAATATAGCTTTTAATTCTTTGGATTGTGTCATAGTCAGGATCTTTGGGAGAAAGTTTCGCAAACTTTCTATTCATATCTCCATAAGGACCACGTGATCTTTTAATAATTGAGTAGAAGTTTAAATTTGGGATAACCCAAACTGAACCTTTTTTAATATCATAATGAGTAGCAACTAAAGATGCTGCCATAAATGCTCCTGGCTCATCACCTTGAATACCACCAATTAATAAAAGTGTATTATTATCTTCATTACCTTTTTTAATAAAATCAAAATCATAAGTTTGAACTTGTGCATTTACATTTTGAATAAATAAAAAAATCAGTATTAATTTAAATAGTCGTAATATGCCAAGGTTCATACCTTACCCCATCCTTATTATTAATTGTATATCGAACATCAATATATTTTAATTTTCTAATTTCTTGAAACTCTTTTGTAAGTGCAAATCTTGATGTAAAGTTAGCATAACCATAACCTTTTTTACCAACATCAAAATCTCCAATAGCATGATAAGTAAATGCAGGGGGTGCTAAAGAGATAGCTGCAATAGTAATATTTCCATCAACTGAAGCAACTTTATCAAAAAATAGTTTCATCTGTTTTACAATACTTCTAATACCAGATGTTAAAATTAGCGTGTTTCCAACATCTCTTTTCATTTCATTATAAGTATCTAAAGATTTACCCTTAAACAAATAGTGTCCTGAACCAGGTACTTTATATACCTCTTTTTTATTTACTACTTCTGTAATACTATTTGAGATTCTTTTTCCATAAAAACCATGAGATGAAGGGTTATAATAAAAAATAAACTCTAAAAACTCTAATTCATCTTTTGAAAATTCACCAATGCTACTAGAGTTTCTAGCAATTCTTAGTGCCTCATCAAAACTTAAAATATTAAAGTTTCCATATCCAACATGTCTTTGAAGCAATGTTAGTTTTCTTCTAATTGAATTAAAAGAAGCCCTATACTTATCTTCTATGTAGAAATATGGATTTCTAATTTCAGGAGGCTCAATTGCTAATAGTTCACTACTTAAAGTAGAACTAGTAACAATTCCGGCAGCTGATAGTTTAAAAAAATCTCTTCTATTCATAATATACTTCTATTTTTAATTTTATAAAACCATTTTTATATCTGAATGATCACCTAATAACTTATAAATCTCTGTTCTGTCATCATCACTATGTACTAATAACTCTAAAGTATAACTTTTAAATTTTCCTTTTTTAGAAACATTTGATTCACTTACTTTATTTTCTCTATCAGAAAGAATATCTTTTACAACATTATTAATATTGATTGATTCTAAAACTACCATCTTATATTTCCAACTACACGGATAATTAAGTTTTAATTTCTCTTTATTTAAATCTATCATTCTTAAATATTTTCCCTTTTAAAGTCACCGCTTTTACCACCTGACTTCTCTTCTAACTGTACATTTGAAATAACCATTGATTTATCAATAGCTTTAACCATATCATAAATAGTTAATAATCCAACAGAAGCTCCAGTTAATGCTTCCATCTCAACACCTGTTTGTCCATTTAATTTTGCAGTTACATATAACTTAAATCCTGGAAGTTCAGGTAGTTCTTCAATATCACAATTAATTCCACTTAATAATAGTGGATGACACATTGGAATTAAATCACTTGTTTTTTTAACACCCATAATTGCAGCAATTACTGCTGTTTGAATTACAGGACCTTTTTTTGTAGTATTTTCCATAATTGCATCGTATGCTTCTTGAGACATAGAAATCTGTCCAGATGCTACTGCAACTCTTGTCGTTTCACTTTTTTCTGAAACATCAACCATTTTAGGTCTGTTATTATCATCTAAATGTGTTAAATTCAAAATATAGCCTTTAATATAAATCTTTTTATTATATTCTAAGTTAAGTTAAATTGAAATTAAGTAAACTTTAAATATAATGCTGACTTAAATTTTAAAAAGAAAGAGGGTGAACTTTACATGCCAGGCATTAAAGTAAAAGATAGCGAATCTTTTGACGAAGCATACAGAAGGTTTAAGAAGCAATGTGATAGAAATCTAATTGTTACTGAAACTAGAGCTAGAAGATTTTTTGAGCCAATGACAGAGATCAGAAAAAAGCAAAAAATCAATGCTAGAAAGAAAATGCTTAAGAGATTATACATGCTTAGAAGATACGAATCTAGACTGTAGTAATTCGCTTATTCCATTTAAAAGGTCAGTTGTTTACAACTGGCCTTTTTTTATACTTAATTTTCTAAATTTTTAATAGGAAGTTTAATTATAAACTTTGCTCCCACATATTTTTCATTATCATATTCATACTCACTATTTTCAACACTAATTTGACCAGCAAGATGTTTACTTACAATCTCTTCACTCATATATAAACCAATACCTGTTCCTTGAGCTTGATGTTTAGTAGTAAAATATGGTTCAAATACTCTATCTATAATATTAAGTGCAATTCCACCTGCACTATCTTGAATTGATATTACTACAAAATCATCTTTTGTATATATATTTATAAATATATATTTTTTATCATCTTTCTCATCAAAAGCATCTATTGCATTTGTTAAAATATTCATAAATACCTGAATTAATTCATTTTTAAAACCTAAATATTTATAATCATTTTCTTCAAATATTAACTCAATATTATTACTCATAATTTTTACATTTAATATATCTAAGCTATCTTTAACTGCTTTACTTATATTAAATACCTCTTCTTTTTTATCACTCTTGAAGAAATCTCTAAAATCATCAATTGTTTTTGATAAATAAGTAGTTGACTTCATAATAGTATCTACTGATTCATCAATTGATTTATCATCAAGTATTCCATAATCTTTTTTTATTTTAATACCACTAGCTGCTGTAGATACAATTGATAAAGGCTGTCTCCATTGATGTGCAATATTTTGTAACATTTCTCCTAAAGAAGCCATTTTAGACTGATGAAATAAAAGTTTATCTTTTTCATTGTTTAACTTAATCTCTTTTTTAATTTTTTTATTAATTCTCTCAAATGTCTCTTTTAAAAATTTAACATTAAAATAAAGAATTAATACAAGTATTACTGTAACTATAAAACTAATCACAATAATTTTTAAAATAAAGTTTGTATTCTGTTGCTCAAGTATTTTTTGTTTATTAGTTATCTGTTCATTTAAACTATTTTTATAAAAACCAGTACCTATAGCCCAGTTCCATCTATCTAAACCTTTTATAAATGATGTTTTAATCATCTTTGCTTCATGTAATCCAAAGAAATTTGACTCATAAGAGATATACCCCTCACCTAGTTTAGCGATAGCTATAATCTCTTTTAAATTGTATTTATCATTTTGATTAAAACTTTTTATATTTTTATTTAATATAGATTTATTAGGATGTAATATTATATTTCCATCATAATCTAAAATAAAAACATAACTACCTATATCATATTTTAAAGTTCCAAGATAATCTAAAACCTTTTGTTTTATAACAAATTCAAAGTCTTCTATATAATCACCCGTACCAACATACATATCTAAAGCTGGTATATATTTATTAAATGAAATTTTTTTATATTGTTTATTAATATCAGAAGGCTTATACCACCACCAGTGCATAAACTCCTCTTTACCATCTTTTAATGAGTTAATAATAGATCGAGTAATATATTTACCTCTTTTGTCCTTAACATCCAAAAATGATTTACCCTCAAGTTTACTTTGTATAGGTAATAAAACACAATCACCTTTCATGCTAAATATATAATAGTACCCTCTACCATTATTAAATCTAACTCCTCTTAAAGCATCTTTTATTAATTTAACTTTTTCTTTTTTAGAAAGTTTTGGGTTGTTAACAATAATTCCATCAATAATAGTATAAGCTTCATTTACTCTACTTTTTAGACTACTTTTTAATTTCTCTTCGGTATCTTTATATTCATACTTTATATACTCTTCAATCTCATTTATTTTATTATATATGTCAAGTCTTTTATCTTTTAGATATTCTCTTTTTAATTGAAGAGATTCTCTCTCAAAATCTAATTGATTATTATAAACAACAAAACTAGTAATAATCACAGATAACAGTACAATTAATAATGGTGGAAATATAGATAAGAGTTTCAGAACCCTAGTAATATTACGTTTAAACAAATAAAATCCTGTAAAATAGTTAATATATTATAATTTAAAAAAATTAAAAAGAAATGAGAAAATAATAATAAAATAGGGAATAATCTAAAAAGTCAGGCTAAAAAAAAAGCTTAGTTAAATATACGAGAAGTATATTGAACTAAGCTTTAAAAAGACTCTAAGCTGGCAGCGGCCTACGTTTCCACAAGGGAACCCTGCAGTATTA
>Ga0070724_10000713_pt1 | contig 21948 bp, 27 predicted proteins | sample tdDd001_FD_67278 | JGI IMG/M metagenome (GOLD analysis project Ga0070724, IMG submission 67278) | Marine sediment microbial communities from the Atlantic coast under amendment with organic carbon and nitrate - tdDd00.1 | ecosystem: Environmental > Aquatic > Marine > Coastal > Sediment | place... | reverse complement strand
GCACGACCGTGGCAAAAAACAGCGCGAAATCTGCGAAGCCGCCGATACCGTGGATCATGGCCAGGGGGTTGTGGTGGTCACGGATATGTTTGGTGGATCGCCGTCCAACCTGTCATTGCTGGCCTGCCAGCCCGAAGGGCGCCGCATTCTTTACGGTGCTAACTTGCCAATGCTGATCAAACTTGCCAAAAGCCGTCACTTGAACGTCGGCGACGCCGTACGCGCCGCAACCGAGGCTGGGCGCAAATACATCGACAGCCAGAACATTTCCAAAGACTAAGTACATATGACCGATAATTTCACGCGCACTTTGCAGATCATCAACGAAAAGGGGCTTCATGCCCGCGCTTCGGCCAAGCTGGTCGAGGTGGTCGAGGGCTTTGATGCCCGCGCCGAGGTATCACGTGACGGCATGTCAGCCTCGGGGGACAGTATCATGGGGCTTTTGATGTTGGCAGCCTCCAAGGGAAGCTCTATTGAGGTCCGAACTTCGGGCCCGGATGCCGCCGCGCTGGCCGATGCGCTGGACGTGCTGGTGGCTGATCGGTTCGGAGAAGACATGTAAACGCCACGCGGCGTAGCAGAAATGGTGCGACCAAGGTGGAAGATACTCCTCAGAACAACACGGTGCAGCAGACACCCGTCGTCAATCATACAACGTATGACCGGCGCAGCCTGACCTATGCCAATACATTCGACAGCCCGCTGAAAACGCTAACGATCAAGCTGATCGAATGGCTGACCGGCAAGCTGACGATCCTGCGCATGATCCGCAAATTCGAAAAGCAGGGCGCGCCGGAAGGTCAGGCATTCTGGAACGCGGCGCTGAATGTGATGGGCATTCCGCTGATCACGCCCCAGGAACAGATTGACCGCATCCCCCTGACGGGCCCCGTTGTCGTGGTGGCAAACCACCCGCATGGATTGGTGGACGGGATGATCCTGGCCGAGCTGATTGGGCGTCGGCGCGACGATTATCAGATCCTGACGCGGGCTTTGTTGACGGGAATTGACGAGGTGGCCTCGTCCTATCTGATCCCGGTGCCATTCCCGCACGAGGAAGACGCACAGCGCAAAAGCGTGGAAATGCGCGCTCAGGCGATGGCGACGCTCAAGGCTGGGGGCGTGATCAGCGTGTTCCCATCCGGCGTGGTGATGTCGTCCGAAACGATGTTCGGCCCCGCGATCGAGGCGGAATGGAACGTGTTCACCGCGCAGATGATCCGCCGGTCTGGCGCCAAGGTTGTGCCGATTTTCTTTCCTGGATCGAATTCGCGCCTGTATCAGATCGCAAACCGGGTTTCGGCGACATTGCGCCAAAGCCTGCTGCTGCATGAAATCGTCCACAGCTGTAACAAGCCGCTGGGCCCCATCGTTGGGCACCCGCTGACAGACGAGCAGATGGATAAATTGCAAAGAGATCCGCGTGGGTTCATGGCCTGGCTGCGCGAACATACGCTGTCGCTACAGGACTGACACGCCCCGGTTTTCCGAGGCGTGCCCAATAGGTTAGCGCGTCGGCACCGGAGTTTCGCCGGTGTAATCGTAGAACCCGCGCTTGGACTTGCGCCCCAGCCACCCGGCTTCGACATATTTCACCAAGAGCGGGCAGGGACGGTATTTGGTGTCCGACAGGCCCTCGTACAGCACTTGCATGATCGACAGGCATGTATCCAGACCGATGAAATCCGCCAGCTCTAGCGGGCCCATGGGGTGGTTCGCGCCCAGTTTCATCGCGCTGTCGATCGAGGCCACATCGCCCACACCTTCGTAGAGCGTATAGCAGGCCTCGTTGATCATCGGGACCAGGATGCGGTTCACGATGAAGGCGGGGAAATCCTCGGCCGAGGCGGCGGTTTTCTCGAGCCGGGCCACGATTTTCAGACAGGTTTGGTAGGTGTCGTCGTCGGTCGCGATGCCGCGGATCAGCTCGACCAGTTTCATCACGGGCACCGGGTTCATAAAGTGGAACCCCATGAATTTCTCGGGGCGGTCGGTGCGGCTGGCCAGGCGTGTGATCGAAATAGACGAGGTGTTCGACGTCAAAATCGTGTGCGGCGCCAGATGCGGCAGAAGCTGCGCAAAGATCGCGTTTTTGACCTCTTCGCGCTCGGTCGCGGATTCGATGACCAGATCGGTCGGACCCAGATCCGCCAAGGTCAGAGTCGGGGTGATGCGGGCCAATGCGATGTCTTTTGCCTTGGCTGTCATTTGCCCGCGCTGAACCTGCCGGTCCATGTTTTTGTCGATGTTGGCCATGGCCTTGTCGAGCGAGTCCTGCTGCACATCATTGAGCAGGACATCAAATCCCGCCACCGCCATGACATGCGCGATCCCGTTCCCCATCTGGCCGGCGCCGATAACGCCAACTGTCTTGATCTCCATTCGCATTTTCCTTCCTCGGTTCGGGGAAACTGTTTCACACCCCGAACTATGCTGCAACCGCAGCATATGGGGAAAATGTTACTCAAATTTGCCCATTAGCAAATTATCAATTCCTGTCAGCGAATCTGCCCATGGGTGAAAATATGGTGGGTGAGATGACCTATGAAAACAACGGGGCTGGGGCCCTGGACTATCTTTCGTGCGGCTATGGCCAAGAGCGGCTGCATTTTCGTGGACCGGAACGAAACCTAAATGATCCATATGGGGTTTTTATCGGAGGAACAGAGACTTACGGGAAATTTGTGGCCCGGCCATTTCCGTCCCTGGTCGAGGATCATAGCGGCCTGACCAGCGTGAATTTGGGGGCTGTGAACGCCGGGGTGGAAACATTTCGTGCGGATCCGGCGGTGCTTGGGATTGCGCGAGGTGCGGAATTCGTGGTGCTTCAGGCGTTGAGCCCGAAATACGTTTCGAACAGTTTTTATGCAGTGCACCCGCGGCGAAATGATCGGTTCATCCGGGCCCGCCCCGCATTGGAGCAGCTGTATCCACAGATTGATTTCACGGAATTCCACTTTGTGGGGCATTTGCTGCGCAAACTGAAGCGCAGCTCGCCGCGTGCATTCGAGAAGGTGGTGCAGGAGTGTCGCAAGGCCTGGCTGACGTCCCTGATTGGGATGATCCGCCGGATTGACCGGCCAACACTGGTTTTGTGGCTGCCGCGGGTCTCTGCTCGGGACGGGAGCATCCTGCCGGACCCGTTCCTGAATGAGCGGCTACTGGAACCTGTGCGCAAGCGTTGCGTCGGCGTGGTGCAAGTGGTGCCAGATGGCGCTGCACAGGCTGCTGGGACCTTGGGCATGGTGTTCGGCCAGATGGAGGCGTTCGCCGCTGCTGACCTGCCAAACCCAAGGACGCACCAGGTGATCGCAGAACAAATTCATGATCGCCTGATCAAAGAGGGGGTGATTTGAGGCACGATTTGCTGGATTTTCAAGCATCCTAACCCCGGTCGCGACAGCATAGGCTGGTGTTCGCAAAAGCGCGGTTTGTCGCGCCACGACAACGGGCTAGGATCTAGGTGTCAGGCTTATCTGGCTGATAAAGAAGAGAATTCAGTATGATCCGGGTCTTTGATGTTTCCGACCGTTTTAACGTGGCAACGCTGTTGGGCCGCGCCTATGGGCGCAGCTATGAACCGACGCTGGTGCAGGCGTTGCGAGAGGCCGGGGATGTGCAGGCGGAATTCGTCTGGGACGAGAACGGGCAGGTGTTGGGCCACACGTGTTTGGGGCGGCACCAGCACCCACAGGATTGGTGCATCGTGAATACAGTCGCGGTGGCGCCCGAATATCGGGGCCGGGGCATCGGGAGCGATCTTGTGCGCGCCGCGTTGGAGGCCGCGCGTCAGGCCGACGCCGGGGCGGTGACCGTTCTGGGCCATGCGAAATATTATCAGCGGTTTGGGTTCACGCGCACCGCCGCCGAAGGGCTGGAGGCCAGCTTGGCCGGGGACAATACCCTGATGTATCCGATCCGGATCGAGAACGCGGGGATCGAGACGCGGCTGGAGTACCCTGCGGCCTATTCTTGGATGTGATGTAACGTCAGTTCTATTTTCGCGGCGGATCAGGCATATCTGATGCAAATGCGATTTGTTTTGATTTTCTTGCTGCTCTTTCCGTTGCCGGCCGCGGCCGACTGCGTTGTCATGCTGCACGGGTTGGCCCGGAGCGAGACCTCGTTTCTGCTGATGGAAAAGGTGTTCCAGGCCAAAGGGTACAAGGTCGTGCGGCCGGGGTATGCCTCGAGGCGGGAAACGATCAGCAATCTGGCGCTGAACGTACTGCCGCGGGCGATCGAAGGCTGCGCCGGGCATCGAACCCATGTTGTGACCCATTCAATGGGCGGGATTTTGCTGCGCTATTGGCTGGTGGGGCACGAGGTGCCGGATCTGGGCCGGGTGGTGATGCTGGCGCCCCCGAATGGCGGGTCCGAGATTGTGGATGCGTTGGGACAGCTAGAGGCATTCGACTGGTTTAACGGCCCGGCGGGGCAGCAGTTGCGGACGGGTCCAAAGGGGCTGCCGGCGCATCTGCCCAAGGTGGATTTCCCGCTGGGGGTGATCGCGGGGAACCGATCACTGAACCCGGTGTTTTCATCGTTGATCGAGGGGCCAGATGACGGAAAGGTCTCGGTCGTGTCCACGCGGGTTGACGGTATGGCTGATCATATCGTGTTGCCGGTGACGCATACGTTCATGATGAACAACCTGCTGGTGATTGCGCAATCGCTGGAATTCATCGAAAAAGGGGCCTTCGATCACGACATGACATGGGGAAAGGCAATCCTGACCCTGCCCGAGGAATGATGACTCTTTCGCTGACTCTGAACAATGCTGACGTTTTGCGCCCGGACGGGATGCACCGAGGCGCGCTGTCGATTGAAGGCGGTGTTATTGTCGAGGACAGCGCCGGGCGACATGTGGATCTAAGCGGGTTCCGCGTGATGCCAGGGATCGTGGATATCCATGGCGACGGGTTCGAACGGCATCTGGCGCCGCGTCGTGGGGCGATGACGGATCTGGCGGTGGGGCTGGCCTCGACCGAGGCGGATTTGGCGGCAAATGGGATCACCACAGCGGTCCTGGCACAGTTTTGGAGCTGGGAGGGCGGAATGCGCGGTCCTGCCTTTGCTAAACGGTTTCTGGCGGCGCTGGCCGGGTTTCGCAGTATGGGCACGGATATGCGCGTGCAATTGCGGCTCGAAACCCATCTGCTGGCGGATTACCCCGAGGTCGAGCAGATCGTGGCGGATTACGGCATCGGCTATGTGGTGTTCAACGACCACCTGCCGCATGCGGCGCTGGACAAAGGCAAGCGGCCGCCGCGCTTGACCGGGCAGGCGCTGAAAAGTGGTCGCAGCCCCGAGGCTCATCTGAAGCTGTTGCATAGATTGCACGAGCAAGGCGCCGAAGTGCCCAAGGCGTTGGCCGGGCTGGCGACGCGGCTGCGTGCGCGCGGCGTGTTGCTGGGCAGTCACGACGATCAAACAGCAATGGCGCGGGACACATGGCGGGCGATGGGCGTGACCCTGTCCGAATTCCCAGAAACCCAAGAGGCCGCTCAGGCCGCGACAGACGCAGGTGATCCGGTCATTTTAGGGGCGCCGAATGTGGTGCGAGGGGGGTCACATTCCGGCAATGTCAGCGCGGCGGCGTTGATCGCGGACGGGATTGGGGACGCTTTGGCGTCGGACTATCACTACCCCGCGCCGCGGCAGGCGGCTTTGACATTGGGGGCCTGGGGGCTTGTGTCCTCGGGGCCGGCACGGGTGTTGGGCTTGACCGACCGGGGAGAACTGAGCCCTGGAAAACGCGCCGATCTGGTGGTTCTGGACGGTGACGGGCGCGTCGGCGCCACGATCGCAGGGGGGCGCGTGACCTATCTGGCCGGTGAGGTGGCCGCGCGATTTCTGGCGTGAGTGCAGGCGGAGCGTGCGGGACGCTCCGCGGGGAGTATTTATAGCAAGATGAATGGGTTAGGTTCTAACCCGGTTGACGTGACCCATTTTGCGGCCGGGTTTGACATCGGCCTTGCCATAGAGGTGCAGCGCGGTGTTGGGCTCGGCGGCGAGGGCGGGCACGCGGTCCATGTCGTCGCCGATCAGGTTCTCCATCACCACGTCAGAATGGCGTTTGCCATCGCCCAAAGGCCAGCCGACCACGGCGCGGATATGCTGTTCGAACTGGTCGATGGCGCATCCATTCTGGGTCCAGTGGCCAGAGTTGTGCACGCGCGGGGCGATCTCGTTCACGATGAGGCCCTGAGGGGTCACGAACAGTTCGACCCCCATCGTGCCCACGTATTTCAACGTGTTGAGAATTTTCGCGGTCAGCAGGACGGCGTCCATTTTCTGTGCGGCGGTCAGGGTGGCGGGCACAGTGGTGGTGTGCAGGATGCCATCGCGGTGGACGTTTTCACCGGGATCGAAACAGGCGACCTGGCCGTCGGCGCTGCGGGTGCCGATGACCGAGACCTCGTGCGTGAAGGTTACGAAACCTTCGAGGATGGCGGAGGCGCCGGCCATGTCGGCCAGTGCCTGGGTGGCGTCCGCAGGCGATTTCAGGCGGGCTTGGCCCTTGCCATCATAGCCGAAGCGGCGGGTTTTCAGAATGGCGGGCGTGCCGATTTCATCAATGGCTTCGGCCAGGTCAATTTCGTCATCGACTGCGGCGAAGGGGGCGGTTTGCAGGCCCAGATCGGTCAGGAAGGCCTTTTCTACCAGGCGGTCCTGGCTGACGGCCAGGGCCTTGCGATTTGGGTGCAGGGGTTTGAGCGCTTCGAGCGTGTCCAGCGCCGAGGTGGGGATGTTTTCGAACTCGTAGGTGATCACGTCCACGGAGGCCGCAAAGGCGCGCAGGGCGGTCTCGTCCTCGTAGGGGGCGGTGGTCACGGCGTGGGCGACGTCGGCGGCGGGTGGATTGGCGCCGGGTTCGAAGATATGGGTCTTGAAGCCCAAGCGCGAGGCGGCAACAGACAGCATTCGGCCCAGTTGGCCGCCGCCGAGGATGCCAATGGTCGATCCGGTAGCAAGAGGGTTAGTCATCGGTGGGTTCATCCGGGATAGAGGCCGACAGGGCGTCGCGCCAGGCGTCAAGACGGTCGGCAATGGCGGGATCAGCATTGGCGAGGATCGCAGCGGCCATCAGGCCTGCGTTTTTCGCGCCGGCACCACCGATCGCCATGGTGGCAACGGGGAAACCGCGGGGCATTTGCAGGATGGAATAGAGGCTGTCCACACCCGACAGGGCCTTGGTCTGGACGGGGACTCCGATCACTGGCACGCGCGTTTTCGAGGCCATCATGCCCGGCAGGTGTGCTGCGCCGCCGGCGCCCGCGATGATCACCTGCAACCCGCGATCCACAGCGGTTTTGCCATAGGACCACAGACGGTCAGGCGTGCGGTGTGCCGAGACGATCTTTGCCTCGAACGCGATGCCCAATTCATCAAGAATATCGGCTGCTTCTTTCATGGTGGGCCAATCCGACTGGCTGCCCATGATGATGCCAACTTTTACGTCCGTCATTCTGCGCCCCTTTGACTTGAGAGCGCGCACTATAGCCAAGGCCGCGCTTTACGCAATGATATCTGGGGTCAGGCGATCTTCGATCATCGAGATCATGTCCTTTAGCCGCAGCTTTTTCTTTTTCAGACGACGGATGGTCAGCTGATCGCCCGTGCCGCGTTCAACCATGGCGGTGATCGCCGTGTCCAAATCCCGGTGTTCCTGGCGAAAGACCTCAAGCTCGACCAGCAGGACGTCATCGGTTTTCATCGAAATGTCGCTAGGGGCGTTCATGGCTCTGATTCTTATTGTTGGCTATGTCTCTAACATACTGAAATGGCGGCGTTTCGCAAAGCCCTTGCACCGCTGCGTCACCATGCCCATATTTCATGTAACGGGTTGCCTGCTTTGGGACCCGGCTTTTGGACTGTCGCTTACGCATAAGGACGTGTCGATGACGAAACTTACATTAGGGTCGCACCCGTATTTGCTGGGGTTTGACCAGCTGGAACGCCTGCTGGAACGCAATGCCAAATCCGGCAACGAGGGCTATCCGCCCTTTAATATCGAGCAAACCTCGGAAAACTCTTACAGAATCACGCTGGCCGTGGCCGGTTTTGCCGAAGAGGATCTGGCGATCACGCTGGAGGACCGGCAACTGGTGATCCGCGGGCGGCAACGGGACGATGCCGACGGGCGCGTCTATCTGCATCGTGGAATCGCGGCGCGACAGTTTCAGCGCAGTTTCGTGCTGGCCGACGGGGTCGAAGTTGGCGAGGCCGTGATGGAAAACGGTCTGCTGCATGTCGATCTGACACGCTCTCAGCCCGAAACAGTCGTGCAAACGATCAACATCAAAAAGGGGTAAGTCATGGATACGAAGTATGATTTCGGCGCGGATGGCGAGAATGGCATCGTTTATGTGCGTCAGGTGAATGTCGCCGATTTACCCGAGGACCTGCGCGATCAGGTCGGAGACGAGCAGACGGTATATTCGGTACACAGCCCCGATGGTGAACGTCTGGCGCTGGTTAAGGACCGCAAGCTGGCCTTTGTTCTGGCGCGCCAGCATGATCTGGCGCCGGTGGCTGTCCACTAACGCAGATCACACCGACGCAAACGCAAAACGCCCCACCAATTTGGCGGGGCGTTTTTGTTTCATGTGGTCGGGAACAGGCCGAAATCAGGCCCAGGCGCCCGAGATCAGACCCATCGATTCCAGTTTCAGCAGAACCTGGTGGGCACAGTTGTCCACGTCCACGTTTTCGGTTTCCACGACCAGCTCGGCATGGGTGGGGGTTTCATAGGGATCGGAAATCCCGGTGAATTCCTTGATCTTGCCTTCGCGGGCCAGTTTGTACAGGCCTTTGCGGTCGCGACGTTCGCACTCTTCCAGGCTGGTGGCGACGTGAACCTCGACGAAGGCGCCGTAGGCCTCGATCATTTCACGCACTGTGCGGCGGGTCGCGGTGTAGGGCGCGATGGGCGCACAGATGGCGATACCACCGTTCTTGGTGATCTCAGAAGCAACATAGCCGATCCGCTGGATGTTGATGTCGCGGTGCTCTTTGGAGAAGCCCAGCTCGGACGAGAGGTGCTTACGCACGACGTCGCCGTCCAGCAGGGTGACGGGGCGACCGCCCATTTCCATCAGCTTGACCATCAGCGCGTTGGCGATGGTAGACTTGCCCGAACCCGAAAGGCCGGTGAAGAACACAGTGAAACCCTGTTTCGCACGTGGAGGCGAAGTGCGGCGCAGTTCATTCACCACTTCGGGGAACGAGAACCACTCGGGGATTTCCAGGCCTTCACGCAGGCGACGGCGCAGTTCGGTGCCCGAGATGTTCAGGATGGTGACATTGTCACGATCTTCGATTTCATCGTTGGGTTCGTACTGGGCGCGTTCCTGCACATAGACCATGTGTTTGAAATCGACCATTTCGATGCCCATTTCATCGGCGTGCGCGCGGAACAATTCCTGAGCGTCATAGGGGCCGTAGAAATCTTCGCCTGCCGAGTTTTTGCCCGGACCCGCGTGATCGCGGCCAATGATGATGTGGGTACAGCCGTGGTTGGCGCGGATCAGACCGTGCCAGACGGCCTCGCGCGGGCCAGCCATCCGCATGGCCAGGTTCAGCAGCGACATGGTGGTGGTCGACTGGGGGTATTTGTCCAGAACGGCCTCGTAGCAGCGGACGCGGGTAAAGTGATCGACGTCGCCGGGTTTGGTCAGGCCGACAACGGGGTGGATCAGCAGGTTGGCCTGGGCTTCGCGGGCGGCACGGAAGGTCAGTTCCTGGTGCGCACGGTGCAGCGGGTTGCGGGTTTGGAAGGCCACAATCTTGCGCCAGCCCAGTTTGCGGAAATAGGCGCGCAGCTCGTTCGGTGTGTCGCGGCGGGCTTTGAAATCATAGTGCACGGGCTGTTGGATGCCAACAATCGGGCCACCCAGATAGATCTTGCCAGCCTGGTTGTGCAGGTAGTTCACAGCGGGGTGGGCCAGATCATCGGCGCCAAAGACCTTCTCGGCCTCTTTCGCTTTGTTCGGTTCCCAGCGGTCGGTGACGGTCATGGTGCCCAGGATCACGCCTTCTTGGTCGCGCAGGGCGATGTCCTGGCCGATTTCCAGCTTTGAGGCGAACTCTTCCGAGACATCCAGGTTGATCGGCATGGGCCAGAGGCTGCCATCGGCCAGACGCATGTTTTCAACAACGCCGTTATAGTCTTCTTCGGTCAAGAAGCCCTTTAGCGGGTTAAAACCGCCGTTCATCAGCAGTTCCAGGTCACAGATCTGGCGCGGGGTCAGATCCCAGCTGATCAGGTCGGCCGCTTCGACCTTCAGTTTCTGAGACGAGTCATAGGAAACATAAAGCTCAGGGATGGGAGCAAGGTTGTTTTGCATGAATTTTGTCCTACTTTTCAAAGGAATAAGGCCGCTGGAGGTGCCCGTAAGTTCGGCGTGCAAGGCGTCGTATTCGGTGAGTTTTCGGGTCAGAAACTGGTCTGTAAGCCGCGCCTTCTGGGCGGCTCCCCGTGTGGTGATCGCATAGGCAAAGCGCTGGCGTTTGTCGGGACCGGAGCGTTCGCTGATTTTGATGTAGCCGGCCTCGGCCGCTGTGCGCAGCTGAGTGTTCAACCCCCCGAGAGAGATGCCAAGCGCCGTAGCGATAGACCGTTGCGAAGCCTCCGGCGCCTTGTCGAGCTGGCGCAGGAGACGGAAGAGCAGGTCTTCTTCCGCAATGTTGGATTTGGTCTTGGGCGAGGTCATGGCGTACGACTCAAAGTGTGTTCACGAGTGAACACATACATGAAAAGTTCAGACGTCAAAGAAAAATCTGAGCGGAATCGGTGGAAAATGGCCTATATCGGCCCGAATTGGCGCAAACGGCGTGAAATCACGTGGATCACGGTGCGCAAAAAAGGGGGCCGCAGCCCCCTTTTGCGTGTCAGTCTTGTTCGGCTAGGAAGCGTTCAGCATCCAGCGCGGCCATGCAGCCCATCCCGGCCGAGGTTACGGCCTGGCGATATTTGTGATCCGTCAAATCACCCGCAGCAAAGATGCCTGGGATCGACGTTTCGGTCGTGCCGGGCTTTACAGAGACGTAGCCACCGTTGTGAAGCTCTAGCGTGTCCTTGATCAGCTCGTTGGCGGGAGCGTGGCCGATGGCGACGAAAACACCCTTGCAGGGAATCTCGGTGATCGCGCCGGTTTCGACATGTTTGACGCGAACGCCGGTGACGCCTTTGGGGTTATCCTCGCCGACGACCTCGTCCAGGGTATGGTGCCACAGCGGCGTGATCTTTTCGTTTTTCATCAGCCGGTCGATCAGGATCTTTTCGGCGCGCAGTTCGTCGCGGCGGTGGATCAGCGTGACCTTGCTGGCGAAGTTGGTCAGGAACAGGGCTTCTTCGACTGCGGTGTTGCCGCCGCCGATGACCACGATTTCCTGCCCGCGATAAAAGAACCCGTCGCAGGTCGCGCAGGCCGAGACACCGAACCCTTTATAGGCTTCCTCGGAGTCCAGACCCAGCCATTTGGCTCGGGCGCCGGTGGCCAGAATGACGGCGTCGGCTGTATAGATCGTGCCGCTGTCACCCACGGCGGTAAACGGGCGTTTCGACGTGTCGAGCGAGCTGATGATGTCGCCAATGATTTCGCAGCCCATCGCCTTGGCATGGTCCTGCATCTTGATCATCAGGTCGGGGCCCTGGATTTCCGATTCACCGGGCCAATTTTCGACCTCGGTGGTGGTGGTCAGTTGGCCACCGGGCTCGATCCCTTGAACCAGAATAGGGCTAAGCATGGCGCGGCTGGCATAGACCCCCGCCGTATAGCCCGCAGGGCCAGACCCAATGATCAGAACCTTGGTGTGTCGCGTTTCGGCCATGGCATCCTCTTTCCGCAGCGTTTTAGGTTGCTTTGCATATAAGCCCCACTGGCCCTGTCGAAAACCCCCTGCGGACCAATCTGAGTGAGATCAGGATTTAGGCAGGTAAGCGGTTCAATGTGAAACTATCTTGCCGCAGGGCGAAAGAATATTGCGCGTCCGGGGCGGGTGATATAAGAAACCGTTCCATAGGAGGATAGTTATGCCCACCTCGCGTCTTGACCCCATTGATCGCAAAATACTGGCCGAGCTTCAGGCGGACGGTCGTATGACCAACGTAGAACTTGCCAAACGCGTCGGGATTTCGGCGCCGCCCTGCTTGCGCCGTGTGCGGACGCTGGAGGAGGCGGGCTTTATCCAAGGCTACCATGCCAAAGTTGATTCGCGAGAGCTGGGCTTTGAGGTGCAGGTTTTTGCCATGGTCGGGCTACAGAGCCAGGCCGAGGCCGATCTGAGCGCATTCGAGCAGCGGTGCCGCGAATGGCCGCTGGTTCGTGAATGCCACATGCTGAATGGCGAGGTCGATTTCATCCTGAAATGCGTGGCGCCGGACCTGAGCACCTTTCAGTCGTTCCTGACCGAACAGCTGACCGCCGCCGAAAACGTTGGAAGCGTGAAAACCTCGTTGGTGATCCGCTGCGCCAAGGACGATCCGGGCGTGCCCTTTGACGTCCTGGAAGAGCGGCTGGGCCGCTCTGCCTGAGGTCCCTTTAGTACAGGTGGGCGTGCAGTTTACGCGCGTCATCGCTGCGCGGATGGGCCATCGGTCCAAATCCAGACAGGTTCGTCATCTGAGGAAACAGGCTGAGATATTGCCGTAGCATCTCGGGGCCCAACAATTCCGCTTTGTGCGCGCCGGGGTGATAGGATTCCAACTGCAACCCACCAGCCAGAATCGTTGCCTGACGCGGCAGAACGATGTGATAGACACGTGTGGGCGCGGGCGGTGTCAGTTGAAATACTCCGTCCCCATCCACGATGTCCTTGGCGGGGACATAGGTGGCGTCGGATCCATCCCCCTGCAACAGGCGGGCGCCCGGCCCCAGGATCATATCCACCACGGGCCGACCGATTCCAAACCGATCCGCCATGATTCGCACCAGTTTGGAAAGCTCGGGCCGGTCGGCTGGCACGTTGGGAATGACTTGCATCGACCCGATCCACTTCACCGGAAGGGCGCCGTATTCCTGGGTTTCGACACGCATACCGGGTTGCAGGTCTTCGATGGCGCAGGGGCCTTCGACGGTGTTGATCAACAGCCCGCGGCCAAAGGCCGAGAAGGCGGCCTCAAACGACGGAAGCGACGGGGCAATGATCTGCCGGAATTCGGGTGAGCCGTCGTCGCACAGATAGGCGATGTCGAACCGACGCGACATGCCAGGCCGCTGTTGCGCGACGCCCGGAAGGGGACGACCAGAAAGAGAAGGACGAGCGACCGTGTCGTACACGGGGGCAAACTTATTCATGAACGCACCTATTTAGGTTCGTCACATCCGCGTCGGCCCCCACCGACAACGACAGAAGGACAGGTTTCCATCTGCTAGTTAGGAAATAATGCCTTATGGCACAGGGTATTGTCAAAGATTTCAATCTATTGTGTCCTGCTTTGCGCGTGAATTGCTGCCTTGAACCGTGATTGTTTCCGGCTGCGAAACATGCGGGACGTTTTCGCGGCGTGTGAAAAAAGTGACCGCCCCAAAGGGCGGCCATAGTCTCACTTGGGCGCATTGATTCTGTCTGGCGTGGATTATCCCACGCGGCGTTTCAGGGGCTGAGGCTGTGGCGCGACCGCCTTGGCAGCGCGTTTCGCGCGTGCCCATGGCATGGCTGGCATGTCGGACTTCGACGTTTCGATTACGGATTTCATCCAGCGTTTCTGTTTGCGGGCCATTTTGGGTGCTCCAGCTCTCAACATTTCTATTGTTCTGGAAACAATTTGCGCGCCCAATGCGGCATTGTTTGGGCGTGAGCTTTGTCACAATGGGGAACAAATGTGGCGCTGGCTCGCCGCGTGCTTATAGGCGAATGACCGAGATCAGGCGGCCATAGTCGGCCTCGCCTGCATGTGTGGTCCGCCGATAGGAGAAGAAGCGGGCAGGGTCCGAGTAGGTGCAGTGCCCTATCCATTCCGCCTCGCCCACACCAGCTTCGCGCAGGCGGTGCAGGCCATACGACGGCAGATCGAACATCATCCGATCGTCCTTGCCATCCGCAAAGAAGCGGGCGTTGTCCATGTCCTGTAGAAGGAAGTCATCAAAGAACTCGGGGCCGACCTCATAGGCGCGCTGGCTGATGCTGGGGCCGACGGCTGCTTTGATGTTGTGACGCGACGCCCCCAGCGATTCCATCGCGGCCAGTGTATTGCCCAGAACGCCGTCCCGCGCCCCGCGCCACCCTGCGTGGGCGGCACCAACGACGCCGGCCTGAGGGTCAGAAAACAAGATCGGCTGGCAATCAGCGGTCAGAATCCCCAGTGCAATGCCGGGCACATTCGTGACCATCGCGTCGGCGGGATTCGTTTCCTGCGCGGGGTCGGTGATGATCTGGACATCGGGGGAATGAGTCTGATGGATGGTCACAAGGCTGGCGTCAGGGACATTCATTGCGCGTGCAACACGCGTCCGGTTGATCGACACGATCTCGCGTTGGTCGGACGAGCCGAACCCGCAGTTCAGACCGGAAAAAATCCCCGAAGACGCGCCGCCCTTGCGGGTGAAGAACCCATGCTGGGCGCCACGCAGCAAATCAGATTTGAGGATTTCAAGCGTCATGCTTCTCTCACGGCTCCAGTCCGGGTGGGGGATTCTGTCCATCGGGATAGAGCCCGATCACCTTGAAGAGCGTCCCCATTTCCGATGGGTGCGTCAAGCGCCGATGTGCGGCGACCAGGCTGTCCAGCGCCGGACCGCTAAGCTGTTGAGCAAGTGTCTGCGCGCGTTGGGTAATACCCAACCGTTCCAGAAATACGCCTTGCGCGGTGAGACGGGTGTATTTGCACGGCACAGCAATCGCGAGCGCCTCGAAATCGACATGGGCGGTCAGGTCTGCTTGTCCGGGGTTGTCCAGCGGGTCCGAGTGCTGGTGTTTATGCAGGGCTTGCAGCGTGTCGCCCAGGCTGCGCCAATCGCCATAGTCCACGATCAGCGCGGCGCCTCCGTGTTGAGCAATCCGCGCGCCTATCTGGGCCGAGATGGCGGTGGCCGGTGCGCAGGTTTCGATCAGGTCGCCGTCTTTGGTATCGCTTAGTCGGTCGTCCAGCGCCGAGATGGGGGTGGCATCGGTCAGGGCAAAGCTTAGCTGGCCATTGGTTTCGGTGACGCGGCGTTCGTGCCACGAGTCGCCGTCGCGGACGAATTGACGGATGGGCAGGGCGTCGAAAAACTCGTTTGCGACAAAGAACAGGGGCCCCGAAGGGAGCGCGGTGATATCATCCAGCCATACGGGTCCGTATTGCGATAGCCGCTCGGACTGAGCGGTGCGCAGGGTGGGCGAGGCCTCGATCAGATGCAGGCGCATGGCATCGTGGAAACCAGGGACCGCGCGGGTGGCGCGCAGGATGTCGGCCATCAGGGTTCCGCGACCGGGTCCGGCCTCGGCCAGGATGAACGGTTCGGGCGCGCCTTGGTCCAGCCAGCATTGCGCCAGCGACAGTCCGATCAACTCGCCGAACATCTGGCTGATTTCCGGTGCTGTGGTGAAATCGCCAGCCGCGCCCAGCGGATCACGCGTGGTGTAATAGCCAAGGGCCGGGTGCAGCAGGCATTCAGCCATGTAATCCGCGATTGTCAGCGGCCCGGTGCGGCGGATACGGGTCAGCAGATGGTCGGTCAGCGTCATTTTACCCGCCGTGCATAGAAAACAAACCCAAGGCCCACTGCGATCATTGGCAGCGACAGAAGCTGCCCCATGCTCAAACCGACATCACCCAGACGCAGCACATGCCCCAGAGGGTTGTCGACCGAGATGAACTGATCATCAGCCTGGCGGAAATGCTCGACGATGACGCGGGCCGCACCATAGCCAATCAGAAACAGGCCCATGATCAGGCCGGGCCTTTTTAGTGCGCCACGGCGGAAGGCCAGCCACAGCAAGAGCGTCCCCAGCACGATCCCTTCGAGCGCAGCCTCGTAGAGCTGCGAGGGGTGGCGCGCGCACAGGCCAATGATGTCCTCGCATGCCTGAGCCGAGGGGCCGGGGAAAACCACGCCCCATGGCACGGTGGTCGGGCGTCCCCACAGCTCGGCGTTGATGAAGTTGGCGATCCGGCCCAGCATCAGCCCGGTGGGCACCGCCAGCGCCAGCAGGTCGCCGGTGGACAGGCGCGGAATGCGGTGGCGCGCGGTAAAGATCAGCGCTGCGATGACCACACCCAGGAAACCACCGTGAAAGGACATGCCGCCCTCCCAGACTTTTAGGATGTCACCGGGGTGATCCAGGTAATATCCGGGGCGGTAAAACAGCACGAAACCCAGCCGCCCCCCCAGAATGATGCCCAGAATCATCCAGCTTAGCAGGTCCTCGACCTGGGCGGCGGTCATCGGGGCATCAGCGCGCCACAGGTTTGGGCGACGGATGGCGGCCAGGACGATTCTCCAGCCGATCAGGATGCCCGAGATATAGGCCAGCGCGTACCAACGCAGGGCGAATTCGATTCCGAACAGGGAAATCGAGAAAATCTCGGGTGAAATCTGCGGGAAAGGTATGGCTGCGATCATGTGCGTCTGTGTGCCTCTGCCTGTTGGGGGAAGTCAACCTTGTGGCCGACGCCGTTGAGGCCCATATAGGTGTCAAATTGTAACGTTGGAGACGCAGATGCAGACCCGGAACAAGTTTCTTGATGATATGTCCCAGCTGATGACCAACGCCATGGGTGTTGCTCAGGGTGCCAAGGACGAAGCCGAAACGGCGATGAAAAGCATGATGGACCGCTGGCTGGCCGATCGTGATTTTGTCACCCGCGAAGAATTCGACGCGGTGCGTTTGATGGCCCAAAAAGCCCGCGAAGAGAACGAAGCGCTGAAAGCACGCCTGGATGCGCTGGAGAAGGCTGCCAAGTAAGCCGCCTAGGCCCGGGCCGGGTATCTGGGCCGCGGTTTGACGCGGTTCGTGTCGTCTGTCGGTCTCGTGGAATTTAAGAAGAACAAACACCCAGTCCCTGTTGTCAGGGGGCTGGGTGTTTTTCTGCGCGCTGGGGGGCGGGCCAACCGCAATACGGAGATGGGTCTTGACAGTATGTGATTAATTTAACATGTTAAGCAATAACGGGAGGGAATCGTGCCACATCTTGCGATCGAATATTCGTCTGGGTTGGAAGACCGCGTCGACATGCACGCCGTTTGCAAGGCTGCTCATACAGCGATGCAGGAGGCTGGAATTTTCCCGCTTGCGGGCATTCGTGTGCGGGCCTTTCGGGCGGATTACGCGATTGTGGCTGATGGTTTACCCGAAAACGACTTTGCCGCGATGACCTTGTCGGCTGGCGCAGGCCGCACGACCGAAGCATTGAAAGCCGCCGGCGATCATATCTTTGCTGCGGTGCAGGCGGCACTGGCGGGGCCCTTGGGAACCGAGCATTTCGCTCTTTCGCTTGAAATCCGCGTGATCAACCCGGACCTCAGCTGGAAAGATACACCAATTCATGCCCGTCTGTCTGGCCGCAAGTGAAGGGAAACACATGAGCGGTCTTTCTGACAACCTGTCCGGTGCTGCGACCTGAGGGCACAAGCTTTAACGAAATATCTCTGCTTCGGCGGACCCGCATGAGGAGAAACACATGAAACCCATCCCAGCCCGCATTGCCGCATTCCATGCAAACGGTACCGATCGCTATGGCGTTGTCACTGACGCCGGTATTATTGACATGACGCCCGAGTACGGTACCCGTTTCAAAGGCCTGAAAGAGGTGATCGAGGCCGGTGCGTTGGAAGAGGTGATCGCTGCCGCCGAAGGGCGCGCGCCAACCTATCGCGAAGAGGACGTGACCTATCTGATCCCTATCGCGACCCCCGAAAAACTGATCTGTATCGGTGTGAATTTCCCGGATCGCAATGCAGAATACAAAGACGGCCAGGCCGCACCTGGCAAACCGTCTATGTTCATCCGTTTCCCGCGCTCGTTTACCGGGCACGAGGGAAACCTGGTGCGCCCGCCCGAAAGCCCGCAATTGGACTATGAGGGCGAAGTGACCATCGTGATCGGCAAAGGCGGCCGCCGGATTGCGCGCGAGGATGCTTATGATCATATCGCCGCGCTGACGCTGTGCAACGAAGGTACGATCCGCGACTGGGTGCGCCACGCCAAGTTCAACGTCACTCAGGGCAAGAACTGGGATAGCACAGGCGCGATTGGTCCGTGGTTGGTGCCGTTCCGCACGGCCGACCAGTTGGACGATATCGAACTGACCACGCGCGTGAATGGCGAGGTGCGCCAGAACGACCGAACGGGTCGGATGATGTATGATTTCCGCTATATCGTGAACTATATCTCGACCTTCTGCACGCTGGTGCCGGGTGATGTTATCGTTTGCGGCACGCCCACCGGCGCGGGTGCACGGTTTGACCCCCCGATCTGGCTGGAACCCGGCGACGTGGTCGAAATCGAGGCCGAAGGCATCGGCATCCTGCGCAATGGTATTCAGGACGAACAATGCTGAACCAAACCGACATCAAGACCGCAGCCTCGGACCTGCTGATGGCCGAGCGCACACGCGAACAGATCGGGCATTTGTCTGTGCGCCACCCAGAGATGACCCTGGATGACGCCTATGCGATCCAGTCCGCGCAGATGGTGCAAAAACTGGCGCAGGGCCGGGACATCATCGGGTGGAAAATCGGCCTGACGTCCAAGGTGATGCAGGATGCTTTGGGGATTTCGACCCCGGACAGTGGCGTGATTTACGACGATATGGATTTCGCAGATGGCAGCACCGTGCCTGCGACGCGCTTTATCCAGCCCAGGATCGAAGCCGAGATAGCATTTGTCATGAAAGCCCCCCTAGACGGCAAAGCCTCGCGCGAGGAGGTTCTGGCTGCGACGGATTTTGTGGCTCCGGCGATTGAGATTCTGGATACACGGATTGAACGCGTGGATGCGGCGACAGGCCAAACCCGCAAAATATTCGATACGGTTTCCGACAATGCAGCCAACGGTGGGATCGTTTTGGGCCCGCAACGCCATGACCCTTCGGCAGTTGACTTGCGCTGGGTTGGTGCGATCCTGAAAGCGAATGAGCAGGTCGTCGCAACGGGTCTGGGGGCCGCGGTTCTGAACGATCCGGTGATGGGAATCGTTTGGCTGTCCGAACGCATGAGCCAATATGGCCAGCGGATCGAGGCAGGCCAGGTGGTTCTGGCCGGTTCATTCATTGCACCAATCGAGTGTCCCTCGGGGACCCGGATCGAAGCTGACTATGGCGATTTCGGTCTTGTATCTGTCAATTTTGAGTGAGGAAAACTCATGCCCGCACCACATAATAGCTTCAAAACTCGTCTGAAGAATGGCGAGGTCCAGATCGGGCTCTGGCTTGGGCTTGGCGATCCTTCTGCGGCCGAATTGTGCGGCGGGGCGGGTTTCGATTGGGTTCTTGTCGATGGAGAGCACGGCCCGAACGGTTTGCGCGATGTGCTGGCGCAGCTGCGTTCTGTCGGTGACAAAACGCAGGTTATCGTTCGCACTAAGGATGACAACCGCGCGGATATCAAACAGATGCTGGACATCGGCGCGCAGACCATCCTTGTCCCGATGATCGAAAGCGGCGCAGAGGCGGCCGAGGTTGTCCGGTCCATGAAATATCCGCCCGGAGGGGTGCGTGGTGTTGGCGCCGCGTTGGCGCGCGCGTCGGATTACAATGGTATCGCGGATTATCTTCAGACCGCGAACGAGCAGGTCTGCGTTCTGGTTCAGGTCGAAAACCGCGCTGGGCTAGAGGCGCTGGACGACATCCTTGCGGTCGAGGGCATCGACGGTGTGTTTATCGGGCCTGCGGATCTGGCCGCGGACCTGGGGTATCTGGGACAACCCGGCGCGCCCGAGGTCCTGGAGACAATCAACAATGCGCTGTCCCGGATCAAGGCTTCGGGTAAGGCGGCAGGCATTCTGACATCGGATCGGGCCCTGGCGAAAACCTATGCGGACATGGGGGTCGAATTCCTGGCTGTCGGCTCGGATGTTGGGGTGCTGCGTGCCGGCCTGAAGGCATTGCGCGGGGCGTTCTGAACGGCGCGCGGATAACTGTGTCCAAGTGTCGATCTGTGAGCTTGGAAAAAATCACGAAAAAATTTGTAGGCATCCACCGCTGCGTGGGTGCCTTTTGCTTTGCCCTATTTTTCTCAGTATGCGGTGGTAAATACCATTTCATCCACAACTTATTGCGGTTATCCCCAAAATTTAGCTTTACAGATGAAGCATTGGGCATGCACCATATCTGGTAAGGGAGGTGGGAATAGCCCCTTTCCTTAGAGCAGGCACCTAGCGCTTGGGCGCTCTATCGCCCGAAATGCTACAGAGCAACAAGAGGTGACCCATGGCATTGTCCGAGCAGTTCATGCAAGAAGATCTTCATCCGATCGACCTGGTGGAATACATCGCCGAGCATCACGATTGGGAATTCGACCGGATCGCAGATGACCAAATCGCGATGGCCGTCGAAGGCCAGTGGCGCACGTACTCGATCACTTTGGCCTGGTCTGATTACGACGAAACCCTGCGGATGATTTGCAGCTTTGAAATGGAGCCGCCGCAGGACCGTCTGCCCGCGCTGTACAAGACCCTGAACGCAGTGAATGACCAATGCTGGGCTGGGGCGTTTACCTTCTGGGAAGAGCAGCAGCTGATGGTGTTCCGCTATGGCTTGGTGCTGGCGGGCGGGCAGGTGGCCAGCCCCGATCAGGTGGATACGCTGATCAACGCCGCAGTCATGAGCGCCGAGCGCTATTACCCGGCGCTGCAACTGGTTGTCTGGGGTGGGCAAGAGCCCGCACAGGCCTTGCAGGTCGCCATTGCAGAGGCCTACGGGCGCGCGTAACACTTCTCCCCGAACCGATGTGAACAGGCGAGGGGATTGCCATGAATATGGATCATGTGGCCAAGGCCGGGCTGGTACTGCTGGGCTGCGGCAAGATGGGTTCGGCCATGCTGGAAGGCTGGCTGAAACAGGGGCTGCCAGCGACATCCGTGTGGGTGCTGGATCCGTACCCCTCGGAGTGGCTGACGGCGACGGGCGTTCATTTGAACGTGGACCTGCCTGAAAACCCCGCGATTGTGCTGATCGCAGTGAAACCTCAGATGATGGGCGATGCGCTGCCGACGCTGGCTGCGATGGGCAACGGTGACACGCTGTTCGTGTCCGTTGCCGCAGGGATTAGCATTGCGACCTATCAGGACATGCTGGGCGCTCAGACCCCCATTATTCGCGCGATGCCGAACACGCCCGCTGCTGTTGGTCGCGGGATCACGGCGATCATTGGAAATAGCCATGCGTCCGGTGGCCATATGGATCTGGCTCAGGCGCTGCTGGAGGCCGTGGGACAGGTTGTCCGGCTGGACAGCGAGGCCCAGATGGATGCGGTGACAGGCGTATCAGGGTCCGGCCCGGCCTATGTGTTCCACATGATCGAGACGTTGGCCGCAGCCGGAGAGGCACAAGGCCTGTCCTCTGATCTGGCGATGCAGCTGGCCAAGGCGACGGTCGCTGGTGCTGGTGCGCTGGCAGAACAGGCCAAGGATTCGCCGTCTCAGTTGCGGATCAACGTGACCAGCCCCAATGGCACGACACAAGCCGCGCTAGAAGTTCTGATGAACGAAAAGGATGGGTTCCCGGCGCTGCTGAAACGTGCGGTCAAGGCGGCCGCAGATCGGTCAAAGGAGCTGGCAAATGGCTGAGATCAGCTTTGATGATTTCCTGAAGGTGGATATTCGGGTGGGCCGCGTCCTGCGCGCCGAACCCTACCCCGAGGCGCGTAAACCGGCGATCAAAATGTGGATTGATTTCGGTCCCAAGATTGGTGAGCGCAAGACCAGCGCACAGCTGACCCGGCATTATACGCCCGAAACCTTGGCGGGGCGGTCTGTGATGGGGGTTGTGAATTTCCCCCCCCGCCAGATCGGTAA
>Ga0070724_10000710_pt1 | contig 22012 bp, 21 predicted proteins | sample tdDd001_FD_67278 | JGI IMG/M metagenome (GOLD analysis project Ga0070724, IMG submission 67278) | Marine sediment microbial communities from the Atlantic coast under amendment with organic carbon and nitrate - tdDd00.1 | ecosystem: Environmental > Aquatic > Marine > Coastal > Sediment | place... | reverse complement strand
AAAGCGGACCCCTATTCCGCTACCACCGTGATGGAATCCTCATTCCACACAAAAAGAGCTTCGAATCTTTGATTCGAAGCTTTTTTATTTCTCATTTATTATACGTGTGTTATGTGTGTTTCATCATAAATAGCTTTGGCACCAAGAACCATTTTAGTGTTGAACACTGATCGTCCAACTCCGACCATTCGTCAATATCTGCTTCTATGCAGACTACACCACACGTTGGTAGATACATTCTAAACCCAACAGGTGAAACGAGATATCCAATCAGATTCTCCCATGTGGGATTATGTCCAATAATCATAACTGACTCATCTTCTTCATTCAATTCTCTTAAAATTTTCATTGTATGTTCAACTGACGTCATGTACAGTGTCTCTTCATATATAACTGGAACAACCGAACCAAGCGATTTTTTAAAGTCTTCAGTGGTCTCTTTGGCACGAACAGCCGTTGATGATAATATCACATCTGGAATTTCCTGATTAACAGAAAGTAAACTCCCCATAAATTTAGCAGCCTTATGACCTCGGCCTTTCAGCGGACGATCAAAATCCTCAATTTCATTGTCATTCCATTTAGCTTTGCCGTGTCTCATAATATAAATTTTTTTCATCATCCACCCTCCTTACTCTAATGCTACCCTATTTTTACTCTAATCGTCCATTTTTTAGCGATTTGCTGAAACATATGGTAAAATTGAAAATAACAAAGGAGGCGTAAGCATGAAATTGAGCGACATATCAAAAAACAAACTGAACAGTATGCCTGACCCATTAGATAGTCGATTGGATATTGCAGATAAATTGCAGTATACAGACCCTAAACAAGCTTACGATATCGCATATGCCCTCTGTCGGGAAATTGATGAAAACCTCCATCCTAAAATTTATTTAAGATCACTATTTCTAAAAGGACGTACAAGTTGGTATATGGGCAGATTCGACGATGCTTTATTTGGAGGAACTGAGCTCCTAGAAAAAGCTCAGGCACAAAATAATATAAGCTATCAAGCCGAGGCCCTCAATCTACTTGGTAATGTCAATCTCCATATGGATAATCTAGATCAAGCCTTAGAATATTACAGAGATGGGCTCAAATTTGCAAAAGTATCACATAACGGTCGTGCGGAAAGCTCACTTTATAATAATATTGGCGAGATTTATAACCGTCTGGGCGCCAATGATCAAGCCAAAGAATACTATGAAAAAGCGTTAAGAATTGCGACTGCAATTCAAGATTCCAACGGCATTGGTATTGCTTATTTAAACTTAGGCGAAATTGCCATGAAATCTGAGCTTTATAGTGATGCTTTAAAACGTATTGATGATGCGCTTCTCGTTTTCAAAAACGCTCACGACAAATTAGGTGAAGCAAATGTTTTATGGCTTCAAGGAGATACTCATGCAAAAATAGGCAACCTTGACTTGGCTGAATCATTGTATATACGAGCTGAAGAAATTGAGCTTGAAACAGGTGACCAGTACAACTTACTACGAACTGGTATTGCTCTCGTTAAGGTCTTAATAGAAAAATCTAAACTGAATGACGCTGAGGTCAAATGTTTAGGCCTTGTTGAGCTTGCTGACAATCTGCACACAAGCGACAATACTGCTTTAGTTCTTTCATTACTTGCAAATATATATGAGAAAAAGCAAGAATTCGAAAAAGCATTAACATACTACAAACGCTATCACGATTCAGATCTTATTAATCAAAAAGAGACCCTCGATGAAAGACTCAATCATGTTCGTTCTCAATTTAAAATTGAGCAAGCACATCATGAAAAAGAGATTTTTAGACTGAAAAATGTTGAATTAAAATCCAAACACAGCGAACTTCAGAAACTTTATGAAAATATTGGAATTATATCTGAGATTGGACGAGACATAACTTCCACATTAAACCTCACAGATGTCTTCAAACGAATTTATAACAACTTAAATAATCTAATGGATGCCACATTTTTTGGGATCTCATTATATGATAAAAAAGATAACTCAATAACATTCCCCATGTTTATTACAAGTGGTGAACTCAGCGATTTTGAATCCACAGTCTTAGACGACACCAATAGTCTCAGCGCTTGGTGCATAAGAAATCAAAAAGACATAGTTATTAACGACTACTTAAGTGAGTATCAAACTTATAAACATGACCCGATGGAACACCGATTCGGACAGTTGTCCCAATCCGTTTTATACGTTCCACTGTTCATTGAAGGACACATTATTGGTACCGTTACCGCTCAATCATACGAGAGAAATGCCTATACGAAACATCACTTAGACATGTTGAAGGCATTGGCTTCTTATATGGCTATTGCCATCCAAAACGGACAAGAGTCAAAGCAACTTGCAGATGAAATTCAAAGACGCAAGGAAATACAAAATTCTCTGGAATCGCTCAATAAACGTCTTACTGAAATGACATACATGGACGCACTCACAAAGATTCCAAACCGACGTCATTTTGTAGACGCACTCACAAGAGAACTAAACCGCTCCATACGAGAGCAGGAATCTCTTGCAGTTGTCTTAATTGATATTGATAAGTTCAAGGAATACAATGACAATTACGGTCACACATCAGGTGATACCTGCCTTGAAGCTGTAGCACGCGTCTTAGAAAACAGTTTAAAACGTAAAACTGATTTTGTTGCACGTTATGGTGGTGACGAATTTGTGGCTGTTCTTCCTAATACAGATTTAAAAGGAGCCCAGCTCGTTGCAGAAACAATGCGCTCCAACCTTGAATTGACTCAAATGGAACACGCTTATTCAAATGTGTCACCACTTGTTTCTATAACACTGGGAATTTATGCAGAAATACCTCAAGATGGCATGACACTTGAACGCGCTGTACAACTTGCTGACCAAGCCCTTTACACAGCAAAAGATATGGGACGCAATTGTATTGCCAGTAATATCAGTCCCATCTCACTTGATCAAAGGAAAGCTTAAATATTTAGAAGATGATGCACACATGCAAAAAAGCTCGATTCACCTTTTTAGATGAATCGAGCTTTATTTATTTCTTATTTAAAACAATGCTTTTACGAAGCCTAAACGTTTTTAATAATTTCAGCCACAAGTTCGGTACTTTTCACAAGATCTTCAATTGCAATAAACTCGTCACATGTATGAACCTTTTGCATACCTATGCCAAGATTGATCGCTTTAATGCCGTTTCCATTATAGATGTTTGTGTCAGAACCACCACCTGATGTTGTCAGGTTCGTCTTTGCGCCAACAGCAGTCATAGCCTTTTTAATCACTGTAATAATTTCATCATTTTCATTCACTAGGAATGCACTGTATGCACGTTCGATCTCAACAGTGGCTTTACCACCAAACTTTTCAGCTGCATCTTCGAAACATTTTGCCATATGTGCTGACTGTGCGTCTAGCTTTTCGTTAGACAGAGATCTCGCTTCAGCTTTGATCGTCACCTCAGGACAAACGATGTTTGTCACTTGTCCGCCTTCAATCACACCAATATTCGCAGTCGTTTCTTCATCAATACGAAGCAGTTTCATATTGCTGATGGCCTCTGATGCAACCATAATTGCACTGATGCCTTTTTCAGGTTCAACACCTGCATGAGCTGGTTTTCCCGTAATTGTCACATCAATTTTATCCTGTGCAGGACCTTGAACAATAACTTCGCCTGTTTTACCACCAGAATCAAGAACAAATCCAAATTTTGAATTCACAAGACTATAATCCAGGTTTTTAGATCCGTTAAGTCCGCCTTCTTCAGCAATTGTAATGATCGCTTCCACATCACCATGTGCTGTTCCTGCTTCTATCAACGTTTGGAATGCTTCTATAATTGCAGCAATACCCGCTTTGTCATCGCCGCCAAGCACGGTTGTTCCATCTGTTTTAATAATGCCATTTTCAACAACTGGCTTAATGCCATTGCCTGGAGAAACCGTATCCATGTGTGAACTGAACATAATAGACGGTTGGTCTGTGCTGCCTTTTAATCTAGCGATGATATTGTCTGTGTTAGAGCCCACAGGTGTACCTGCATTGTCTCGAATCACCTCAATACCCATATCAGTCAGCTCTTTAACTAGAACTTCTGAGAATGCCTTTTCATTTCTTGTTTCACTATCGATTTGTACATATTTTAGAAAACGTTCTACAAGTCTTTCTTGATTTATCATATGTAAAGCCTCCTTAAAATTTCCACGCATAAACTCTTCTTCTATCATATCAAAAGTGGGCCTCTATGAGGCCCACCAGTTCAAAATAATGATTAAACAAAACGTAATAATAAACTTACTAAAATTACATGTATTCAAATAGTGGCAATTCTGGCTTACCATCATCTCCTGAATTCTCAAGAAGATCACCAAGACCAAAATGTTTCATAACCATTTGCTCTGTGATCCCAAACCCTTCAAAAGTCATTTCGTTAAAGTCCGTCTCTAGCTCATCTAGACCTTTTAATTTAACACCTTCAAGACCGAGGACCAGTTCTTCTTTATACAAATCAAGCAACTCTCTGAGTTTAAAATCTGATACTGAATTCATGTCATTCAAAATCACTTCGATAGATCCGTACTCCCGAATGATCTTCATAGCTGTTTTTTCACCAATACCAGGAATACCAGGTACGTCATCATGTCCTTGTCCCGTCAGTGCATAAAAATCAGGATAACGCGCTGCCTCTATGCCATACTCCAAATAGAATTTATTCGGATTATAATGCACATCCCGTTGTTTTCCAATAATAATAACATGAGTTTTCTTAGATAACACTTGCAATAACTGCTCTTCCGAAGTCACTACATATGATTTATAATCCAGCTCTTCAGCTTGATCAACCAATGTTTTGATGACATCTGCAGTGTATTTTTCGCCAAATACACACTGCAGACCAAGTTCTTCAATAAGAACCTGAAGCAGTGCAAATTGAATTCTGTACGATGGATCTGATTCAATCTCATCGGGTGTTTCTGCACATCCAAAAGCTACAACCAAGGCGGTTGGTTCATATTTTCCCATCAAATCTAATATGTTTTCCATAAATCCACTCAACATCGGAACATCATGTCCTGTTGTTGTCGAAATTTTCACTTTTTTTGAAGTGTGCAGTGCCTTATAGGACAACGTCTTGCCGTCCACAATGAGTAGTTTTTTCATAAAAACCTCCCCGTTCACCGTTATAATCTCTACCTATTAGTTTATAACAAGTTTTCCCACGTTCAAACAGGTAAATTGATCTATATTGAAAAAAACAAAAAAGACCCCAAACAATTCGGGGTCTTTCTACTTACAACACGCACTTAATCTACACTCTAATAATTATACTCTTTCAATTCAAAATAAGCCTGAGGATGCTGGCAGGCGGGGCATAAACCTGGTGCTTCCAAGCCCTCGTGTACATGGCCACACTTCAAACACTTCCAAACCGACTTACCATCTTTTTTAAATACATGCTCAGTCTTCACATTTTCAGCCAGTTTACGATACCTAAGTTCATGCTCAATTTCTATTTTTGCAATGAGTGTGAATGCAGCAGCAACTTCAGGGAAACCTTCTTCTTTCGCTACACGAGCAAATTCAGGATATATAACTGTATGCTCTTCATTTTCACCATCAGCTGCATGGATTAGATTTTCATAAGTGGACTTAATACATCCAGCAGGATAAGCCGCTACAATTTCTACTGCTTCACCAGATTCTAAAAAACTAAAGAAACGCTCAGCATGAACGCGCTCGTTGTCTGCTGTTTCAAGGAATAGTGCAGAAATTTGCTCAAAACCTTCTTTTTTTGCTTTCTTCGCAAACATAGTGTAACGGTTGCGGGCTTGTGACTCACCTGCAAATGCCTTTAAAAGATTTTTTTCAGTTTGAGTACCAATAATACTTGCCATTGTAACCCTCCTAATTTTCACTGTTGTCGTTATCGCAATCTTCAGTTAAATCTGTATGTATAAAAGGGTTGCAGATCGAAATGACTTCAAATCTGCCACCCCTTAAAAATGACTTAATTCAATTATGCGCCTGTTGGTGGTGTAAATACACGAGCAGCAAATTCTCTATCAAGCATTAGAATTGCATTGCCTTGTCCACCAATGAACTTAAGTTGTGTAAGAATGCTCTCAGCAGCAGCTTCTTCTTCAACTTGCTCATCTATATACCACTTTAGGAATGACGCTGTTGCATGATCACTTTCCTCTAGAGCGATATTCATTAGATTATTGATCAGTGAAGTAACATGACGCTCATGTTTCAATGTCTCTTCAAAAACTTCTGTCATATTTGCCCACGTTGTTTTAGGCTTTTCAATAGCTTCAAGCGTCACACGACCACCACGCTCACTAAGATAGTTGAAAAGTTTCAGTCCGTGGAACTGCTCTTCTTCAAACTGAATACGCATCCAATTTGCAAATCCGCTTAGGCTTTGTTCTTCAAAGTACGCTGACATTGACAGGTATAGATATGCTGAGTACATTTCAGCATTGATTTGCTCATTAATAGCGTCTGCCACTCTTTTATTAATCATGTCTCTCCACTCCTTTTGGTCCCCATAGTACATTTGACTTCATGAAAATCAGCCAGTGAATGCTGGATTCACTGGCAAATTTAAATTCATAACTTATTCGTATTACTTTTCATTCTTCCAAAGACCGTGAAGATTGCAATACTCACGAGCCACTACTTTTTTTGCATCTGTCTTGAAAATCGCCACAGGCTCTTCGCCAGGATTCAGGTGCTTACGTAGCACTTCGTCACCAGCAATCAATTCAATCCACTCTATGTAATGAGCATCTGTCATTGGATGAAGTGTAGATCCAACAGTCACTTTGTATCCACCATCGATTTCTTCGATCATTGGAACATGTTTCTCTGTTGTTTGATCTGCAGTTTTTTCTTCGAGTAGAACCATTTCTTCGCCGCAGCACTGTGGTGTCACTGCGCCACCATGGAATACTTCAACAATATTGCCACAATGCTCACATTTGTACATTTCAAGTCTCTTTGGCATTTCAAAACCCTCCTCGAGTTACGGCAGATCAATATTCACTGCCGGTTTAGTTTTTTTGACTGCATTCACCGCAAATCCCACGGAAATAGATATGCTTTTCTGTCACATTACAGCCCTCAAGCTGTGTGATTTCAAGATCACTAAGATCCGTACGGAAATCTAGTATTGTTCCACAGCTATCACATTTAAAGTGGCCGTGGATTGATGTATCAGCATCATAGCGCGCTTCATTTTCCTCAATGGTAATTAGAAGTGCGATATCATTATTTACAAATAAACTGAGCGTATTATATACCGTTGTCTTTGAAAGCGTCGGTATCTCCGGAAGGAGCGCTCTATAAATCGTGTCCACCGTTGGATGTGCTGTCGTCCCCATGAGGTATTCGTATATCTTGATCCGCTGGTACGATGGTTTAATGTTGTTTGATTTCAGAAAATCCCCTATGTTTTCAATCTGCATCGTCATGTACAGCAGTAACCTCTCTCCCTATAACTTCAATAAAACAAAATTTTACTTATTCTACGACGAACATATCCTTGCCTACGCCACAAATCGGGCATACCCAATCTTCAGGAATATCTTCAAAAGCTGTTCCAGGTGCAATTCCACCATCTGGATCGCCAATTGCCGGATCGTAAACGTAGCTACAAGGTTCGCAAACATAATTTTTCATATTAATCATCTCCTATAAATTCTTTAAAAATAAAATCCAGCGGCCGCTTTAATCGCAGCCACTAAATTTCTAACTATAAATTTTACATAATCAACTGATGCATACGCCATCGCTTGTTGCAATATGTACGATTACTCTACAACCTCGAACATATCTTTGCCTACGCCGCAAACTGGACAAACCCAATCTTCAGGAATATCTTCAAACGCTGTACCAGGTGCAATTCCACCATCTGGATCGCCAACTGCTGGATCATACTCCCATTGACATGCGATACAAACATACTTTTTCATAACATACGCCTCCTTCATTATAATGAGTATAAAATTCTATCCCTACCTTTTTTACCCTAATTACATTTTAATATTCATTTAATGCTTTGTCAGTATAGAAACTTACATATTTTAGATTTTATGTCGTTTATTAATGGCTCCCATTCACTTCTATTCCTTGATTGCGTAGAAGCATCGTTTTGGTGAGTGAATTTTTTCTTCTTTCTTCAGCACTTTAATGGCTTTGTCTACATCCTTACGATCTAGACCTGCTCTCTCAGCAACTTCGCCTGGGCGCATAGGCTCTTCAGCATCTGCAAATACTTTCAAGACTTTATCAACTGATTCCATATTAGGGCCTCCTTGTTTCGATTCATTTTAATTTTGTAATGATTACAATTTAATATTAGCATAGGGCTTTGTTCTTGTCAAAGGATTCTCTGATAAATTTCTTGGAAAATTAAAGATACCTAAAAGTTTTTAACGATCATCCAAGGGTATATAACAGGTTGGACGAAAAAAATAGTTATCAATACAGGATTCATACCTAACAAAGGAGGTCCCGCAGTGAACAAACTGAAGCTCAAGGATGGCATCCACTGGATTGGAGCACTTGATCCCAATCTTCGTATTTTTGATATCATCATGTACACAGAATTTGGTACGACATATAACTCGTACCTCGTTCAAGGCACAGAAAAAATAGCTATATTCGAAACTGTGAAAGTTAAGTTCTTTAATGAATATGTCGAAAAGCTCAAATCCGAGATAGATATTGCAAAGCTCGACTATATCGTTGTTGACCATACCGAACCTGATCACACAGGCTCTATTGAAAAACTACTAGACCTTGCACCAAATGTTAAAATCGTAGGCTCAGCAGCAGCTATCAAATTTTTAAAGGCCATTGTCAACAGAGATTTTGAGTCTATTGCTGTCAATTCAGGAGACACGCTAGATCTTGGTGGTAAAACACTCAAGTTTATTTCTGCGCCATTTCTACACTGGCCAGACTCAATCTATACATATATAGAAGAAGATAAACTCCTTATAACTTGTGATTCTTTTGGATCTCACTACTCACTGGATGACATCTTATTCTCCAAACTTGATAATGAAGATAATTATAGAAAAGCACTTAAGTATTATTTCGATATGATCATGGGACCATTTAAATCGCATATGCTAAAAGCCATAAATAAGATTGAAGATCTCGAAATTGATATGATTTGTCCAGGTCATGGCCCCGTCCTTGATGAAAACCCATGGCAAATTGTAAAGCAATGTAAAGAGTGGTCAACCGAAATTAATCCAAATAAAAAACCCACTGTTGTTATTCCATATGTTTCTGCATATGGCTACACAGCGCAGATGGCTGATGCAATCCAAAAAGGTATCCACTCCATTGGAGATATAAAGGTTGAGCTTTATGACATGGTTTACGCCGAAAAAGCGGATGTCATGGATAAGATTCACTTCGCCGATGGTGTGCTCTTCGGTTCACCTACAATAAATTCAGACGCTTTACCTCCAATTAGCGACTTGCTCATGTCAATGAGCCCAATTCTACACGGACGTAAACTTGCGGGTGCCTTTGGTTCTTACGGTTGGTCTGGAGAAGCTGTCAAAAATCTAGAGGATCGCATGAAACAAGTGCGTCTTAAAGTGACGCCAGGTCTTCGTGCGAATTTCAAGCCTAATGGCGATGAACTTGGGGCTTCATTTGAATTTGGAGCACGCTTTGCAGAAAAAATCCTTGGTATTGAAGTTGCACATGAACCCATCCACGAACCAACAAGTCGCTCTACAGTAAGCCCAGCAGGGGACGTGAAAAAGTGGCGCTGTATTATTTGTGACGAAATTTTCGATGGCGTTGAACCACCAGATGTCTGTCCGGCCTGCGGTGCATCGCATGAACAATTTGAAGAATATATTGAAGATGTCATCACATTCTCATCTGATTTAAAATCTCATATTGTTATTGTAGGTAATAATGCAGCCGGAACAGCTGCTGCTGAATCTATTAGAAAAAGAAATACAGAAGCAACTATTCGTATAATTTCAGCTGAAAATACGTTGGCTTACTATAGACCAATGCTCTCCGATTACTTGAGTGACACGCACAATGAAGACATGTTCTACCTCCATGATGCAGATTGGTATATTGAACAAAATATCGCACTCAGTCTCTGTAAAATGGTAACCAGTATAGAACGAGAAGAAAAGTCGGTTCACTTGGATGATGGTACCAAAATAAGCTATGACAAACTGATCCTTGCGAACGGCAGCCGCAACCACATTCCTCAGATTACAGATGCAAACAAACAAGGGGTATTCAGTCTCAAAACGAAGGCTGACGCAGATGCCATTAAAGCCTATACGAAAAACTGTAAATCTGTTGCCGTCATCGGTGCTGGTCTTCTTGGCCTAGAAGCCGCTTGGGAGCTCCACAACTTAGGTCTTGATGTCAGTTTGATTGAATTTGCAGATAGAATTCTGCCTCGCCAACTTGATGAAGAAGGATCTGAAATATTTGAAATGGGTGTTAAAGTATCAGGCATTCAGATTTATAAAGAAGCTGTTGCAAGCGCTATTTTAGGTAAAGATGCCGCTACAGGCGTCCAACTCTGTGATGGTGGCATTGTTCCTGCAGATATGGTTCTCATTTCTACAGGCATTCGACCAAATATGGAACTGGCAGAATCTGCCGGCCTTCATGTAAACCGTGGTGTTGTGGTCGATACACACATGCAGACATCAGACCCAGATATATACGCTGCGGGCGACGTGGCTGAACACGCGGGTATTTCATATGCCGTATGGCCTGAAGCTCTTGAACAAGGTAAGATTGCTGGTGCTAATATTGTTGGGGACAGCCTTGAGTACCACACAATGACACCAGCAAATGTTTTCAATGGCATGAATATGAACATCTTCTCTATCGGTGATATTGGACGAAGCAACAAACCTTACAAAGTTGTTGCAGACAAACACCCTGAAGAAGGGATATACAAGAAACTCTACTTCATTGATAATCGTTTCGTCGGTGGTATTCTCGTTGGAGACGTTTCAAAAACAATGAGTCTTATGCTTGGTGTGAACCATAGAACACCAAGTCTTGATATGATTAAGGATGTTATTTTGGATTTGAAGTAGATCTCAACTGAAAATTATATTTAACTGGCAAAAACTGAAAACAGCTCTTATTCATGACATGTCATGGAATAAGAGCTGTTTTTTTCTATGCTGTTGCTTTTTAATCGTCTAAAAGTTCAATGCAATTTTTTTCTAAAACCCGAATGAGTCCATCTCTTTCCATTCGACCCAGCTCACGAGATAAAGACGTCCGAGCAACACCGTACCGCTCAGCCAATTCCTTTTTAGTGACAGGTATTTCAATCATTGTATTATGGCTCAATCTTTCATCATTATTTTGATTTTTCATATCTAGAAGCTCGTCAAAGTATATAAGTAATTTCTCTCTGAGAGTCCCTGTCGATATTTTCTGGACCGCTCTCACCAAAACCTTGGTTTTGTCCGATATTTCGAGTAAATAACTCTCTAAGAACATTATATTACTTTGGCACCACGAAAGCAGTTGGCTTTTGCTAAAAGAGGCAATCTCACAATCTGACTCAGCAATGATTGTCATCGGATACACAGAATTAGAAGAAAACAGTAGGTTTGCTCCAATAAGGTCACCCACCGTAAATCGCTCAATCATAAATGTCCGCCCTTCAGCATCATGCCTCTTAACATGTAAAGCGCCATCTACAATGAAGTCAGCTGAATTACAAATTTCTCCTTCAAGATATATGATCTGCCCTTTGGAATACTTCTGACCAAACGTCTGAGTTGTAGCTTTAAAATCTTCCCACTGCTTTTCATCCAGACAACTGAGCATCGTGGATTTTCTCAAACGATCAAATTCGATGCTTCTTATCCGATTTTCACTTCTATTATTACTTTCGCTCATTTTTTTGTCCTTATTGTTTTGTATTTTAATTTTCAATAAAATAATTTCGCCAAAGTGTGACATATGTAACACACCTTCGATGTCATTATATAGTATTTTTAATTCAGGAGGTGTTTTAAATGAAAAAAACACAATTTACATTAGAATACAAAACGAAAACAATAGAAAAACTTATTGGTGATCCAGATATTATGATCAATCACTTTATGTTCGGTCATGGAGAAGGTCTACCCGTTCACAACTCCAACTCCAACGTATACATGATCATCTTAAAAGGCAAACTATCACTTAAACTTGATGCGCTCGACGAAATTCACGATGCAGGTGAAATCCTCACGATTCCTTTCGGAGTAAAGATGCACGTGCGAAACGAACACGATGAACCACTTGAAATGTTTGTTCTCAAAGCCCCTCACCCAGATCAATATTTAAAGCAAAATACTGAGGTGATTTAAATGAAACTGATCCCCATACTCAGTGGACTTTCAATTATTGCGATGGTCGCGTCTTATTTTATTGACTCAACCCGAACAAAAGAAGGTCTTGGCTATGCCTTTAGAATGATCAGGAGTATGGCTGGCGGACTACTTGCTGTTATGCTTGCCATCGGCATGTTGCTTGCTTTGCTGCCACAAGATTTACTGCCACAACTTCTTGGCGGTAACAATCTAGTCCTTGAAACACTCGGCGCTGCTCTGGTCGGATGTATCACCATCATTCCAGCTTTTGCTGCATTCCCACTTGTGGGTTCGCTCTCTCAGGCCGGTGGTCATATTCTACCACTCACGGCATTCCTGACCACTCTCACTATGGTTGGCGTGGCCACATATCCGATTGAGGTTTCAACATTTGGACGCAAGTTTACCCTCATTAGAAATGGACTTAGTATAGTGGCATCGTTAGCTATTGCCACTATTATGGGAGGATTTTTATTATGATTTCAAACAAGAACACAAAATCCAAGCCCTCAACACTTATACAAAAAATGATGAAGAACAAACTGCTTACATTAATGATCTTTGCATATTCAGCACTTATATTTCTTCAACCTGAACTGGGTACTTCGGCTGTTGTAATAGCAAAAGATAATATCTTACAGCTTCTTATGGTTATGCCCATAATCCTGGCTATGACATCGCTCACAAAAGCATGGATTCCAGAAAAACTCATCAGTGAAAAATTAGGCGCAGACTCTGGTATGATCGGCACCCTGCTTGCCTTTGTGCTCGGCAGCGTTTCCGCAGGACCCATATATGCGGCTTTCCCATTTGCAAAAGCTTTGCTCGACAAAGGAGCCAGTCTTCGAAATATTACAATACTTCTCAGCAGTTGGGCTGTTATAAAGGTACCTATGCTTGCCAATGAAATGGCTTTTCTTGGAACAAAATTCATGATAACGCGTTGGATTTTGACTGTTTTAGCCATTCTACTGCTTAGTCTCATTTTGGAACACATCGTTAAAAGAGATGATGTTCTAGATAATGCAACGCCTGACGATCAGGAGAGCTCTATTCAATTATCGACAGATTCACTAAATATCTCGCAGGATTGCAGTGGATGTGCGGTCTGTCAGAAAATTCTTCCCGACGATTTAAAACACATCATTCGCGTTGAAAAGGGCCAAGCCTATCTTGAATCAGGGCACTTATTACCACAAAATCTGTTTTTCCAACTTCAAAAGGTCTGTCCCAAAAAAGCCATATTATAAAAACTTTATATTAAATTATTTTTAACGTTCCTCTTTATTTCCGTTCATAAATCATGTAGAATAATACCAATGAGAAGTCAAACGGTATTCTAACTAGGGAGGCGTTACCATTGAAATTTGAAGATTTTAAATATGTACGTCCTAACATCGAAGAGCTGCAAACTGTTCTAAACGCAAAATTTGAGCTATTTGAAAATGCAAATAGTTTTGAAGATCAAGATCAAGTATTGGCGGAAATTAACGTGTTCCGTTCTGAGATTGATACAATGGAAAACATTGCTTATATTAGATACACAATGAATACAACTGATGTATTCTATGAAAAAGAGCAAGAGTTTTGGGACGAAAACAATCCCTACTTTGAAGAACTAAACAGCAAATTTTACAGCATTCTTGTTGCCAGCTCATTTAGATCAGAACTCGAAAATAAATGGGGAAAACAGCTGTTTACACTTGCTGATATGAAACTCCGCATTTTTTCTGCAGAAATTATTCCTGATCTACAAGAAGAAAATAAGCTGAGTACTGAATATAGAAAACTTATGGCTTCAGCTGAACTCATGTTTGATGGTGAAAAGCGCAACTTGGCTCAAATGCTGCCATTTATGCAATCACCGAATCGTGACACCAGAAAAGATGCAACAACGGTACATTGGACATTCTTCGAGGAAAATGAAGCTAAATTTGATGAACTTTTTGACAAACTCGTTAAAGTACGTCATCAAATAGCTCTAAAACTTGGATTCGAGAATTTCGTCGAGGTTGCTTATCTAAGAATGCAACGTTCCGATTATAACCACGTTGATGTGGCAAACTATCGTGATCAAGTGTTGGAAAGTCTTGTTCCAATTACAACAGAACTTAGAAATAGACAGCAAAAACGACTGGGTTTAGATCAGCTTCATTATCATGATGAACATTTAAACTTTACCAGTGGAAATGCTACACCAAAGGGTGAGCCTGAATGGATCATTGATCAGGGACTAACAATGTACAAAGAGCTTTCTCAGGAAACTGATGAATTCTTTAAAGTTATGACCGATAAGGGCCTTCTTGATCTTGTAACACGCGAAAACAAAGCACCGGGTGGATATTGTACATATATCGCTGATGAAAAAGTGCCTTTTATTTACTCAAACTTTAATGGCACATCTGGCGATGTAGATGTTCTCACACATGAAGCAGGGCATGCGTTCCAAGTTTATAGCAGCCGTAACTACGATCTGCTTGAATACAACTGGCCTACAACAGAAGCTTGTGAAATTCACTCAATGTCTATGGAATTCTTTGCTTGGCCTTGGATGAACCTTTTCTTTAAAGAAGATGAAGCTAAGTATAAATTCTCACACCTTTCAGGTGGACTCCTGTTCATTCCATACGGCGTGACAGTAGACGAATTCCAGCACTTTGTATACGAAAATCCAACAGCCACTCCTGATGAAAGAAAAGCCGCTTGGAGACGTATTGAAAAGAAATACTTGCCAACAAGAAACTACGAAGACTATCCTTTTGTTGATAAAGGCACTTTCTGGTTTAGACAAATGCATATTTTTGAAATGCCAATGTACTACATTGACTACACACTTGCACAAGTTTGCGCGTACCAATTCTGGGCAAAATGCCAAGATGAAAGTACAAAAGAACAAGCTTGGTCTGATTACCTCCGCCTTTGTCAGGCTGGTGGCTCAGTGTCATTCCTACAGTTGATTAAACTTGCCAACCTAGATAATCCGTTTGAAAATGGATCTATTGCTAAAGTCGCAGATCCGATTAGAACATATCTTGATGGTGTGGATGATAAAGCACTATAAATTGATTTCTGGGAAGTATTCCTGAAATTTCAGAGCAAAAAACTCAAAAATCGTCCGAGATATTATATCTTAGGACGATTTTTTTATTTCAAATATACATTATTTATTTTTCAATAGCCTTTACTGACTTCACCTAGTCATTGTGTTCTATTAAGCACTGTTTGATTGAACACTCACCACAACAGGCTCATCCACATCAGAATTTGCACCTGATACCCTATTCTCTTTATGCTCTTCTAATTTATACATCACGGGCAATAAAATCATGGCAACAATACCCGCTGAAAATCCATTGTTGTACAAATTCAGGCCCCCATGAAGTCCACCCACATTTAAAACCACAGACATATGGATAAATGCAGCTGTCATTCCTGCTTTCCACCCAAAGCGTCCAGCAAATGGTGCAAGGGCTGTTCCAAACAATGCTGCAAGTTGTAATCCCGGATCCGTAATATGCCAGATCTTTGTAAGCGCACCCAGATAAATGCCTGCAAATATCGGAAGTATATTAAACAAGTGTTTTCCTGCGGCTCCAAATCCTACAATTGTGAGAACACCACCCAGTGTTGGACCATTCAGATCTCCACCTATTGCGAGTAAATATGTTGTTGCCAACATACCATTCACACCCATATTGATCATCATGACACCAGATCCAAATTCTTTCAAATAGTCAGACGGTGCTTGTCCGCTTGTTTTGAGCAGTGCCTTATATCCCGTCCAAGCGTTGTGATTCCAGTAACTGCCCGCAATGATCATAAGTCCAAATAAAGTGTTCATAAATGCGAATAACACAAATTGATGCTCCGTATTCCAAATAAGTCGAGGCGCTGGCATGTATCCATATGATTTGAAAATCGATACAAACACAGTCCCTATGATCCCTGCTGCAAATCCAACATTATATAAATTAAATCCTTCATGTGTTCGTTTCAACCACTGCGCAACAATAGGAAGTATGAGTCCTGTTGTTATTCCCGCAAGAGTCCCGGCAATCCATCCAAAGGGTTCTGGCGTTGAAGCTGAGTAAATCAAATCACTCACCATAGGTGCCATAGCCGTTCCAAAGAGTCCAACTGTCCAGACTGATTTTAGTGGTGTTTTAAAAATCACCGCATGGAGCATAATGCCTGCTAGAATAAACCATACATTGAATAGATTCTTTCCAAACAGTGCAAATCCAATAATCAGAAACAATGCTGCAATGGTCACTCCGTCAGCTTCATCTCGAATATGAACTGTAAGAAGTGTCATAATACTACCTAATAAGCCTGCATTAATAAACGCTGACCCAAGCCCTCCAATAACAATATAATCTGTTATGAGTGTACTCGGTTCTAACATAATACTGGTCAGTCCAAGGGCGATTTGTGCGGGTGATTCCACCAGAAAGCCCCAAATTAAAAAAGCCACCGAAATTCCAAGTGGTAATAACCATGGGCTGATCAATTTTTTCTTCATAAGTAAATATCTCCTCCAAATTTTGAATATATTACGCCTATTTTATCAATGATTTACCTTTGAGAGCAAGCGTTTTCCTTATATTTCTCATGAATATATGTTCATATGTTTGTTTTAATGCATATCACCTTATGAATATTTAGGATCTTCACTTTATTGGACAAGAAAAAAACCGTTCCCCAAACAGGGAACGGTTTTAAAACGTCTAAGTCCAATCGTACATATCCAAATGTCCGAGAATGCATTTTGCTTTAGTACAGACCCGTATTACTTCGAGTAGTTCACAAATGTCTTGATAACCTGTTCCATTTGATCCTTGTCTACAGGTTCGCCATCGTCGTCAAGTAGAAGACAATTCATAGCATGTTCTTCCATGATCACGAGACCCACCTTGTGTACAGAAGATTTAATAGCTGCAATTTGTAGAAGGATATCATCACAGGCTTTGCCCTCTTCAACCATTTTCTCAACGCCAGCAATGTGACCTTTGATAGTCTTTAGTCGATTGATAATCTTTTTCTTTGCTTCTTGTTTAGGCATAATAAGCCTCCTTGATTTTACTTCCACTATTTTATCACATTCTTCTGACACCCGACAAGATCACTAGATGAATAGATTTACATTTGCTTCTTCTGCGGCACCTAGGTATGTTGCAACGCCACCCATGTTCACGCCATCCATAAGTTCACCCTCAGTGATTCCCATTAAGTCCATTGACATGTTACAAGCCACAATGTTTACACCATTGTCAATAGCAGTCTGTAGAAGTGTTTCAAGAGAATCTACATTATGCTTTTTCATAACAAAACGAATCATTTTAGGACCCATGCCCATCATATTCATATTGGAAAGTCCAAGTCTCTTTGAACCCCTTGGCATCATGCCAGAAAACATTTTTGCGAGTAGATCTTTTTTGGCTGGAACTGCTTCATGTCTTCTTAGAATATTTAAGCCCCAGAATGTGAAGAACATTGTAACATTACGGCCCATCGCTGCTGCGCCATTTGCAATAATCAGAGAAGCGATTGCTTTATCAAGTTCACCACTGAAAACAACCATTGTTTTATCATCATTGGCAGCCACTGGTGCAGACGCCGCTGCACGTTTCGTCTGACCCTTCATTACACGTGCCACAATTTCTTTATTTACCTTTTCAACATTTATAAGCGTGTTGCCTGTTCTGTTTGCCCAAACACCCACATCACTTGCAAAACCAGGGTCAGTTGCCTTTACTTCAAGAATATCGCCAGGCTTCATTTCTTCCATGCGTTTGAAAACTTGCATGATTGGTCCTGGACATTGTAGGCCGCAAGCGTTAAGTTTTACCACTTCACCCGTGCCTTGCAGAGGCACATTTTCAATACTTCCGTCATCTGTAAAATCAACGTCACAGTCACACATCATGCCACCGCATTTATCTGACGTATCAGGAGATTGGCAGAACATGCATGAATAAGTTGTATATCCACCAGAGAAGTTATATACCTTTTTAAATCCAAGTTGTCTTAGAATTCTTTCGCCCACATAACCACGTAGACCAACCGCACAATATACAATTATGTGTTTGTTTTTATCCAGTTCACCAGCACGCTCTCGAAGCTCATCAAGAGGAATATGAATAGAGCCTTCAATATGACCAAGGTCACGTTCAATCTCTTCACGAACGTCTAAAATGATACGCTCTTTTTCTTTAAAGTTATCAAGTTGATCCCAGTGTACATGCTCACTTTTACCCGTCAGAACATTCTCAGCAACAAAGCCCAACATATTAACTGGATCTTTTGCAGAACCAAATGGCGGAGCGTAAGCTAATTCTAAATCTTTCAGATCGTAAATTGTGCCACCGTAACGGATTGCTGTTGCAATAACATCAATTCGCTTGTCAACGCCGTCATGTCCAACGCCTTGAGCGCCAATCACTTTACCATCTAGAGCATATATGAGTTTCAGTGTCATTGGCATAGCACCCGGGTAGTATCCCGCATGTGACTTTGAGTGAATGATCACTGTCTTGTAATCTTTTCCGTACACTTTGCCGTTGCGCTTTAGTGTTTTTTCGTTGTGTCCTGTATTTGCTACAGCAAGGTCAAAGACTTTTGCAATCGACGTGCCCTGTGTTCCTTTATATGTTTCCTTTAGACCTGCAATGTTGTTTGCGACAATACGGCCTTGTTTATTGGCAGGGCCTGCAAGAGGCACCATAGTTTTAGTTTTATCATTGAAGTCTACAACTTCAATCGCATCGCCAAGAGCATAAATACTCTTGTCTGTTGTTTTTAGGTAATCATCTACCTCAATACCACCACGCTCATTCACACCTAGACCCGCATCTTTTGCAAGTTGTGAGTTTGAACGGATACCAATGGATAGAACAATAATATCTGATTCAATTTTCGCGCCACTTTGAAGCTCAACTGTTGTTTTGCCTGTTCTCTTATCGTGATGGAACTGCTTCACGCCATCGCCAAGACGAAGGTCAACGTCATGTGAACGCATATGTTGGTGTGTAATACTCGCCATTTCGAAATCGATAGGTTGCATAACTTGGTCAGCCATTTCAACCACAGAGACCTTACAACCACGCTCATGAAGGTTTTCAGCCATCTCTAGGCCGATAAATCCACCACCGATTACGACAGCTGTTTCAGGCTTCTTATCATCTACATAACCTTTGATCGTATCTGTATCTGGAATGTTCCAAAGACTAAATACATTTGGAGCATCAATGCCAGGGATTGGTGGTCTAAGTGGTGTTGAACCTGGTGATAAAACAAGTACATCATAAGACTCGTCATAAGCCTCGTTTGTATTATGGTTCATTATTTTAATGGTTTTATTTTCTTTGTCGATTGAAAGCACTTCATTTCGAACACGAATGTCCATATTGAAACGCTTACCCATGCTTTCTGGCGTTTGAACCAAAAGAGCATCTCTCTCTTCAATAGCTCCACCAATATAATATGGAAGACCACAGTTTGCGAATGAAATATAATCTCCACGTTCAAACATAATGATTTGTGCTTCTTCATCTACACGACGCAGGCGCGCCGCTGTACTTGCGCCTCCGGCAACACCGCCGACAATAAGAACTTTCTGACCCATAACAAACCTCCTAGTTTTATCACATCTATTGTTTGTGAAAACATAGATTAATTATTCCGCACTCCCCCTCGGAGGGGGTATCTTTAGTTGTATTCTATATAACAACACCCCCCCTGTCAAGGGGTATATTTGTATTTAGTAGAAATAGAAAAGCAACTGGAAATCCAATGTTGCATTTCCAGTTGCTCCGGGGTGTTGTCTTATGATTCTAAATGCGCAACTAAGTTCTCCAAATAATCAAGGTGTTTACGTTCTTCTTCAATCAAACTCTTCATTTCCATTAGAAATTGAATGGTGTCCATCTCAAATTGCGTTGCTCTTTTTATGGCCTCATTCATATCTTCAGGCAAATCACCTTGGTGTAAAAAATTTATAGTGTGATCAATCAACGTATTCAAAGAACTCAATTTCATCTCATCCAATCCCTCACTTGGCTTTAAAATATTTTTATAGCTTTCATACATGTCTTTATGATGAGATTCCTGAGTTGCCAAATCTTTAAACACAGCCGCCAGTTCAGGATCTTCCGTTTTTTCACTCATTTTATTGTACAGAACATCTCCAGCGTTTTCCATTTCAATAAGTGCATTTAACATACCTTCTAAAATAAATTCACCTTGCATGACACAACCTCCTATGATGATCCAAACTGGATTATCTGCAACAACAACTATTCTCCATAGGATTTATACCCGCTTCATATTAAAAATCCCTCTACAGTCATATTCACCGTAGAGGGATTCAAGGTACATTTAAATTGTGCAGCTTACATATGATTGTTACATCCTATATTAGCCTAGGAACATTTTGATGTCGTCTTCAACATTTCCGATTCCAGCAATACCGAATGTTTCAACAAGAACGTTTGCCACATTTGGAGATAGGAATGCAGGTAGTGTTGGGCCAAGGTGAATGTTCTTAACACCTAAGAATAGAAGCGCTAGAAGAACGATTACAGCCTTTTGCTCGTACCATGCGATGTTGTAAGAGATCGGTAATTCGTTAATATCGTTAAGCTCAAATACTTCTTTCAGTTTAAGAGCGATAACTGCTAGTGAGTAAGAATCATTACACTGGCCAGCATCAAGAACTCTTGGGATGCCACCGATATCACCTAGGTTAAGCTTGTTGTAACGGTATTTCGCACAACCAGCAGTTAGGATGATTGTATCTTGTGGAATTTGTTTCGCAAATTCAGTGTAGTAGTCACGGCCTTTCATACGTCCGTCACAACCAGCCATTACGAAGAATTGCTTCACAGCGCCAGTCTTAACAGCATCAACAACCTTATCTGCTAGTGCGAATACTTGGTTATGTGCAAAACCACCAAGAATTGATCCCGTTTCGATCTCTGTTGGAGATGGAAGTGTCTTAGCAAGTGCAATAATTTCTGAGTAATCTTTTCTTCCGTTAGCATCTGGCTCGATGTGTGTACAACCAGGGAATCCAGAAGCGCCAGTAGTAAAGATACGGTTTACAACTTCTCCCGTAGGAGGAACGATACAGTTTGTAGTGAATAGGATTGGGCCATTAAATGACGCAAACTCTTCCTTCTGCTTCCACCATGCATTACCATAGTTTCCTACAAAGTGATCATATTTTTTGAACTTAGGGTAGTAGTTAGCAGGTAGCATTTCACTGTGCGTGTAAACGTCTACGCCAGTACCTTTTGTTTGTTCTAGAAGCGCTTCCATGTCGTGTAGGTCGTGACCAGAGATTAGGATCGCTGGGTTGCCTTTAACGCCAATGTTAACTTCTGTAAGCTCAGGGTGACCAAAAGCAGTTGTATTTGCTTCGTCAAGCATAGCCATTGCCTTAACACCAAATTCACCAGTTTTTAGAGTAAGAGCAACCAGTTCATCAGCAGTTAAGTTGTTGTTTAGAGTTGCTACAAGCGCTTCTTCAGTAAACGATTGAAGATCTGCATCTTCTTTGCCTAGGTTCGCAGCATGTTGACCGTATGCAGCCATACCCTTTAGGCCGTAAGTAATAAGTTCACG
>Ga0070724_10000709_pt1 | contig 22054 bp, 21 predicted proteins | sample tdDd001_FD_67278 | JGI IMG/M metagenome (GOLD analysis project Ga0070724, IMG submission 67278) | Marine sediment microbial communities from the Atlantic coast under amendment with organic carbon and nitrate - tdDd00.1 | ecosystem: Environmental > Aquatic > Marine > Coastal > Sediment | place... | reverse complement strand
AGTGATGAGCGATTCCTTGCATCGGTTGCGAAGTTAAGTCCAAAGAAAGTGGTTTACATCTCGTGTAATCCACATACGCAAAAGCGTGACTTGGAGTACATGGTAGGTCGTGGGTATAAAGTTAAGGAAATTCAACCGGTTGATATGTTCCCACAAACATTCCATGTGGAGAATATTGTGTTGTTGGAAAAAGAATCGACACCTAAAAAAATTAGAAGATAATCAAATGCGTGGAACTGTTATGTTAAATGACAGTTCCTTTTATGTTGCAAAAAAGATTTTCAGAGATGTGTGGATAAGATATAATAACAGTATCCTAAACAACAGAGGTATCCACATGAAAGAAACGGATTTGTATCAACCAATAAAAGAATTGTTTGAATCCCTTGGTTATGATGTCCAAGCGGAAGTGCAAGAAATAGATGTACTCGCCACAAAAGATGAGGCGTTTGTGGTGATTGAACTTAAAAAAGACCTTAACTTGAAACTCATCGTACAAGGGGCGCAACGGCAAAAACTTAGCGAAATAGTCTATGTCGCCATACCGAAACCGACGTATAAAGTCCGCATGTCCAGCGTGTTCCTGGAGAAAGTTTATTTGCTGAGACGTCTTGGTGTAGGACTTATCTTTGTGAATTTCAAGGACAGTGGTGACGTTGCGACGATTGAGGAAGAACCACTTATTTTTGATTTGAAACAGTCCCAACGGCTCAACAAGAAAACACGTGAGCGGGCATTAAAGGAAAAATCCATGCGAAGTGGCGATTACAATCAAGGTGGACAAAAAGGGACAAAAATAACTGCCTATAAGGAAAATGCCATTCTTGTTGCAGGATTACTGGCACAGAATGGTGTGATGAAAGTATCTGTCGTTAAAGAAACAGCTGGTGAAAAGGCTGGATCTATTTTGCAGAATGACCATTATGGATGGTTTGAACGTGTAAAGATGGGGCATTATCAGCTCACTCATAAAGGTCATGATGCAGTGAGAGCCTATGAGTATATATTAGAAAAACTACTATAAAGAAATAATACGATGATTAAAACACCTTTACGCGTTGAGGAATCAACCCTTGTCTAGGGGTGTTTTTTCTTTTGGACACATTGGACAAAATTAGACATTGACATGTCCATAATTGAGGCGTATGATAAAACTAAGAAATGAGAATAAAGTTCATTTAAGGAGTGAGATAGATGGAAAAAGCATATTATACCGTTGATGAGGTCGCTGACAAATTAGGCGTCCATACAAAAACCGTTAGAAGATATATATACAGTGGCAAGCTAAGTGCCCATAAAATTGGTGGCCAGTGGCGTGTGACGGAACAAGAACTTTCGGATTACCTGGATGAAGGTTGTTGTTCAACCTCAAAAGGAGATGGTGTCAGCAAAGATGATTTCTGTGTTTTCATGGATACCGATCATTTCGGCACTGATGATGCCATGCAGATTTGTACAATCGTCGATTACTACGTAGAGGAACAAAAGGAAGTCGCGCCACTGGCAGCGGAAGTGATGACAACAATTACGACACTTGATCAGCACAACAAGTCAAAATTCAATTATGTTTACGATGACTCGGAAAAGAAGGCGCGTTTTGTTTTCTGGGGAACGCCAGACTTTATTGAACAGTTGATGAAAACATTAAAGAAATACGTTTAATAGCTATTGATAAACAGACAAGTACAAATGGATAACGGAAATGAGGTGCAACATGATAGAAAAAGTATATAACGTCGATGGCATGACCTGTTCTGCCTGCTCGGCAGCAGTTGAGCGTGTAACAAAAAAAATGGACGGTGTTGATTCATCTGTGGTGAATTTGACAACCAATCGATTGACTATTCAATTTGATGAAGCCCAAGTGAACCAAGAGATGATCTTCGAGAAAATTGAAAAAGCAGGCTATAGCCCAAGTGAACTGATTATAGAAAAGAAAGTCGTGATTCCTGTAAATGGAATGACTTGAGCCTCTTGTAACCAACGCGTAGAAAAAGCGATTGGTAAATTGGACGGTGTCCAAGAGGTAAGCGTCAGCGGCGCAACCAACAAAGCGTATGTAACATATGACACGCAAAGGATTAGACTTTCAGAAATCAAACAAAGTATCAAAAAGGCCGGATATACACCCATGTCTATAGAGGTAGAGGTAACAGAAGAAGGGGAGGATCCTCTTGTAAAAGAGAATCGCCTGATGTGGATGCGATTTAAAGTGGCCATTAGTTTTGGTGCGCTACTGCTTTATGTAGCCATGGGCCATATGATGGGCTTGCCATTACCCGCATTCCTTCATCCAACCCATGCGCCTCTAACATTTGCTGTGACACAAATTGTATTATTGATTCCGATTGTTATTGCGGGTTACAAGTTTTACACGGTAGGATTTAGAACATTATTTAGTGGTCACCCGAATATGGACTCACTGATTGCTGTTGGAACGACGGCTGCGATTATCTACGGCTTCTATGCAACCTATCAAATCGCCATCGGAAATACTGCTTACGTAATGGAACTGTATTTTGAAACGGCAGGGGTTATTATCGCCTTGATTATGTTAGGGAAATCTTTAGAGCATCGTTCCAAAGGCAAAACATCAGAAGCAATCAAAAAACTGATTGGCTTACAGCCGAAAGAAGCTATTGTACTGCATGGTGATGAAGAAATTCGTATTCCTATAGAAGAAGTAGAAGTCGGCGATGTTGTACTTGTAAAGCCTGGTGAAAAGATTCCTGTAGATGGTATTGTCGTAGAAGGTTACAGTTCTGTTGATGAATCCATGCTGACAGGCGAAAGCTTACCGGTAGAGAAATCTGAAGGCAGTACGGCTGTTGGTGCGAGCATTAACAAAAATGGTCTGTTAAAGATCAGAACCGGCAAAGTTGGAGACGAAACAGCCTTATCTAAGATTATTCATCTGGTTGAAAATGCACAAGGGACCAAAGCGCCAATCGCCAAACTTGCAGATGTTATATCTGGCTATTTTGTACCGATTGTAATCGGTATTGCCATTACAGCAGGAGTCATTTGGTTTGTGGCGACAAGGGACATTAATTTCGCCCTCAAAATATTTATTTCAGTCCTAGTGATTGCCTGTCCATGTGCTTTAGGACTGGCGACACCGACAGCTATTATGGTTGGTACAGGTAGAGGGGCAGAAGCAGGAGTTCTGATTAAGAGTGGTGTTGCACTGGAAACAGCCCATAAAATAGACGCGGTCATCTTTGATAAAACAGGCACGATTACAGAAGGAAAACCAGTGGTGACAAATGTTGTGGCATCAGGGAACTTGTCAGAAGAAGTCTTGCTACAATATGCAGCATCTGCAGAAAAAGGCTCGGAACACCCTCTTGGGGAAGCCATTGTCCTTGCTTATGAAGAAACAAAGAAAGACTTTATAAAAGTAGAACGCTTTAAGAACATTCCAGGTCATGGATTAAAGACAACCCTTGCTGGAGACATTAAATTGCTCATTGGAAATGAAAAACTGATGGTCAGAGAGAAAGTAGAAAACTTTGATCAATCGGTATCAATTCAGTTAGCGAAAGAAGGAAAGACACCGATGTTTATCGCTGTTGGTGGTGAATTCCAAGGGATTATTGCTGTTGCAGACGTCGTAAAACCGACAAGTAAAGCAGCTATTAAAAAGCTCCATGACATGGGCATCAAAGTAGCCATGATCACAGGAGATCATAAGGAAACAGCAGATGCAATCGCAAGACAAGTCGGCATCGATATGGTACTTGCAGAAGTCCTGCCACAGCATAAAGCAGAAGAGGTGCAGAAACTTCAAGAAGAGGGCCATCGTGTAGCAATGGTTGGAGATGGGATTAACGATGCACCAGCACTTGCACAATCAGATGTAGGGATTGCCATTGGTTCAGGGACGGATATCGCCATGGATTCAGCGGATATTGTATTGATGAAAAATGGATTGGAAGACGTTGCTGAAGCAATTGCGCTGAGCAAAGCGACAATCAAGAACATCAAACAAAACCTATTTTGGGCTTTTGCATACAATACGGCAGGCATTCCACTTGCAGCAGGTGTGATCTACGCATTAGGTGGACCACTGCTAAATCCAATGTTTGCAGCAGCAGCCATGTCCATGAGCTCAGTGTCGGTTGTCTCCAATGCATTGCGCCTAAAGAGAGTACAGATATAAAATATTCATTTTGGAGAACTCATGCTATATGATAATAACAAAAAATATAGGGTATAAATAAATTGAATTGAATTGGTGGTATGTAATTAATTTATAAGATAAAGAGGTGATGGAATGCATACCATGTCACGCTTATTAAAAGCTTATGAAAGCGGTATAAAGGTACCATTTAACAATAAGGATAAGATTATATTTTTTAGCGATATCCATCGAGGAGACAATAGTATTTCTGATGAATTTGCTCATAATCAAAACATCTATTATCATGCACTAAACCACTATTTTCAAAATGGCTACACCTATATTGAAGTTGGAGATGGAGATGAACTGTGGGAACACAGTAAGTTCAAGCATATTCGTGGTGCCCATAGTGACGTTTATTGCCTGATCAGGGAATTTTATGTTCAGGATCGGTTTTGGATGCTGTATGGTAACCACAACATGAGTTTTAAACACCAGCATCATGTGAAACATAATCTGCATGAATTCTTTGATGAATATAAGGATGAGGTGTCTCCACTATTTCCAGGGATTGAAGTATATGAGTCGCTGATCCTGACCCATGAAGAAACAGGCAAAGAAGTGTTTGTCGTACACGGACACCAAGGGGATTTCATCAACGATCATATATGGCGGATTATGAAGTTTATCAATCGGCATTTTTGGCATTACCTGCATATTGTCGGTTTTAGAAATCCATCCAGTCCAGCGAAAAATCGCCATAAGCGCCATAAAATAGAGAAGAATTATACAAAGTGGATCAAGAAATATCGAAAGATGCTGATTGTCGGTCATACCCATCGACCAAAGTTCCCAAATAATGGGGAAGAACCATATTTCAATACGGGGTCGTGTATTTTTCCGCGAAGCATTACTGGACTTGAAATAAATGAAGGGAAAATAGGCTTGGTCGATTGGCGTATAAAGCCAGATGTTAAGGGAAGTCTCCATATTTCGAAGACCTATTTGAAAGGACCGGAATCAATAGAAAAATTCATGTTGTAGGATTAAGGAATTGCCAAATGAAGCAAAGTTATGTATACTTAATGATAAGAAGTCTCATCCTGAGGGAGAGACTTCTTTTTTAAAATGTGCACTCTAGGGGGAGTGTGTACAGGGAGACGAAGTAAATAATATTTAGAGAGGTGAACAGTTGGTAGTAGTAAACAAAATTCATGAAAGGGAACTCCACAAAGAGGATAAGTTAAAGATTCTTTCAGTGTTTCCTGTGGCATTTTTGCTCTTTGGTCTGTATTTGTGTGGTGACATCACTACATTAATAGCGGGACTAAAAGCAATTAATTTGTCACCGACAATTTTAATTACAGATTTCCTTGAAGTCGGTGGTCTTGGACCATCTTTTGTAAACGCAGCACTCATTGGTTTCTTTAATCTGTATCTGTTAAAACGGTATCAATTAAGGATCAATGGACTCCTAATCGCGGCTTATATGACCGTCATAGGTTTTGCTTTTTTCGGGAAGAATATTTTCAACATTTTACCGATTTATACAGGCGGATACCTGTATTGTAAGTATCAAAAAATTCAGATGAAGAATATCATTCTAATCATTATGTTTGGGACAGCACTTGCGCCAATTGTTAGTGAAATTGCTTTTGGACATGCACTCAATATTGCTTTTAGTGTACCTTTTGGTATTGGATTAGGCCTTCTTATAGGGTTTATCATCGTACCTCTATCATCGCACATGCTAAAGTTTCATGATGGTTTTAACTTGTACAACATTGGATTTACTGCCGGGATTATCGGTACGGTCTTCACCAGTATGTTGAGAAGTTTCAAGATGGAGATTCAACCAGAGCATATTCTATATTTGAATGAATCATCACATATCGCTATTCTTTTAGGGGTATTATTTGTCTATTTGATGGTGATTGGGTTATTATTGAATAGGAACATTCTTACGAAGTACTTTAAGATATTCAAATACAAGGGACGTACCATTACAGATTTTACACAATTAGTCGGTTATGGTATGACGTTTTTCAACATGGGCATGATGGGCATGTTGTCGCTTGGTTACGTATTGCTAGTTGGTGGGGTCATTAATGGACCAGTGTTAGCAGCAATCTTTACAGTAACGGGCTTTGCAGCCTTTGGTAAACAGCCGAAAAACTGCTATCCTGTCATTCTTGGTTTAATCGGGACCGCTTTACTTATGGGGTATGATTTATCTTCTACAGGTCTGATCATATCGGTGTTGTTCTCGACGACATTGGCACCTATTGCTGGTACTTATGGACCTATTGCAGGTATAATAGCAGGGGCACTACATTTAGCGTTAGTTATGAACATTGGCGTTGTTCATGGTGGTATTAACTTATACAACAATGGCTTTTCAGGTGGATTGGTCGCAGGGTTTCTCGTACCAATCATCGATGCTTTTAAAAAGGGAGACTAAGAGAAATGCGACATGAAATTAAAAAAATATCTAGAATTGTAGATGAGCTGACAACATTATTTTTAAAAGAGGATACGAACGAAGTGGATTTTTCCATTAAACGATTGTCCGACCATACTGTGATTAAGATAGTCGATTATGGAACACACTTTACGGATGAGTATATTGATCAGCTAAGAGAGATATTTAACGCCCAGAGACAGTGTGAAGTTGAAGAGTACTACTGGCAATTATGTGGTGAAGTCGATGATGACCAAGAGTTGACGCTGATTGGTTGTATGATAGATAAAGCCACCGTTGAGAAAAAAGACGGTGACTTATATTTGGAATTGATTCGCTACAATATGTAATTAAATAATGTCATTCATGCTTAAGAAGTGAAGGGCTAACATAATAACAATAATAAGAGGAAAGTATTTATGCAGGTTAAAAAATACTTTCTTTTTTGTTTTTTTGAAGAGCATGATGAATGCGACGTTCAAAACGATTAATCCATAAAGCCCGAAACCCGGATGGACTCCAAAGCCACCAAGAGCCAAATAGCCATGGAGTGGCCCAGTGACAAGGATTGTCCGTCCAGCGTGGCTGTGGGCAGTCGTTATTATTTTCTTGATTCTTGCCGTTTTTCTTGCCATAAACTGCGGTCTTACTTTTAATAGTCCTGTAATCACAAGAATAAGAACCGTGAAACTATTAAAAAAGCCTACGATTGAAACCAGTTTCATAAATGCCCCTCCCTCTACAAATGTATATTTTCTTTATACCCAATACTTCTTTGAAATCTTGTTATTTCAATAAATCTATGCTATGATTTTTTCACAACATACAAGATGTAATGGTGATCGTTTTACGATTGAAAAGGGAAGATGGTGTGAATCCATCACAGCCCCCGCTACTGTGATAATAGATGCTGTAATCAAATGCCACTGGAATAACTGGGAAGGCGACTATAGCAGATTCTATTAAGTCAGGAAACCTGCCATTATATACATTGCTGTTATTTCGGTGGGAGATAAAGACGCTCAATCTTGAGACTTTAGACCCGTGGTGGGTCTTTTTTTAAGCCATTGAAACAGTAGACACAGAATTATAGGAGTAAAAATGAAGAAACATCATTGGATCAATGTAGGACTATTAGCATTATTACTTATTCTAAGTTGGATTGCCATTCAGGCAGGTAAGGTCAACTTAATGGCATTAGAACCGGAAATAGCCGAAACAATTTTCTACAAAATAAGGTTACCTAGAGTGCTTGCAGCGATATTCGTTGGAAGTGCCCTTGCAACGAGTGGTGTCATACTACAGGGATTATTGCAGAATCCTTTGGCCGATTCTTATACTTTAGGGATTGCTTCAGGCGGCGCTTTCGGTGCCTGTTTGGCGATATTTTTAAATATAAAATTTGCTTTGTCATTGCCGACACAGCCCTTTGCCATCGTATTCAGTTATTTGGTTATTCTTATTGTACTTGGACTCTCCAAGGCAAAAGGTGACTTGTCATCAACAAATGTTATTATCGCAGGGATTATTACAGGCAGTTTTTTCTCAGCAGGGCTTAGCTTGTTAAAGAGTTTGGCTGATGAGGATGTGGCATCAATGGTATTTTGGCTTATGGGTAATCTATCATCAAAACCGATGGATAAGGTTATAATCTTAGGTGTGATCGTGCTACTTGGTTTCATCGTTGCAATGCGTTATACGAAAGAACTCAATATTATAACCCTTGGCCGGTTGGAGGCTCAATCCGTGGGCATCAACTACGAAGTGGTATATCGAGTGATGATGATAACTGCAGTAACTTTAACGGGTATTGCGGTTTCGCTATGTGGTATCATCGGATTTGTCGGTCTTGTTGTCCCTCATTTATGCCGTATATTTATCGGGGCAGATAACCGCAAAGTAATGCCGATGAGCGCGCTACTCGGTGCAGTGTTCTTATTGACGGCAGACACACTGACGCGAACAATTCTTCAACATGAAATTCCGGTTGGCGTTCTGACGACAATGGTCGGAGGACCATTTTTCATCTTTATATTCTTACGAAAGGTTCGGTGATAGACATGTTGTCAATTAAGAATATTACTGTGGCATATGGCCGCAATAAAGTCATTGATAATTTATCTCTCGACTTTGAAAAAGGAAAACTTTATGGCATTATCGGGCCAAACGGTGCAGGTAAATCAAGTTTGTTGAATGCGATTTCGAAAGATCTGAAACCCTCTTCAGGCAATATAGAACTAGAAGGTCAGTGCATCCATGCATATGCACCTAGAGAGTATGCGAAAAAATTATCCTACATGCGACAGAGAACGGATGTAAAGTTCCCATATACGGTGTTGGAGCTTGTGTCCATGGGGCGCTATGCCTATGAAGGGAATCGCAAAGGGAGTCGGAGAGATTTTGAAGAGGTTGTGTATCAACGAATTGAAGAAAACGATTTATCAAATTATATACACAAACCTGTTACAGAAATGAGTGGTGGTGAAGTACAACGAACATTTTTCGCCAAGGTATTGGCTCAAGACAGCGATATCATACTTGTTGATGAAGGGCTTTCCAATGCGGATATATTTCACAAAGTGAAGTTTTTTGATCAGCTTAAAGAGGAAGTAAAAAAAGGGAAATTAGTTATTATGGTATTACATGATTTATTCCTGGCAAGAAGGTTTTGTGATGAACTTGTAATTCTTAATAAGGAAGGCATCTATGGTGCTGGGAAAAGTGACGAGGTACTGAATCGCCAAGCATTGAATGATGTATTTAAGGTGCAAGGAGATTTTGTAGACAATGCTTTGATTTTAGAATAAATGGAGGATAAAATGAAAAAGTTTTTAGGATTATTCATGATAGTGACCCTTATATTAGGTATGGTTACAGGTTGTGCAAAAGTAGAGGCACCAGAGGCTTCAGCTGAATTAGTAGAAGCAGAAGAGGCTGCCCAAGTCAAAGAAGGTACACAGATTACATTTACTGATGATAGTGATAAGGAAATTGTATTAAAAAAACCAGCTGAGACAGTTATCAGTTTATATTCTGTCCACACGGAAAACTTATATGCGTTAGGTGCTGGCGATGCTGTTGTCGGCGTTGGTATGAGCGATAAGTATCCAGAGGAAGTCCTTACAAAGACACAGTACAGTTATAAAGATGATCCTGAACTGATTATTGCGGCTAACCCAGATGTCGTATTGATTCGATCAATGATTGCAAATCGTTACCCTGACTATGTGAAAGCATTAGAAGGTGCAGGAATTGTCGTTGTGGATCTATACTGTAGTGAATATGATAATTTCGACCAATACATGAATAGATTGGGATTAATCGTAGGACAAGAAGAGGAAGCAGCACAATTAGTAGCAACGTTCCATGAGACTATTAAAGAGGTTAAAGCAAGAAGTGCTTTAATCGAAAATAAGAAAACAGCATATTTTGAGAGTATCGGAAGCAAGTTTAAAACGGCAACACCGACATCCTTTGTCGGTATGGGTCTTGAATTCATTGGTGTCCAAAATATTGCAAGCGATGTTGAATACGATGGGACATCAACAGTTGTGACTTATGGTGAAGAAGCATTGTTGGCAAAAGGACCTTCTATTGATGTGTTTATCGCTCAAAAAGGGGCAATGAATAAGACTGTTTCTGTGGAGGGGATCAAGGAAAGACCAGGATTTACAACGATTAAAGCCGTTAAAGAAGATAATGTGATCATTATTGACGAGAAATTAATTTCGGGTGCGACAATGCGTTATATTGATGGATTAAAGTTGCTTCAAGATCGAATTTACGGAGCAGAGTAATGGAACAAGGATTGTCGATTGTATTGATATCGGGTGTCCCATCTAATAGCGATTGCATAACAAATTATAAACATTTAAAAGAATTGGTTGAAAGACATAAAAACGCGGACTTGATATGTACGGGTGAACTTTATCTTTTGAGAGACAATGCCTGGTTTGGTCGTTCTAAAGCCTGGCAAGAGTTGGCAGACGTATTGGAAGAGATACAGCTGCTCTCATCTGAAAACAATATCGCAATTTGCGTCGGATATCCTCATAAAACAAGTGAAAGTATCACCATTCGACAAAGCATCTTTTTCCCTGAACAAGAAACATTTCACTATGATAAAGTTCATTTAGGCAAGAACGAGCGTGATATTTATGAAGCAGGTAATATCATTGAGGTGACTCGATACAAGGGTGTTACAATTGGTATTCAGTTATGCATCGACACCCATATTCATGAAATGACATTGATGCAAAAATTAAAAGGTGCAGAGCTGATTTTGGCACCATTTAATACACCGTATTCAGTGGAAAAAAGAATGGTTAACTGGAAGAAGTACATTCCAACCAGAGGCTATGAGTACAATTTGTGTTATGGTTGTACAAACACCGGTGGCGGTACTTTCGTTGTAGATGGTCATGGAAAAGAAGTGTGCACATCGAGTGAAGAACAGGATGTAAAAATCATAATGATTGGCAGTGAACAGTTTAATCAGAAAGTAGACTATATGGCTTATAGAAGACCGGAAGTATATAAGTATTGATCATAAGTATCACCAATCATAAAAGAAGGCTTCACCTGATAAGGTGAAGCCTTTTAAGATCTATTTCGTTAGGTATAGGTACAATAATTTAATTGTGTTTTCCAATCCTTCATAATGAGTTCTTTCAACCCCATGGGAAGCATATACACCTGGTCCGATCAGTGCACCTTTGATGTTATGGCCACCTCTTAGTGCAGCGCCAACGTCCGAGCCATACATAGGGTAGATGTCAACGGCATAGCTCAATTCGGCCTCTTTGCTTAATTCAACAAGTTTGCTGACCATATGGTAATCGTAGGGACCACCGGAATCTTTGGCACAAATCGAAACATCATGTTCCGTACAGTTGAGGTCAAGACCGATACAGCCCATATCCACCGCCAGTAATTCTGTGATGTCATCTGGAATATAAGAAGCACCGTGACCGACTTCTTCATAAGTAGTGATGATTAATTTTGTTGTATAGTTAGGAACAATATCTTGCTCTTTCATGAATTTTAAAAGTGCAAGCAGACAAGCTACACTACCTTTGTCGTCAATGAAACGAGATTTTAAATAGCCACTTTCAGTCACTATTGTTCTAGGATCTATAAAAATGTAATCCCCGGCACAGATGCCTAAATTCTCGACATCCTCTTTTGAGGATACCACTTCATCAAGTCTTACTTCCATGTTCTCAGGTGTTCTTTCTAACGATTTGCTTTTTGGATGAACATGGATAGCAGGCGCTTCACTTAAGAATGTACCTGTGTACAAACGACCGTCTCTTGTGCGTACATGACAGAACTCACTGTCTAATGTCGGAACGATAGGGCCACCAACTAAAGTGAATTTTAGTGTGCCATCACTGGTGATGGATCTTACCATTGCACCTAGTGTATCAACATGGGCAGAAAGACCTATTGTTTGTTCATTGCTTTTACCAGGAATCGTGATGATGCCACAGCCTTTGACTGTTGTCTCAAAAGCATAGCCAAAAGGTGTCACTTGCTCCTCGATATAGTTCATGATATCAAAGCAAAATCCGCTGGGACTATGGAATTCCAGTAAATTTTTAGCCGTTTCTAAGACATGTTGTTTATCAATTGTAATCATAAAATATCCTCCCTGTTAATAGAAGTACTCTAATTTGCATTTACTATACTGACATCATACAATAATTTTTTTATAAATGAAACTGCTAAAATAGGGGGTTGTTCTTTTAGAAAACCCGTGGTAGGATATAGAGGAATTGAATAAAGTGCTTATTGGTGCGATGCAAGAGCATTGCTTAATAGGGAAGTTTGGTGAAATTCCAACACGGTCCCGCCACTGTAAAGTATAGATAATAGTCCGATACCACTGTACGCTGTATGGGAAGGTGATTATTATTGTTATGACTAAGTCAGGAGACCTGCCAATAAGAGCAATACTGTTAAACTCACGAGGATGAGGAGGTGTTATAACGATAGTTCAACGAACTTTGTTAATGACGCCCTTCTTTTGTAAGAAGGGCTTTTTTAATTAGGGCGTAGGAATGAAGTTTATGGGTGAAGTGTGTGGAATTCATGGACCTTGCCTTTTTTAAAACCAGCGTATGCTGGTTTTTTATTTTTTTGGTCGAGTTTTCGGAGAAAATGAGTAAAGTGCACGGTCGCTTGATGCGACCTGCATTTATTGGGAGGATGAAGATGCAGTTTTTTTATGATCCATATATTTTATTGTTGTTTGCCATCATCATCGGGCAGTTTATTGGAAGGGTTGAATACAACAATTTCAAGTTGGGAAGTGCAGCTACATTATTTGCGGGACTTCTAATGAGTTATTTTAGATTTCTAGCAATTAAGCATCAACAAATGGATTTGGCTGAAAGTAGTCAAGTAATTATATCTAAGCAACTATTTGTAATCAGCCTCATCGGCTTTATTGCCAGTGTTGGGTTGTTGGCATCAAGTAACATAAAAAAAGCGCTGAAGGAAAATGGCTACAAGTTTGTGGTTTTAAGTTTTGTCATTACGTTTACAGGAGCGACTTGTACTTACTTATTGGGCACTTACCTACTGCCACAAACAAGTGCTAGTGTTATAGGAACTTACGTAGGAGCACTAACCAGTTCGCCTGGATTGGCAACGGCTTTAGAAATTGGTAAGGGATTTGGTGTTGGAGGTGAAGCGCTGATTGGACTTGGTTATTCAGTTGCTTATATCCCTGGTGTGTTGTTGGTTATTTTATATGTTCAGTTTGAAGGGCGAAAGATCAAAGTTCAGCAAAGAGAAGAGACGGTGGATAATATTGTTGAACAAGCAGAAGATGTTTATCAAGAAGTACCGTTTTCGGTAGCCGCTTTGGGTTTTGTAGCAGGTATAGGTATTTTAATTGGTCGATTATCGATTGACTTTGGCGAATCGATTGGAACGATATCCTTAGGAAAAACAGGCGGTGTACTTCTGAGTGCTCTTTTTTTTGGCTATCGACAGCAATTTATGGGCATGTCATTTAATATGGATCGCATGGTGTTGAAAGGGATAAGAGATATCTCTCTGAATATATTCTTGGCCATTGTGGGCATTAATTATGGTTATCAAGTGATTTTATTGGGACAAAGTGCTGGTGTTGCACTGTTTATAGTCGGAATGATAACAGCGGCATTGAGTATAAGTGTTGGTTATTTAGTTGGTTACAAGGTTTTAAAAATAGAACGAGTTCCCCTCGTGGGTGGTTTATGTGGCGGTATGACCAGCACACCTGGATTGGCATCCGCCATAGAAGCCATCGAATCAGATGAAGTAACAGTTTTTTATGGAGCAACGTATCCATTTGCACTATTGTTTATGATTTTTTTTACGAATATTGTATCTAAGCTATTGATATAGGAGGGTTAAGATGAAAATACATGAATATCAAGGGAAGCAACTATTGAGAGATTATGACGTACCAGTGCCAAAAGGCAGAGTGGCCTTTTGCCTGGAGGATGCTATTCAGACTGCCGATCGGTTGGATTCGGGGATAAGTGTTGTTAAAGCGCAAATACATGCTGGTGGTAGGGGGAAAGCTGGAGGCGTAAAAATCGCTAAGAGCATAGAAGACGTCAAGTCGTATTCCGAAGATCTTTTAGGATCTACCCTTGTAACGTATCAAACCGGTCAAGAAGGACAAAAGGTTTCTAGGCTATTAATTGAGGAAGGCTGTGATATTAAACATGAATTCTATTTAGGAATTGTATTGGATAGAAAAAAGTCACAGGTTGTTATGATGGCTTCAATAGAAGGTGGGGTGGATATCGAAGCGATAGCATCTGAAACGCCGGAAAAAATCATTAAGGAAGTCATCCATCCACATCTTGGTTTAACGAATTTTCAAGCAAGGAGAATTGCAAAGAGTCTAGACATACCTAAAGAGACCATTCCTCAAAGTGTAGAGATTTTTAAAAATCTATATCAGCTGTATATCGAGAATGATTGCACCATTACAGAGATTAATCCTCTTGTACTGACACAAGAAAACCAGTTGCTGGCTTTGGATGTAAAAATGAATTTTGATGGAAATGCGCTTCATAGAAACCCGAGAATAGTAGAGATGAGGGATCTTGCTGAAGAAGATGAACGAGAAATTGAAGCCTCTAATCATGATTTGTCCTATATTGCTTTAGACGGTGAAATTGGATGTATGGTTAATGGAGCAGGTCTTGCAATGGCGACAATGGATATTTTAAAACACTATGGAGGTAATCCAGCAAACTTTTTGGATGTTGGTGGCAGTGCAACAAAAGAAAAAGTCAAAGAAGCCTTTAAAATTATTTGTTCCGATCCTCGGGTAAATGGAATTTTCATTAATATTTTTGGAGGCATTATGAAATGTGATGTTATCGCTGATGGCGTTGTAGCTGCTGCAGGGGATATGGGAATTGACATGCCGATCGTTGTAAGGTTGGAAGGGACAAATGTAGATAAAGGAAGAACGATTCTTAAACAATCGTCACTAAATATTACAACTGCGGATTCATTGGCAGATGGCGCATATAAAGCGGTTGCATTAACGGTGTAAGGAGGTTCATATGAGTATTTTTGTCAATAAGGAAACAAAAGTTATTGTCCAGGGCATTACCGGTAAGACAGCAAGATTTCACACAAAACAAATGCTGGATTATGGTACAAAGATTGTAGCGGGTGTATCACCCGGTAAAGAGGGTGAAGTTGTAGAAGGTGTTCCTGTATTTTCATCGGTTAGTGAGGCTGTTGGAGTGACTGGGGCAACAACATCTATTATATATGTACCAGCGGTATTTGCTGCTGAAGCGATTATTGAAGCTGTTGTTGCGGAGTTGGAATTAGTAATTTGTATAACAGAACACATTCCGGTGATTGATATGATAAAAGTAAAATCCTTCATGAAAGGAAAAAGGACAAGATTAATTGGCCCAAACTGTCCAGGCATAATCACACCAAATGAAACTAAGATTGGCATTATGCCTGGTTACATTCATGAAAAAGGCTGTATTGGCATCGTGTCCAGATCAGGTACTTTGACTTATGAAGCGGTCCATCAAATAGGACAATATGGCTTAGGACAGTCAACGGCAATAGGCATTGGAGGTGATCCAATTATTGGAACGAATTTCATCGATGTTTTGAAGGCGTTTAATGAAGATGAGGAAACCAAGGCAGTTGTCATGATTGGCGAGATTGGTGGAGATGCAGAAGAGTCTGCTGCAAAATGGATTGAGGAACATATGACGAAACCTGTTATTGGTTATATCAGTGGTATGACGGCGCCAGAAGGTAAACGAATGGGCCACGCTGGTGCCATTATTTCAGGTGGTAAAGGGACCGCTGAAGAAAAAATAACTGTATTAGAAAAGTGTGGTGTGCGTGTATCGACAAGTCCATCGCAGATTGGTGCGACATTAGTAGAGGAATTGATTGCAAAAGGACTATGGGGAAATACAATTAATCCTAGAAATAAAAATATCAAAGGGGGTAATTTCGGTGCCTAGAGAATTAAGCAAAATATACAATGATTTATTGAACTGTCATGTTGCCAATTTATACAGTTTTTATTTCAAACTGTATAAGTATGAGCAATTTTTCAAGAAAAAAATGGATCTGGACATTTCACCATTAGTAGATAATACAATTGATGTGTTAAATGAAGCCATTCATAAGAGCGAGAAAGTATATGGGGAAATGGGTGTGATGCCAGAGTTATCGATGACTTTTTTGACCAGTCATTCAGTTGTGAGTCACCAGTTCCAAACGACACAAAGAAAACAAGAAATTATTACATCATTAGAGGAAGATCAAGCATCTATAGAAAAAACTTTGGAATTGACGATTTATTGTTCTGACACACTTGCTCTTGTGGAGGAGTCAGATTATCTGTGTGACAGTCAAATGACCATTCACAGTGCTTTTGAAACACTGAAAGGTGTATTGCAGTAGGTGTTTGACACTAGATATAGTGTGTGCTATTATTTTAACAACAACATATTGCGTTTTAGGTGCCGAAAACATTCGGATAATAGGGAAAGAGGTGCAACTCCTCTACAGCCCCCGCTACTGTAAGTGAAGATGAACGCTCATGACCACTGTCTATGATGGGAAGGTGAGCAAGTAAAGCGACTCACAAGTCAGGAAACCTGCCTAAGAACGATATCGGACTTCGGTGGGAAGTGTTATGATGCTTAAAACATGAAAGATGTTTTTGTACATACGAGAACCTACGAAAGTAGGTTCTTTTTTGCGCTTTGCTCTTTGTGAGTATTTATCCGATGACGTTGAAACATAAAAAATAATAGGATGTGGGCAGATTGATTACGACGGTTAGAAAAAGAAATGGTGAAATAGTTCCTTTAAAAGAAGTCAAAATTGCACGAGCTATTTTTAAAGCAGCAAAAGCTTGTGGCGGTACAGATTACGATTTAGCAAGAGATTTATCTGATGTAGTTATGGAGAAATTAAATGAGAAGTTTGATAATCCAGTTGATATCGAAGATATTCAAGATACGGTTGAAAAAGTACTTGTTGAAAGCGGTAAAGCTCAAACTGCTAAACGATATATCTTATATCGCCACCAGCGAACAGAAGCTAGGAAGAAAAATTCACTGATTGGTGCGACGATTGATCTCATGAACAATTATTTAGAAGATAAAGACTGGCAAGTAAAAGAAAATGCTAATAGTTCTGAGAAATCAGTCATGGCGCTTTATAACTATACAAGGGAAGAATTTGTTAAACTCTATTGGTTAAATGAATTGTATCCAGTTGAAGTGGCAAATGCTCATGAAAGTGGAGAAATTCATATTCATGACTTAGGATTCTTAGGACCCTATTGCTCGGGGTGGGATTTGGGTCAATTGATTAGAGATGGTCTCGTTGGTCCGAAACAATCCAGCGCACCAGCAAAACATTTATCCACCCTTCTTGGCCAAGTAGCGAACAGTATATTTGCAACGCAGCTGGAGAATGCAGGGGCTCAGGCATTTTCATCATTTGACACCTATTTGGCGCCATTTGTTCATTATGACCAGTTGCAATATTCTGAGTTAAAAAGATTGATGAAATCCTTTATTTTTGAAGTGAATATGCCAATGCGTATAGGTGGACAAAGCCCATTTTCTAATGTCACATTTGATTTAACTTGTCCTTCGACGCTTTCTGGATTACCTGTTGTCATCGGTGGTAAAATGATGGACAAAACTTACGGGGAATTCCAAACTGAAATGGATATGGTCAACAAAGCCTTTGTCGAAGCAATGATGGAAGGTGATGCAGAGGGACGTTTGTTTACATTCCCGATTCCAACCCTCAATGTCGATGAAGCATTCCCGTGGGAAAATGAAACAGTTGGCTACTGGATGGACTTAACGGTTAAATTTGGCGTGCCATATTTTGCTAATTTCGTTAATTCGGATCTGTCGCCAGAAGATGCACGTTCGATGTGTTGTCGGTTGAGATTGGATAATAGAGAGCTGATAAAACGTGGTGGTGGGCTATTCGGTTCAAATCCACTCACTGGCAGTACGGGGGTGGTAACGATTAACTTACCTCGTATTGGCTATAAAGCAAGAACGGAAGAACAATTTTATAAACTTCTTGATAGAAGTATTGAAATAGCGGTAGAATCATTGGAAATGAAACGTAAATATCTTGAGCAATGGACCGAACAAGGTCTATATCCATATTGTCGCCATTACTTGCGTCATATAAAATCAGGTACAGATAGTTACTGGACAAATCATTTTTCTACAATAGGTCTTGTTGGCATGAATGAAGCCATCATGAATTTCATGGAGAAAGACATTACTTCAGAAAAAGGGCAACTATTCAGTTTGGGAGTTATGGATTACTTAAGAGAGAAAATGAGTGATGTTCAAGAAGAGACAGGGAATCTATATAACTTGGAAGCGACACCTGCAGAATCAACTGCTTACAGATTGGCATTAAAAGATAGACAACTGTATCCGGAAATTATAGCTCAAGGCACTGAGGAAACACCGTATTACACAAATTCCAGTCAATTACCTGCAGATTATACATCTGATATATTCGAAGTGTTGGATTTACAAGATGAGCTTCAATCAAAATACACTGGCGGAACTGTTCTTCATTTATATACTGCGGATAAGATTGAAGATAGGACAGCGGTGTCGACACTGATCAGTAAGATATTCAAGCGATATGAGCTACCATATGTATCTTATACACCAACATTCTCTCATTGCTCAAAGCATGGTTACTTTAAGGGTGAACTCTGGGAATGCCCTGAGTGTGGTGAAGCATTAGATGTTTATAGCCGCGTAGTTGGTTATTATAGACCGGTACAACGATACAATAAAGGGAAAGTCCAGGAATATGAGGATCGATTAAAATTTGAAATGAATGATTAATGAAAGTTGGAAACACTTATGAAAATAAACCATATTATTGGGACGTCATTTATAGATTATCCAAAAGAGATTTCAATGGTCGTATTCACAAAAGGATGTAATATGACGTGTCCTTATTGTCATAATAAGGACTTGTGTGAACAAGAGCTACTTGTTGACGTTAACGATGTTTACGCCTTCTTAAGAAAGCGTCAGGGATTAGTGGATGCCATCACCATCAGTGGTGGCGAACCAACCCTTCAACCCCACTTAATTGACTTTTGTAGACAACTTAAAAATATTGGTGTAAAAATAAAGTTAGATACCAATGGCAGTAATCCTAAAATATTAAAGCAGTTGATTGAGGAAGGATTGCTTGATTATGTGGCCATGGACATGAAAACATCGCCTCAAAAGTATGAGGCATTATGTGGTATCGCTTTTGAGAAGGTTCAGGAAAGCATAGCATTGATAAAAACTCTAGGAGCTTATGAATTCAGGACGACTGTTTATCCGACAATTCTAGAAAAGGACCTAGAGGAAATTGTTGATCTTATAGGAAATGAAAAATATTATTTGCAGCAATATCGTTCCAATAGTCCAAAAGAGCTGTCTGCATATTCTGATGAAACTATTGCCAGTATGGGGATAAGACTAGGTGTAATGGTCCGGGGATTATCAGCGGTAAGCGCTTAAAGCCTTGTTGACAAGTAGTGGTGAAGCCACTATAATGTTCATGAACAATAGAATATGAATTAGGGTGCTTAAAGAATTTTTAAGTTAAAAGGAAATACGGTTGAAAGCCGTGACAGCCCCCGCTACTGTAATTGATGACGACGCTTTGACATAACCACTTGCTCCGCAGGGAAGGTAAAGCGAAGGACGATTCATAAGTCAGGAAGCCTGCCTTGATTCAAACGGAAAGCAACTTCGGTGGGAGGTGTAAGCTTATTTTTTTGGAATAGGATTATAGACTGCTTGCACAGCAGTCTTTTTTTTGGAGAAATTTAATAATGAAAGAGTATTATAGTCGTTTATTAACGCAAAAACGCCGTATGTTGCTATTGCAATATGCTATGTTGGCTGGTCTGATCTTGCTTATCATTGCAAGTGTAGGTTTTGGCTCTGTTCAAGTACCTTTTACCGAGACAGTTCGTATACTGCTGGGGAAATTTGGACTTAACAGCTTTTCGGAAAGTGCCAAAGCATATGAAGCGGCCATTGTTTGGGATATTAGATTGCCTAGAGTGTTGATTGGAGCACTAATCGGTAGCGGACTTGCCGTTGCTGGGTGTATTTTTCAAGCCATTCTTAAGAATCCTTTAGCAGATCCTTATACAATTGGCGTTTCAACTGGTGCTGCTTTTGGGGGTTCCATTGCAATTTATTTTAACTTGTTTATTGTAAGAGAATTATTGCCAGTGCCGATTTTTGCATTGGTTGGTGCGGTTGTTACATTGCTATTGGTACTGAGGTTATCTTTGGTCAATGGTGTGCGTACAAAATCCAGCTTGATTTTGGCCGGGATTATTATTGGGTCTGTTCTTTCTGCAGGAATCAGTTTTTTAAAAGCGGTTTCTGGAGAGGATGTCGGTGCAATAATATTCTGGTTGATGGGTAACTTGAGTTCAAAGTCATGGATGGATGTATTACTTGCATTTCCTTTCATTGGAATAGGAATTGTATTTGCCAATCAATATGCGATGAAACTTGATATCATGACCTTAGGTCGTCAAGAGGCGACAACTCTGGGCGTGGATTATGATAAAACATCAAGACTATACTTGATCATTGCGTCGTTAATTACTGCGATTTGTGTTTCTGTCAGTGGAATTATTGGATTTGTAGGACTTGTTATTCCTCATCTTATAAGAATTACAATAACGACAAAAAATCAGTATTTGCTGCCCTTATCAGCTGTTGCTGGTGGCATCATGCTTGTAAGCGCGGACTTTATCAGCCGTGTATTACTGCCGTATGAATTGCCGGTAGGGATATTAACGACATTACTTGGGGGACCATTCTTCATTTACATATACTCAAGTAGAAAGGGAGGTATTCAAAATGATTAAAATCAGTGGCTTATCGTTTGGATATGATAGAAAAACTCTCTTTAACAACCTTTCCTGTGAAATGAATTTTGATCAAAACAATAGAGTTTTGGCAATGGTTGGCCCAAATGGTTGTGGCAAAAGTACATTGCTTAAAATTGTCGCTGGACATTTGCACGCCGGTGCAGGGGACATTTGGATAGATCAGCGACTTTCAAAGGAAATACCTTCAAAAGAAAGACCTAAAGTCTTAGGCATGATACAACAGAATGCTAAATTTGATTTTCCATTTTCGTGTTTTGACACGGTGCTTATGGGGCGTTACGCCCATAAAGGGGAATTTGAAGACTATCGACCTATTGATGTTGAATCGTCTTTAAATGCTCTTAAAGAAGTTGGTATGGACCATCTTGTTGATCGTAGTGTGACTGAAATTAGCGGTGGAGAATTTCAACGGGTGCTTATTGCTCGGACCATTGCACAAGGACCTAAAATCATCCTATTGGATGAGGCCTTTTCTGCAATGGATATTCGACACAAACAGCAGGCCATAGAAATGCTCAAAGGCTACGCTGTTGAAAAGGATGCCTATATTGTGATGGTGATTCATGACATAAACCTGGCATACAAATATGCGGACACAGTAATGATGATGCGAGATGGGGAAATTGTTCATCAAGGTAAAACAAAAGAAGTTATTAATGAAGAAACGATTTACTCGATTTTTGACGTAAACATGCGCAAAGTCGAAGATGAAGGATTTCTGCTAATTTAGGAGGAGTAACAACATGAAAAAATTATTAATATTATTAATGGTTGCAGTTTTATTAATTGCAGCGACGGGATGTACAACTGCGACATCTACACCAGAGGATACTGGTAAGAAAGCAATTCTTGTAACAAGCTTTGGTACAAGCTACGCTGACACGAGAGCACTTACTATCGAGGCAATCGAAGCTAAGTATGCTGAATTATATCCAGACTATGAAGTAGTAAGAGCATTTACAGCACAAATTATTATTGATGTCTT
>Ga0070724_10000708_pt1 | contig 22066 bp, 17 predicted proteins | sample tdDd001_FD_67278 | JGI IMG/M metagenome (GOLD analysis project Ga0070724, IMG submission 67278) | Marine sediment microbial communities from the Atlantic coast under amendment with organic carbon and nitrate - tdDd00.1 | ecosystem: Environmental > Aquatic > Marine > Coastal > Sediment | place... | reverse complement strand
CATGCCAAAGACCATTACGATAGCAAATGGGAAGCCCGCAGCAATAGATGCTGTTTGGAGCATTTTTAGACCATTTGCACTAGAGAGCATAAGAACTAACGCCAGACCTGACTGAATCAGACCCCAAATGGTTTTGTTTAAATTCGAAGGATTCAAACTGCCATTTGATGTCATCATGCCAAGCACGTAAGTTGCTGAGTTCGCTGAAGTGATAAAGAATGTACACAGCAGCACAACTGCAACAGTTGATAATAGAGTACCCATCGGGTAATGACTCAAGACAACAAATAATGCTGTCGATGGGTTCTTTGATGCTTCTGCAGCAATTTCAACTCCTAGGTTGATACCTGTCGCCCCAAATACTGAGAACCACACGAAAGAAGCTAATGTTGGAGCCAGAAGTACACCAAATACAAACTCTTTGATTGTTCTACCGCGCGAAATACGTGCGATAAATGTACCTACGAAAGGTGCCCAAGCAATCCACCATGCCCAGTAGAATACAGTCCAGCCACTTGTCCAATTGCTATCACCAAATGGATCAACAAAGAAGCTGTCGCCTACAAGGGTTTGTAGATAATCACCAAGACCATTCGTAAATGTGTTTAGGATCAGTAGCGTCGGACCAATAATCAATGTTGCAAGCAGTAAAACAGCTGCTATTACAACATTTAAATCCGACATTGTTTTAATCCCTTTATCAATGCCCATTACAGCCGTTAGGATGTAGATGACAGTAATTATTCCAACGATTGCTAGAATAACAGTGTTGTTTTCTGGTAAGCCATAGAGCATGTTTAGACCAGAGTTGATCTGGTATGCACCAAGACCCAGTGATGTTGCCATACCTGCAACCGTTGCAAATACAGCTAGAATATCAACTGTTTTCCCGATTGGACCAGCGATTCTTTCCTCACCTAGCAGCGGAATGAAAATACTACTGATAAGACCAGGCTTGTCCTTACGGAATTGCATATATGCTAGAGCTAATGCTAGAACAGAGTATCCTGCCCATGGATGTAATCCCCAATGGAAGAAAGACTTACGGATCGCAAACTCGGCAGCTTCTCTAGAACCAGCTTCAACGTACATCGGGTTTGCAAAGTGACTAAGAGGCTCAGCTGCACCCCAGAACACAAGACCAATGCCCATGCCTGCAGAGAACAGCATTGCAAACCATGACGTCAGAGAATAATCCGGTACTGAGTCATCTTTTCCAAGCTTGATTTTTCCATACTTGCTAAATGCAATCCAAACAGAGAATGCAACAAACGAGCTCATAGCTAGCAGATATAACCAGCCAAAGTTACCCGATAGGAACGCGTACGCTCCATTCGCAGCAGCTTCGAAGCTAGATGGTCCAAATAGTCCCCATGCTACGATTACTGCAAGAACAATTAAAGATACAATATACACTTGATTTTTCTTCAAAATTTATCCCCCTAGCACCGTATCATTTCGATTGGTGACTATATTTTTACTTTGAACACTGTTTGCTCTTCAACATTTGTTTCAAGAGCGTCTAGTGCTACACCAACTCTGTGGTGTCTTAGCTTCCATTGTGCTTCCTTAGAAGTTGAAGGATCGCCAAGTGGGTATGGAATAGAAATCGTAGGAACAATTTTGTTAGCACCTACAGTTGTAGCAACTGGAACAAGGTTACACATTTGTACTACAGGGAAACCAGCTCTTTCGAACTCTTTAACCATCGTTGCACCGCAACGAGTACAAGTGCCTCATGTAGATGTCATGATTAATCCAGTAACTTCAGCTTCTTTTAACTGAACAATCATTTCAATTGCCATTCTAGATGCTTCAGCTTCAGTAGTACCAGTACCTACTGTTGAGTAGAAGAATTCGTGAAGAGAACCGATACGGCCTTCCTTTTCGAACTCACGCATTGAATCAATTGGTACGATTACATTCGGATCAGCGTCTGCAGCAGCAGGGTCGAAACCAGCATGAATCGTTTTGAACACGCCACCTTCAAGTCTTGCCATAGCAGTAACGTCATATCTACCCCAGCGAGTCGCTGATGCAGATTGAATTCTATCAGGATTAGCAACTGGTACAATACCGCCAGTTGTTACAATAGCAATCTTAGCTGACTTCATGTCTGCAATTGGCTCAGCAATATCAACACGGTCAACCTTTGGAATTGGAAGCTCTGACACAAAGTCTTCGCCAGCCAGTTTCTTAAGAAGCATATCCATTGCACGCTTTGAAGCAGGCATTGCATCTTCTCTCCAGATTTGGTGACGGATACCACGTGGGTAGAATCCTTCAACTTCTGCAAGTAGGTTCTTATCACCTTTAAGGATCTTATCACCTAGTACAGCCATTTTCTTAGTGTCTTTTCTCATTGCAGCAGCACTCTTGCCACCTGGGAAGATGTATAGATCTTTTTTGAACATCTCAACGCCAGGGTTCTCAATATGCATACTACTAATTGCTTCAACATCAAACTTAGCTTTTACAGCCTTGCTGATAACACCACAAGCATTGCCGTAACGACCAGCTTGGAATGCAGGACCAGCAAAGAAGATGTCAAATTCTTTATCTTCTAGGAAACCTAAAATTGTTTTTACAGCTTCTTCTTCATTAGAACCCATGAAGTTGTCACCGCAGATAATTGTATGAGTTACTTCTGCACCTTCAAGTGCAGCATTTAGTGCTAGAGCAGGACCAACAAGACCTTCTCTGATTTCTGGCTTGTGATCAGCCAGCTCTTCGCCGCCAATTCCAGCAAAGAATTGGTTAATGTATAGAATTGCTTTTTTCATTACTCAAATCCTCCCTTTACTAGAATTCCTTCATTTGCTTTGTAGACCAACCGCAAACTCTGTCGCCACAGAACATAGAGTTATTTTCCATGATGATTGAGCCGTCTTCTTTAACAGATGCGCCTAGGACTTCGTCGCCTTCCCATCCGCCAGATAGACCATGCTTAGCAAGTGCTTCAAGATTACCAACTACAGTTTTCATCGCTGGTAGCTCAACTAGCTCAGAAACGTTACCACAGCTTACAATCGCATTTGCTTTAATATCTAGTGTTACTAGAGGCTGTGATTGACCATCACGACCTGTACATTCGTTAGTCATACCTACTGTTTTTACACCAGCATCTTCAAGAGCTACGAAACAAGCAATGAAGTCAGCATCAGGGTTACCGTAGCCTTCTTCTGCAAGAATCGCACCGTCAGCACCAAGTGACTTAGCCATTTGTGCAACGAATTGAGCCGATCTATTCTTCTGCTCAAGAGATACGTTTAGGTTAGACATGATTACGCCAAGGAAGTTCACTGACTCACCATGTGCAGCGTATAGATCTTTGATTGTTGGGTTGTTCATGAAGTCATATGTTGACCACTTAGATGAACAAGGCATGAATGATCCAGAGATCATTGCGCCATCAAGAATTTCGTTTGGATGCATGAATGTTGGTACAACATGGTTCATGTCCCATCCGTAAACTAGATCGTTGTATCCCATTTCTTCCATCTGTGACTGAGGCTGCATAACGTATACCACTGATGGTAGTTCGTTAACTTCAGCAGATCTCTTTGTTACAGGTGGTAGTTCAAATATCTCTTTGTCTTCTGTAGTTTGCTCTTTAACAGTAGCACCTAAGTACTCTGACAATCTATGAGCGCCCCATCTAAGAGCTTTATTTTTCTTTTGCTGTTCGTGATGTTCGAACTCTTCGTCAGTATCACCAACTAGACAAATATTTATTGTTTCAGAGAATAGCGTGTATTTAGCACCTTCGCCACTCATATCAATAAGTCCGTCTCCAAAACTACCGTAAGTCATACCTACAGCTAGTACACTACAACCCTTAAGGGCGTGAGTTGTACCATTACCTACAGCAGCAACTTCACCAGTTACACCTGGGAAAACGCTTGCATCCGAGCCCACACGAGTTCTCGGTTCGATAGCTTCTTTAACTGGACAAATTCTGATTTCGTCCCCTGGTTTTGCAATCACTAGATCAACATTTGTAAAATGTTCATCCTCTCTAATGAAATCGATTGCTTCTTGCTTGTTAATAGTTAATACACCATTTTCAAATTTGGTCACATCTCCGAAAACAGCATCCTTAACGTGGAAATTACCTATTTCCAATCGCATCTCGTTGCCTCCCATTAATTAATATTCTATTTTTTTTTTCAATAAGTCATGTGCGACTCATTTCAAAACTTGATATAAGTATAACATAATTTTCACACAATACAATCATGATTATAAAATAATCGTGATTGTATGACATTTTTTTGACAGACTCCCGTTTTTGCAAACCTTGTGATATACTGTAATTGCAATAATAGGAGGGCGTATACCATGAAAAGAGATATCAAAAAAAATCGCATCAAAAAATATTTTATTGATGCATGTCATCAAATAATATCCACAGAAGGCGTTGATGCAGTTACCATTCGGAAAGTTGCAGACCTAGCTGGATACAATAGTGCAACACTCTATAACTACTTCGAAAACTTAGATCATCTACTACTCTATGCATCATGTAAATACTTGAAGGGCTATTTATTAAAGCTTAAGACTACAGAACTTCCTGAAGACAGTGAGGAAAGATACTTCTTAATCTGGAGACTCTTTTCAGAAGAAGCATTTATGAATGCTGAGTTTTACTACACCATGTTCTTTAAGTTCTACTATCGTAATTTTAACGATGCTATAAAGGATTACTTTGACCTTTACCCAGAGGAACTTGAAGGTTTGTCTGATTCTCTAATTCCAATGCTCGTTGAGAGTAAGCTCTGGCAGCGTGATTTCGAGAATCTTAAAGTGTGTGTAGAGGATGGTTATATTAAAGAAGAAGACGTTCTCGTTATCAATGATATGTTGGTTCTTATTTTTCAAGCTATGATTATTCATGCCAGTGAATCAGAAGAACTAGATATCGACGCACAAGTCGAAAAGATCATGAATTATGTGAGACGCATATTTAATGCGCATAAAATTTAAATGATGCATACAAAAAGCGACTGAGCTTATCAGTCGCTTTTTCTTATTTTTGAATGTATTTTGTCATATCGCATCGCTTACCAGCCGGGCTGGGAATACTTTATAACACTTTACCGGAATCAGTAATATCAAAGAGTACTTTTGGAAATGGTTCGAAAATAGTTTGTTCTAATAGATAATACTCTTCAAATCTTATCGCCCATGACTTAAGTATCGCAAGTGGCACAGAGTATGGAAGTTTCTTTTGTCTATATAATTCCAATGTCTCAATGAAGTAATCATTCTCTTCATAACTTAACTCATCTTTAAAATACCCAAACATATGAGATAAAACATTGATATTTTTATTTCTTGTCAGCGGCATAGTTAACATATTAACAAGGATCGCTTCATATTCATCAATTAAAGATGCAAATGGGATCTTTTGATGATTGGCTACTAATTTCCCCACCAATTTTGATTGAGAGGGACTCAGCGCCATGAACATATACTTATTAACAGAATGGAATCTAATAAATTTTTCCACGTCCCCACCAATAATCATGTTTTTGAACGTTCTGAGTGTAAATACTGCAATTAAAAAGTTTTCTCGTAGATTATAACTTCTTAATCGACCTTCATTTTCAATTGGTACGTGAGGAAATATTTCTTTGATAGCTCGACCAAATACTCCCTGTGTCTTCTCTGGAAGCAACATAGCCTTTCCAAGTCCTTTATATATTCTAACATCATGATACCCGCAGGATGGTGATCTGTGTTTAAGAATAAAACCATCTATATCACTATGTTTAAGGCCCGTTAAAAATTCCTTTGAATATTTAGTGAGCTCTAATGTCTTTTCTTCACCCGTCCGTGAAAACACCAAGTGTTCGGAGTCATTACTTCCTTTTACCAACCTGAGAGACTCCCTTGGTGATGGAAGACCTATAGCCATTTCCGGGCACACCGTTATGACGTTAATATATGGAAGAAGCTGCTCCACCACTTCGCTACGTATCATTGATTTGTCATATCTACATTCCTCATGTTCTATACAACGACTTATTACGATTGTCGGTTTAGCAAACAATTTCATATGAGCTCCTCTCAAAAGACTAATCTCAACTCATATTTACCCATTATTCGCTAATCAAATTTACATATCAATGCGTTCTCATCAATAAAAAAAGCGATGAAAGTCATTAGACTTTCATCGCACTCAAGCTCTTACTCAGTATCATCAATGATATTATACCCTTTACGAATTGCAAGTATGCCAAGTGTATTAAATATCATATGTCTCGAACCGTGTGAAAAGAAAGGTAGAATACAAGTGTTAAAGCTTTCCTTTCCCTCCAGTACAATTTGCTTCTTATTTCCACTAGCTACTATTCTTATAAAATCGATGTCGTCCCATTTTACGAATCGCAACCTATTATTCTTCTTACCAGTTTTTTCCCAAACTTCAATCATTTTTTCATTTAGAACAACACTTAGATCTGCGTTATTGTCCTTGTTCAAGGATTTTCTTATCAGTGGTATTACTAAAAATATTAATACGAATAAGCCTGATCCAGCTTTAGGTAAGATGAAGCGCGTTAGTACATACGCAATACCGGTTAGCGCAGCTAATTTTTTTGTGATGTCATTACCACCAGCATCAAATGTAACTTCCTTTGCAAGCTTCCAACTTGATACAGGTAAATTCCTGTTCCTCCCTAGCTGAAGAAATGCTTTTAAATCTACGTCCGGATTCGTAGACTTTGATTTTGAAACTAATAGCTTTTGGGTATTTTTTTTATGTCGCTCTTGATACTCATCCAATTTCCCTACCGGTACTTTAATCGTCTGAGCAAATTTCAAATCGCAACCACAGAGTTGGCAAAAAAATTGGTTTTGTTTACTTAAGTTCCCACAAAATGGACACTCAAGATGATTTAATTTGATAAATGACGCATTTAACTCATTCTCAGACTGATTATTTGGTTCATTCATTTGCGGATTATCATCCTCAGTCAAATTTTGATTATTGAAAATATGGCTTTTGATATGTCTTTCAACGCTTTTGGTACTATGGATCTCGTTGACTTCACTCCTTGAATCCATATTTTCACTCGTAGATGTTTTCTCTACTCCCGCTTCTTGTGAATCTTTAAAGTACTTAGCACTTACTACTTTGATAGTCGCGTCACAATAAGTGCAATATTTAGTTCCTTCTTTATTTGCTTTCCCACAAACGGGGCATTTTATTTTTGTCATTATAATCCTCACTTTTCCCTACTAAACCATAATAATACATTTTGATAGATTTGAAAACAAAAGAAATCCACCTACAGGCAATAAGCCTTAAGATGGATTCTGTTGTTAAACTATTGGTTTTATTATAATTTAGTATCGTATTTTTCCTTCAAGATATTCTGTTGCATAACCGCCAACCCAAATTTCACTAACACGACCATCTTCAACTTTATACTCAACCTCAACAATGCCATTCACTTCCGATTCATTCCCTTGTTCATTCTTAAGAGTACAGTCTCCGCCATCGCCAATGTATGCCTGATGGTATATACCAAAATATGCATTCGCCGTTCCAGTAACAGGATCTTCATCTACACCATACGACGGAGCAAAGAATCTACAGTGGTAATTGTTCTCACTCTGCTCAGTCTGATCTGAAAATACAAACCAGCCGTGTAATTCATTCTCTTCATCTAATGCTTTCATTTTTTCTATATCAAGGTTCACGTTTCTTACCTTATCAAGATCTTTGAGAGGGATAAACAAGTATCCTTTTTCATTTTTAACAATCGGCCACTCTCCATGTATATCTGATTTTGTTAGATTCAGAGCATCACAAATCTCATCCTTAATGTCTCCAAGGACTGCATTAAGTCTTGGTTTATCCATTTCAATATGAATTTTCGGTGTAAAACTTTCTGCTGAATTAACACCAATCTTGATCATCAAATTTCCTGAATCTGTGGTTTGTACATACTTGAGCTGATCTGGCATGCCCATGTGCTTCCAGTAAAAATAGGCAGACGCAACACTTGCGTGTCCACACATTGGAATCATTTTTTTCGGCGTGAAAAATCGAATTGAGTATGGATTCACTGCACTATTTTGAAGAAAAACAAATGCTGTTTCAGACAAACCGTTGATTCGTGCAATACGCTGCATATCTTCATCTGTCAAACCTTCTGCGTCCCAAACGACACCAGCTGGATTTCCTTGCCCAGCTGATCTCGAAAAAGCAAATATCATGCTGTATTCAAGTGCTTTCATAATATGCATCCTCCTAGCCTTTTTATGATATATACCACATCTTAATCAGGGCATTCAATAATTCTGTGATTGATATATTGTTAAGTTTGTCATAAACTTACTTAGAGGCACGAATATTTACGCTAAAGCAAGTTCCTATGAATAAATTGGAGGCATTTTTATGAACACATTAGAATTTTTCAGTCAACGCCATAGTATAAGAAAATTCAAAGACGCAGATATTCCACAAGCTGATATTGAAACTATGATTAAAGCTGCAACACTTGCGCCATCTGGTAAGAATATTCAAAACTGGCACTTTGTTGTTGTTAAAAATAAAAATAAAATCGAAGCAATGGCTAAAGCAATTGAAGATCGCAACATGCAGCTTTCAGAGTTTGCCGAGACTGATGTTGATCGCAAGTTTTCAAAAATGATTAAATACCATACTGTATTCAAAAATGCACCTGTGGTTATTTTAATTTATGCGGGTCCGTATCCTGCAACAGGCCTTAATCTTTTAAAAGCGTCTGGCGCAACGATGGACGAAATACATAGTTTCCTAAAACCTTCACCAGGCATTCAGAACATCGGTGCTGCCATGCAAAACTTGCAACTTGCTGCATCTGACATGGGCTATGGTGGCTGCTGGATGACAGGTTGCAACTACGCAGCGAAGGAAATCGAAGCTGTTGTTGGATTAGAGAAAGAAGGATTCCATCTTGCTTGTATGACTCCAATTGGCGTCCCACAGTTCGATACACATAATAGTCCCCCGCGCAATCCAGTTTCTGAAGTCATGACAGTTATTGAATAAAAAACAAGACCTATTGCATACTATTGCAATAGGTCTTAATTTTAGGCTCTAATTTTATATTTTTTAACGTTCTACGGTCTCTTTAATAAATACTGATAAATCATATTTCAAATCAATCTCATACGGTTTTTGATTCAATTGATCTTCAATGATTCTTACAATCGGTCTTGTTGCATATCCTTTTCTGACATCTACAACAATACCTTTGCGGCCATCTTCAAGCAAAACGGTCTCTCCAGGTTTATAAATAGCCACATTTTCAATAAAAACTTTTAAAATGTTTGTATCAATTCGGTGCACAGCTTCCGCCATCATAATATCAAGCGTCTTATACACCGGAGTACGCTTCTGATAGATCCGATCTGAAGTCATGGCGTCAAACATATCACATATTGATACGGTTCGTGTATAAATTGATATTTGATCCTCTTTTAAACTACGTGGATAACCCGTTCCATCAAGACGTTCATGATGTCCATATACAATTTGCTTTGTAATACCGGATAATGAGATATCATCTTTAACAAGATCATATCCAATTGATACATGATCTTTCATCTGTTCAAACTCACTATGGCTAAGGCCTTCTGGCTTCATCAGCAAGTCATCCGGAATATGCAACTTTCCTATATCATGCATGAGCGCACCAATCGACATATGGTGAATTTTCTCACGGTCCATATTTAAGGCAAGTCCAACAACAATGCTAAGTACAGCCACATTAACACTATGAGAGTATGTGTACATATCTGTACCCATAAGCTCGACCATATTATAAAGCCGGTCCGGCATCGCAGAGAGCATGTCAAATATATCATTAATCATCGTTCTAAACTCCTTGATTGAACTTGAATCAAGGCATTTATTCTTGCTGCTGTTCACCTGCGTAAATGACTTACGCATAATCTTTTCAACCTTCGCAACGGCTTGAACTTTATAAGCATCTGGAATGATTGATGTAGGTATGATCCCATCAGATAAACCATCTTCTACATATATATAGTATATATTATTCTTTTTCAGACTGTTTATCATAGAAGGTGATATTGTAACACCTGCAGACAATAGAAGTGCGGCGTCTGCAGAATAAATAGACTTTCCAAGCTTGTCATCACTATTAATTCGATCAACTGATATAAGTCTCATATGACACCTCCAACTCCTTATGATATATATATACCTTTTGCGTCGTGGTTATATCATAGTATTGTCATTTCGAACTCTGAGCTGGATTTTTTAAAGAATCCATACGCCATTTGTAAGTACGCTTCTGATTCAAGCGACAATAATGGATGTTTAATATCTTGTCCTAATTCAATAGATAGGCGTTTAAACTCCGCACGAACTTTATTGAATATTCCCATTGAATAAGGATTTTTGAGTTTTTTCGAATAGAGTCCAGAAAGTTCTAAATGTGCATATGCTTCCTCGTATCTCTTATTTTCAAGCTTAATAAGCGACATATATCCTTCTGCAATTGAGCGTTTCCAAACCGTTCCGTAAACTTCAAACTGACGTATAGCCTCTTCAAAATACGCGCTCGCCTCTACCTTCAGTCCAGAATCATAAGCCGTTTGACCTGCATTCGTTAAGAATATTGACGTACATCTAGAAACACCAGAAAGTTCACTGATTTCTATTGCGAGTTCATAACTCTTCATGGCTTCGTCAAAACGTCGCTGCATCCTATGAAGATCTCCTAGGTAATTGTGACATGCGGCCACGTTCAATCTATACCTTCCACGTTTGTCGTCGAGTGACTTAAATATTTTAATGGAGGCTTTGAGCTCATTTTCGGCTTCGGCATATCTATGCATCATAATCAGTGCAAGACCCCGAAGTCTTTTGATCATACCCTCCTCTTCCAGGTCTTGATGAACTTTCAATATGTCTTTTGCTTTATTGAGCCAAATATTCATGAGCAGCTCATCATAAGTTTGCACAGCATAATTGATCAACTGTCTGATGCCTTTAAGCATAAAATCATATTCATCATATATGCTTGCAAGCTGCATCAGTTCGTCAATGAACTCTCGTCCTGTTTCGTATTGACCTTCTCGAATATAATACCGCCCCTTCATAAGTAGGAGTCTCATAATTAAAATATCGACATCTTCATGGCTTCGATGGCTTTCTCTTAGACTACTTAGCTCCTCTTCAGCCTCGTTAAACCAAGTGATAACCCTATTGTTGTCAACAAGACGAAGCGGCGTCACTTCAACATTCAAATCTATAACGGGATAAAGCTCGTGTTCAAAATTCAGAAATCCTTCAATATATATGAGATGATATTTTATAGCTTTAATGTGTTCTTCAGCTTTTCGGTAATGATAAATTGCACGTTCAAAACCCGTTTTTCTTCTATTTTGAATAAACCACTCTGCTATTTTAAGGTTTAATATTTTTCTTTTTGTCACGTTCAAATTGTCATAAATATATTCTCTGAGCTTATGGTGAGAGAATATATATTGTCCGTCTTCGACTCCTTCAAGTAGGATATTTCTATGCTGTAATTCTTCTAGATTCTCTAAAAGTCTCAACTCATCTTTTCCACTTACTGCACCCATTGCTTCAAATTCAATTTTATCTGTAAAGCATGCAGCTAAATCGAGAAGCTTTGAGGTCTCTTCACTAAGATCATTAAATCGACCTTCAATAATGTTGCGCATTCCAGGCGTCATAATTTCATGATCTTGAGATTTTAGCGCATTTACATACTCTTTAATGAAGAAGGGATTGCCTTCGGTCTCTGTATAAATTGTATTCAAAATAGATTCATCCATAAATTCAGGCTTTACTCGTTTCAAAAAACCTTTGAGGTCGGTCATAGTGAATCTTGATAAGTAAACAATATCAATAACGCCACTTCTTAGTAGAGAGGCTTTCATTCTTCTAACAGCATTTGATGAGCCACTTCTCATGAGTCCCATGAAGAACACCTTATCACGGCCATATTGAAGAAGAAGACTCGTAAGTATCGACAAACTCATTTCATCCATCCACTGTACATCGTCAATCACAAGCATAACAGGGGATTTTTGAGTAATTTGATCAAATAATCCATGAATAACATCTTCAAGGAGATGTACCTGTAAATTTTGACTTAGCGAATCAGGCTGTAATTCTTCTTCAAAAGAGGATGCAAATGAAGGAAATACTCTAACCAGTTCTCTTTTCCAGCTCTGAGGCCAAAAAATACCCAATTGTCCTGATATCGTAAGGAGCTGCTGCAATACCATATGCCACGGTTTTAAGTAAAAATGAGCTTCAGATTGATAACACTCTGACTGAATAATCATTATGTCTTTCTTGCTTATTTGATCAAGGAATGACTGCTTAAGTGTCGTCTTACCAATACCAGCTTCTCCTTCAACTATAATTGATTTGAAAGATAATCTGTTAGTAAAATTGTTCACGGTTCTACTCAATTGATTCATCTCTTGTTTTCTACCATACATTATAGTTGAAGACTTTTCAGTGGGCTCTTCTTCGCGTTGCATGGCCAGCTTCTCAAAAACTCTTTTCGTCTCGACATCCGGCTCTACACCCAGGTCTTCATTTAAAAGCGACTTTAATGACTGGAATATTTTAAAAGCTTTATTTGTATGCCCCGTATCGGCATATGCCTGCATTATAAGTCTATATGCGCGTTCATCGTACGGATCTACTTTTATAACAATTTGCATTGTATGAATCAAGTCATTGATATTTTCATGATCATTCTCATCAACATGATCATAGGCCATCTCGGTAAATCTTTCACGACAAAACTCGCGGTAGTTCATGACCCAGTCATCAAAATTCTCTGCATTTTTTACAGAGTATCCTTGTAAGAATGGACCTGTATATTGATCTAGTTTTTTCTCAGTTAAAAGAGAGTCAACATCAAGAGTCAATGAAATGTCTGAAGACATTTCAACAATTGATCTCTTAGGTGTATAAATCGCATCTTCACCGAGGGTTTTTTTAATTTGATAAAGGGCATTTCTTAGATTCTTCTTTGCTGTTTCTTCTTTCAGTTCGCTCCAAAATAAATTCACAAGTTCATCTCGTGTCACTCGGCCTTGAATTGCAAGATAATAGAAAATAGCTTCAGCTTTTTTAAATGGGAATTCCACCGCCATATCATTGACTACGATTTTTGGAACACCAAACAACTTCAATTTAATATTCATAGTTTTCACCCCAATTTGACTATTCTATTATTAATTATGAACCTATTCTACGCAAACGTCAATAATTATAGTGCTATATTTACAAAATTAGTTTTTTATAGACGAAAAAAAGCATCGCAGCTACAATAGCTGCGATGCCTTCAATAAATACATCTATAATTTCGAAGAAATTAAAACTTTATTTACTCAATATCCATGATGCGCTTCTCTAGAACTTGGTTCATAGAGAAATCTTCAACACCTAGGTAGTATTCAGCCGTTTGGATCATAGCTTCCATTGGAAGTAGACCAATAACTTCTGAACCAATTACGTTAACACCGTAACGCTTAGCTTCGATACGGATCAGTTCAAATGATCTGTATAGAGGTGTCTTAGTGTAGTCAGTCATGTTCATTGATACTTGAGTGATGTTACGATCTTCCATTGCAATGCCAATACCTTTACAGTATCTTAGACCACCACTAAGGTGACGAACACGCTTAGCGATTGCATTAGCAATATCAAGATTAGGTGTATCAAGAATAACGTTGAAAGCTACCAGTGGCATTCTAGCACCAATTGCAGTAATACCAGCAGTTGGGTGAATTTCAGTACCAAAATCTGGCTTCCACTCGTCTTCTTTAACCTTTTCAGCCATACCTTCAAATTGTCCTTTACGAACTTTAGAAAGGTTTTGTCTGTGTGTTCCGCTTGCAGCTTTTTCATATAGGAATACAGGAATGTTAAGTGCTTCGTAAACGGCTTGAGCAGTTTCCTTAGCAAGTTCAACAGCTTCTTCCATTGTGAAGTTCTTAATTGGAATGAAAGGAACAACATCAGTAGCGCCCATACGTGGGTGCTGACCTTCGTGTTTTGTCATGTCAATGAGTTCAGATGCAGTACGCATAGCGTTAACGATAACGCCTTTAAGTGCCTGAGGCTCACCAACTAGAGTAACAACAGTTCTGTTGTGATCTGCGTCAGAGCTGTAATCTAGAAGCTTAACACCATCTTGGCCTCTAAAGTTGTCAATAATTTTCTCAATTTTGTCTTTGTCCTTACCTTCACTAAAGTTAGGCACACATTGTACGATAGTTTGCATGAGATATTCCTCCCGTAAATTAACGACTTCCAAACGTTGAATTTAACTTTAAAATCGAGAATGCTCAATAATATGAACACTCTCAATCTATCTTGCTATATAAAGAAATAAGTCTATTTCTTTAACCCGTATTTTTTAAATGCACCATCCACAAGGCCACCAACTAGTGTTTCATCAGCAACATATGGAATTGTTATATGGTCAGAACCATCGTACATTTGGTTGTACTCAATTGAAGTTTCAATAGCGTGTTCATTTCTTGCCCAGTTACGACGAGAAACACCGATCATAGTATCCCAAGGTACTGAACGACGTAGAATGCGATCTACTCTTTCAGAGCCATCAAGAACCATACCGAAACCACCGTTGATTGACTTACCAATACCAACACCACCACCATTGTGAAGTGCTACCATTGTCATACCACGTGCAGCATTACCAGCGAAACATTGTGTCGCCATTTCTGATGTCACGTTAGAACCATCATAGATATTTGATGTTTCACGGAATGGAGAATCAGTACCGCCAGTATCGTGATGATCACGACCTAACATAACTGGGCCAATTTCGCCTTTTCTAACCATTTCGTTAAACTTAAGTGCTATGTTCATACGACCAAGAGCATCTTGGTAAAGAATACGTGCTTGTGTACCAACAACAAGACCATTCTTCTCAGCATCACGAACCCATACCCAGTTGTCTCTATCTTGAGGACGTCTGTCTGGATCGATGCAAGACATTGCAGCTGCATCTGTTGCGCGAAGATCTTCCGGTTTACCCGATAGACAAACCCAACGGAATGGACCATAACCGTAATCAAACAGCATTGGACCCATAATGTCTTCTACGTATGATGGCCAGATGAAGCCTTCAGACTCGTCAAAACCATTTTTACAGATTTCTGGTTGACCCGCATCGAAAATAGCTTTCATGAATGCGTTTCCGTAATCGAAGAAGTATGAACCATTACCTGTTAGAATCTTAACCAGTTCGTAATGCTTCTTAAGTGAGATATTTACAAGTTCAACAAACTTAGGTTTGTCATTGTTCAACATTTCAGTACGTTCTTCAAACGTCAGACCTTGTGGGCAGTAACCGCCATCATAAGGTACGTGACATGAAGTCTGGTCAGAAAGAAGGTGAATTGTTTCATTCTTATCCACAGCGTATTGAAGCAGGTCAACAATATTACCATGGAATGCAATTGCACGGCCTTCGCCTTTTTCCATATATTCTTTTGCTTCTGCAAATGCCTTTTCAGGAGATGCAGTATAAGAGTCAACCCATCCTTGATCATGACGTGTCACGATTCTAGACTCATCAACTTCTGCAATGATACCAACGCCATTAGCAATCTTAACCGCTTTACCCTGAGCTCCTGACATACCGCCAAGACCAGAAGTAACGAAAAGGAAGCCCGCTAGATCTTCATCATTTTTAATGCCGTACTTTAGACGACCCGCATTGATAACTGTATTAAATGTACCATGAACGATTCCCTGAGGACCAATGTACATCCAACCACCTGCAGTCATTTGGCCGTAGTTAGATACGCCCATTGCAGCAGCTTTGTTCCAGTCTTCCGGATTGTCATACATGCCAACCATTAGGCCATTTGTAATTAGAACACGTGGCGCTTCAGGCGATGAACGGAATAGACCCATTGGGTGTCCACTCATTACAACAAGCGTTTGTTCTTGTGTCATAACTTCAAGGTACTTCTTGATAAGACGGTACTGCATCCAGTTCTGACATACACGACCTGTTTCACCGTAAGTTACAAGCTCGTATGGGTATAATGAGATTTCGAAATCCAGGTTGTTGTCGATCATAACCTGAACGCCTTTAGCCTCAGTAATACCTTTATATTCTTCGTAAGGCTTACCAGCAATGTTGCCTTCTGGACGGAATCTGTAACCGTAAATACGACCATGCTCCATAAGCTCTTCCATAAATTCTGGTGCCAGTACTTCGTGCAGCTCTTCTGGAACATAACGAAGTGCATTTTTAAGTGCAGTCTCTGTCTGCTTTTGAGTTAGAGTAAACTCTCTTTTAGGTGCACGACGTAGACCCTCAATAAATTCTGGATACTCAGGTAGAACATTATCAAGTTTAATAGTCATACCTTCAGCGATACTTTGATTGCTAATCATTGAATTCACCTCTCCATTTTCTTTAAAACCCGTCTGACTTCATTTCTGAATGACTCCTATGAAGTCAGACAGGCAATTTTTTTAACTAATTACTTTTTGCCGTTAACCGGACCGATTGCTGCTTCAACCAATTCAACAATATCATGTGTTTGAATTAGGTCGTACATAGCGTTGATGTCTCTATAAGTTTCACGATCTTCCATGAATGAATCAATTTTTGCTCGAACAGCATCGTATACAACCTGAGTGCCTTTTGCCATTTTGCCGTTTGTATCTAGGTCAATGGCTTGTGCTGCACACATAAGCTCGATTGCAATAACGTTTGAAACATTTTCATAAATATCACGCGCTTTACGTGCAGCAATTGTACCCATTGAAACGTGGTCTTCCTGGTTTGCACTTGATGGAATTGAATCCACAGATGCAGGATGAGCAAGAACCTTGTTTTCAGATACTAAAGCTGCTGCAGCATATTGTGCGATCATGAAACCATTGTGTAGGCCACCTTTTGGCGTAAGGAATGCAGGCAGACCGCTAAGAGCAGGATTAACCATTCTCTCGATGCGTCTTTCTGACTCGTTTGCAATTTCAGCTAGTGCAATTCCCATGTAGTCAAATGGCAGTGCCATTGGCTGACCATGGAAGTTACCACCAGAGAATACTGATTCGTCCTCTGGAATAATGATTGGATTATCTGTAACAGCGTTGATTTCGATTAATACTTTAGAAGCGATAAATTCGATTGCATCTTTACTCGCACCGTGAATTTGTGGGATACAACGTAGTGAGTATGCATCCTGAACTCGGATTTCACCTTGTCTAGTTGTTCTCTCACTGCCTTCTAGAATGTGAAGAAGATTTGCAGCTGTGTCCATTTGACCTTGGTGAGGTCTGATTGCATGGATACGAGGATCGAATGCATCTGTAATGCCACGAAGGGCTTCGATTGTAAGTGAAGCAGTCATATCAGAAAGCTTCATAAGCTTTTGAGCATCGTATACAGTCAGTGCGCCAACAGCAGTCATAACTTGAGTACCGTTGATTAGCGAAAGACCTTCTTTAGATGTAAGTTCGATTGGTGTAAGGCCCGCTTTTTCCATTGCAATCTTACCCGGATACTCTACACCTTTGTACATAGCTTCACCTACACCGATTAGAGGCAGAACCATGTGAGAAAGAGGTGCAAGATCACCAGATGCGCCTAGAGATCCTTTTTCAGGAATCACTGGGTGAACACCTTCATTGATCATAGCAACTAGAGTTTCGATTGTAGAAAGTCTAGCACCTGAATATCCCTTAACAAGATTGTTTACACGAAGAAGCATGATTGCTCTTGTAACAGCTTCACTGAAAGGTGCGCCAACACCACAAGCATGAGATATGATTAGGTTTCTTTGAAGCTCAGCAGTATCTTCTTTAGAAATTACTGTATCTGAGAATTTACCAAACCCAGTTGTGATACCATATACAACTTTACCTTCGTCTACAAATCTATCAACGATTTCACGGCTTGCATTAACACGTACAACAGCTTTAGGATCCAGTTCTACTTTAAATCCATTTCTAGCTACATCTACAACATCTTGCAGAGTTAAAGACAGTCCATCAAGAATTACTTTATTCATTGTAGTTCCCCCTATCACGTTATCATCACGAATTTCCACATTTCGTTTTGTTTTCATAGTTATTTTAACAGGGTGACGTCAGTAAAACGTCTATATTTTGTAGTTATCAATAAATTTGTTGACGTTTCATGTTGCAAACCTATCAACAATACTAATTGCAACAATCACAACATCCAACCATTTGCTGCCAAGTGTCTTTGGACATGTTAATTCAATTAGAATTCTGGATTTATTTAATGAGTTATTCTTATTATTTACACCTGAGTAACTACGCGCATAGATCTCTAGTCTACGCTCAAAATCAATAACTCGTGTCACATCAATCGACCGTAAGACTGCGTACAGAAGCCATAGTTTACATAGCAGCATGTGAGATTCGTAAGGAACAACCACATATAATAGTAATGCAAATATTACAACAAACGCTGATAATGAGTGGAGATTCACTGAGTCGTCTATATATTTATCAATTTGACTTTTTATAACATCCAGTTCCTTATCCTCTTCTTTCAAGATCTTTTTTAATTGAAATTTTGATATTTTGTCATACATTTCATTACAGACTTTATGACTGAATGTCCATAGATGATCTTGATTATGATGATTTTCTTTAACCATATTTAAGAACAACTCCGCATGAGTAAGACTTAAGTCCTTTTGACTTAAGTCATCTATTTTAGTTTTACTATTAACCTGACTTAGCTTTGTCATTTTAGCCCCTCACCATCTCAATTACGAAGTGAACATACTTTAAAACAAGTAAAAGAAACGAAACCAAATAAATTGAACTATGAGACCTTGGCGAACCACTTTTCTGGAGTCTCAAACTGCATTCTAGTATTTTCCGAGACCACCGCTCGACCTTTTTTCTATTTTCAACTCCAACATTACCGTGTAGTATTTTCTGGAGTGTATTTATATGATCATTCCACCTCTTCAGCAAAAATCGGATATATCTTCTCTTTAATAGTACTTCTATTCTTTGAGCCGCTCTTATCGATGATTCTAGAATCAATAAAAACACCGAATAAAAAATCAAGTACTCTAATGATAGGTCTACTATACATGCCAATACCAATGATGAAATCAATTCAAAGTATTTTAGATTGTGTACTACAAACCTCAACAGTACTGATAAAACAACCAGACTCGTCATGACAGGGCTGAATTCGTTAAGTAACACTCCCGCTTTAACACCCGAACTTTCAGTATAAAGTAATAGCATATACAACGATATCACTGAAAAAATACACAAGAAAAACGAATTCCATTTCCACTTTTTATCCCACAAACGTTCTTGTTCAAGTTTATTATTCAAATTTATAACAGTTCCAATAAGTTCAGTACGCCACATTTTATTTTTAATATCATTACAATGGTTCGAACGCTCTTCGATATAGATTTTAATTTTATAAATCAGTGTTTCTAACGTATGTAAATCAGTGGGGATTATAGTTTTTTCATAATTGTTGGGCTCACATGGTGTTAATAGTGTATTCTGATAAAATTGGAAAAATACATTATTTAAATAGCTAATTATACGTACATTCAGATGAGTTAAACGACCACCAGTTAACTTTGAAAATTTCCACCCAATATTACATAATAAAGAAGAGCACCAAACCTTTCTTCGACATCGCATACCCGTTTCACCAATAAAATTAAAATTACTTAGATTTCTAGCCAACCACAGTATTGGATGTGTTTCGATGACTTTACTCAGAATCTGCTGAGATTCACTCTTTGTACTTAGTTCATCTGATAGTTTTAAGAATTCTACAAGTGAGTTATGCACCATAACACACCCCTGGATTTTGTTTTTTCAATGACTCTGTCCACATTAAAAAATACGAATCACTCATAAGTTTATCGACTTGATCAATCATAGGTATGTCTTTTTCGAGGAGATGATCCACAAGTTCATTAAACGTATAAAATGCCCCTCCAACGAAATTGAACTGTTTGTTCTCTGATAGTAAAAATCCCAATTGATCCATCGTGGTTTCTTCATTTTTGGCGAGTACTTCAAGTGCTTCTTCTTGATTTTCTTCATTGAAAATGAATTGTAAAAAACCAGAGTCCTTCATTTCATTAATTTGCGTAGAGTGTTCTGGCAACCACTTTAGAATTTCCGCCCCCAATGCACTTACACTCTCAAAATAACATTCCTTCCACACCATAGGCTTAACTGGAGCAGTTTCATATACCAATTTTGCAAGAGCTAAATCTAAGTTTTCTTCTCTCATCGCTATTAAAACTGCTGCATATTCATCGTGCCCTAAAGATGAAAAGAAGTCTTCTAGAAGTCCTAACTTAAGGCGATTTTTTGCCTCATCCCAGTGTTTCTCCGATCGTGTTATCGCTCGTGAAAAATCTGTTATATCTTTCAATTCTTCCGTCATAAATACATAGGCGTCTCTTAATTTGTTGAACTGACGATGACCAGCAATAACTGAATCGCTGACCTGATTACTTATATCCCTTCCTTTGCACCAATCTCCTACCACTGAGTATCCGACGCGTTTCCTCTTGTCATATGCAGTAAGACCTTTTATCAATAACTTCAAATCACTTGGCATTTCTTCAGGTATAGGGATTTTTCCATCTAATGTGTGGGCCATTATTTGCATTTCCGATAAACCATGATACGGACTCTTACCACTCCATAGATGAATAATGGTCATTCCGAATGCATAATAATCAAACTGTTTACTCTTAATACTTATTTCAGAGTAGCTCTCAGGCGGCCTATACCCCAACGTCCCTTTTGCGCTAGTAACTTTGATTGACTCGTCAGCTAATACCGAACATATTCCAAAGTCACCTAAAAACAATGAATCTGACGCATCTACAAATATATTAGACGGCTTCAGATCCATATGTGCGATATCAAATTTATGTACATCATTTAATGCTTCATTAATAAAGGGGATCACATACTCCCTGAGTATTTCTTCATCAATTTTTTTTACGCGAGACAAATCACCTTTTGAAAAGTAAGGATACACTTCAAATCGTCTATTTTTAAAGACACCGTCATCAATTATTTGAACGACTCTCTCAGAATCAATTTGTTTGATAATCTCAATTACAGAGCTGTCAAAAACCATACTTGATTTGAATAGTTTCGCGATGTACTGTGTTCCTTTATGTTCGCAGAGATATATGTCCGATTGGCCGCTCGGAATACCCAGATGTTTTAAAATTCTATACTTTCCACAAACGATGTCATTAGGCGCGATTAGTGATTCAAAATTCTGATGAGGTTGCTTTACACTGAGTACTGTTTCATTTAAACCCATCTTGTCCTCACACCCTTTCTCGTCTTCACTATCATTTTATAGCTGACTCCTCATTTAGTATAAGTTTCAATTCAATCTTCATCTCAGTGCTCATCAATAATTGCAGTTGAATTATAGTCTCAATAAGTTGTATGTATAGTCAGGATGATTTGCCCAAGTACGGCCAAATGAATCATAAAAGCAAATGGTATGGTCGTGAAATTAATAGACGCACACTCATTAACAGGTTGAAAACATTTCTCATAAGGCAATAGCGTTCTTGATAATAGACAATTGAAAAAGTACGTTTTAAGCTTTCTCATTCTACTTAAGAACTCTCCAGAAACAACCATCACAACGAAAGCTACAATGCCTCCAATCAAGTAAGAATACATCATGCAAGTTATGATAAACTCGTAGCCCACAAAAAAGCCAATAACCATAAACAATTTCACATCCCCAGCGGATACCAGCCTCATTCTAAATGGAATATAGTGTACCAATGCTGGCAAAATAAAACCACCAAGCGACAAGTCATCCATACCACCAAACATTAATGACACTCCCAACTCCGCTAGAATAAAGAGCAACAATTGTTTGTTATACACTTTTCTATATTTTATATCTGTCATTGCAGCAATTGCTGTCATCGTAATGAGTATGCTATTTCCTATCAAGATCTTCATAGGCTGAACTCCTTATAA
>Ga0070724_10000700_pt1 | contig 22286 bp, 12 predicted proteins | sample tdDd001_FD_67278 | JGI IMG/M metagenome (GOLD analysis project Ga0070724, IMG submission 67278) | Marine sediment microbial communities from the Atlantic coast under amendment with organic carbon and nitrate - tdDd00.1 | ecosystem: Environmental > Aquatic > Marine > Coastal > Sediment | place... | reverse complement strand
GCTGGTCTGACGCTTCAACTTCCTGAACAGGCTGGCTTGGGTCGGTTTGCTCACTTACAGCAAGCAGCAAATCGATATAAAAATAAAGCATGGGTGACTCCGATGAATGGTGGACACCCTTAAATAATTAACCAAAACGCAACATATTGTCAACATAACTATAGTTAAAGACGTGCGTATGTATCAACCAAGGTTTAATTGGGTTTCTGCATGAGTGTAAACAACGTCTCCAGCCCTTTCTTTATGGCTTCCAATTCTTTTTGTGTTGCAGTTGGGGCCAGCTTTTTCACAGCCAAAGTCGCATCCCTGGCCAATACTTCCTCGGCTTCAGACATGACACCGTCTTTTACTTTTACAGTGGTCATTCTGCGATCAACTTCAGAACGAGCAACGTCAATCCAACCGCGCTCTTTCAGGCTTTTAACTACAGTAGATACCCAACTTTGTACGATTCCCGTTGCAACAACAATTTCGCGAATACTTTTTTCCTCTGTTTGAGAAACCAAATATTCCATTACTGCTGATTCACCAGGTGTCATTGGCGGCTCTATCGGTTGAACAACTGCGCTTTCATAAGCTGCATTTTGAAGTTTTTTTGCAATGTATTGTAAGTTCCCAAGCGTTATCTTCATATTGTGTCACTTTGAGTTATAGTTTTTATTTGATGGTTGTCACCAACCCTAAACACATTTTTCAATGTTCTCTTAATATTGTCTACTAATTCGTAAACTGCGGGGACAACTAGTAAACTAAGTGCCGTTGACGTTATCAGCCCACCTATTACTGCAACAGCCATTGCTCCACGGAAAGCAGACGGAACGCCCAATTGCAAAGCCATAGGTAACATACCAGCAATCATAGCGAAACTCGTCATAACAATTGGTCTGGCGCGCTTCTCACACGCATCAATAATGGCTTCTGTTCTGCTCATACCTAATTCATTTTGTGATTTCATTGCAAATTCAACGAGCAAAATTGAGTTCTTACTGACGATTCCCATGAGCATGATTAAACCAATTAATGAAGACAGAGATAAACTGTATCCCAGCATTGCTAACGCTGCGAAAGCACCGCCTGCAGATAACGGCAAAGCCACTAAAATTGTTATCGGCTGTAGAAAATCGTGAAATAGTAATACGAGAACAGCATACACACACAAAATACCGGCTAACATCGCAAACCCAAAATTCGCAAACAATTCTTTTTGCTGCTCAGCCTCTCCTGCATTAACCCGTTCGACATTGCGTGGAAGCGACTTTAACACCGATAGAGCCTCAATTTCAGATTGTACATCCCCCAGCGGTCTATTCAGCGTTTCAACCGTGATCGATATTTTTCTCGTTCGATCAATCCTATCTATTTGTGCAGCTCCCCCTTTTATTGAAATTTTTGCCACGCTCGATAAAGGTACCGCTCCGTACGCACCCAGGACTTTTATATTTTGTGCGAACTCCAAGTCCGTCGTTTCTCTTTCAGATAAATGTGTATTGACGTTTATCTGACGATTAGGCAGGTTCAGCCTCGGCATGTTTTGCTCGTAAACACCTGCGGTGGCAGAACGGATCGCATCACTTATTGCTTGTGTTGATATTCCAAGCTGCGCCGCCAAATCATAATCCGGCTCAATAACCAACTCTGGGCGCATTAAATTAGCGCTGGATATTACATTTCCCATATTTGGCAACTGTCTGATGGCTTTTACAACAGACTCTGCAGTGTCGTTCAGCACTCCGGCATCACTACTCTTTAATACAATGGTGTATAGCTGCCCCTCACCTCCACCTATCGACATTCTTGCACCAGGTATTTGCTTCAGTTGTTTTCTGATCAAGGCTTCAAGTTCTTGCTGAGAACGGCGGTCGTCCGATGTTACAGATGATAGCGTAGCTATAAGACTTGCAGTCTGTATATTGTTACTCCCCCCTTTTCCTACTGAAGTATGGACATACTGGACCTCTGGATACTGCTCAATAATCTGCGAAGCTGCTCTTGCAAGCGCTAGCGTATGTTCCAGAGAACTGCCTGGCTGCGTTTCCAACTTTACGGTGATTTTTTCTTTATCATCAGCGTCAACAAAATTGGTAGGAAGCTGCATCAATAATACAAACGATACAATAAGAAATGCGAATGCACTAATCAGCGTCCATTTTGGATATGCCAAGGTAGTTTTAACTACTTTAAGATAGGTTCTGCCTATGAGGCCTGGCTGTTTGCTATTGGTATGTGAGGGCTTAGCTTTCATAATCACAGACGCCATCATGGGCGTTAGCAACCTGGCTACAAGCAATGAAAACAACACAGCAATTGAAGCTGACCAACCAAATTGCTTAAAATACTCACCGGCCAGGCCTCCCATAAATGCGGTCGGCAGGAATACAGCTACCAAGGTAAAGGTCGTTGCAATAACTGCCAATCCAATTTCATTGGCAGCATGAATTGAAGCTTCTTTGGGCGCCAAACCACCCGCTAAATGGCGTTCAATATTCTCAATTTCAACAATCGCATCATCAACCAAAACACCGATAATAAGCGTTAGCCCCAGAAGGGTGATGGTATTTAGCTGAAAACCCAACAAGTAAATGAGACCAAAAGTGGGGATTATAGATAGTGGTAAGGCTACCGAGGCTACTGCCGTCGCACGCCAATCCCGAAGAAATATAAGCACAGCAATAACGGCAAGGATTGCCCCTTCATAAAGAGTCTGCATAGCAGCGTCATAACTGTTTTCTATAAACGAAGTGGAATTCCCGATTTCTTCAATGTAAATCTCAGCATGCAATTCATTTAGCTCGGTGACTTTGTCTCTCACCCGATTTGCAGTATCGATTTCACTAGCACCTTTAGCCCTTTGCACTGTGAAAGTAACAGCTGGCTCTGCATTTACTAATGCAGCATGAGTTGGCTTTTGATAGGCGTCATAAACAGTTGCAATTGAAGATAACTGAATCGACCGTCCCGCACTAACTGGAATAAAAAGTGCTTCGATATCGCTGGCAGTTAAAGCTGCCCCGACAGTTCTGATCGCTTGCTCTGAACGCCCCACCCGACTTACGCCACCGGGAACATCTTTGAGTAGTACACTAATTTTGTTCGAAATCGTCATCGCATCGAGATTTAAGGCAGCCAAGCGATGAGGATCGAGCTCGATACTAATCTCCCGATCCAGTCCACCGATACGAGTAACCTGTCCAACACCTTTTATAGCCAACAGCGACTTACTCACCGTATCATCAACAAACCAGGATAAATCCAGCTCATCCATTACCGTTGAAGCTATTTTGAAACTCAAAATGTCACCTTGGGCGACATTAACTTTCGAAATAATGGGGTTCTGCATCTCTCTTGGTAGTTGATTTCTTATGGATTCGATCGCGTTCCTGATGTCACTGACCGCTTCCTGAGAATTCTTCTCCAGTTCGAACTCTACAGTCGTTACTGATATTCCCTCGTTGACGGTAGAATTAATATGCCGAATCAACCCTAAAGACGCGATGCTATCTTCAATTCTTCTAGTGACCTCATTCTCAAGTGATTCAGGAGTTGCCCCTGGTAAACTGGCCGATACAGTAATAATTGGAAAATCCGTTTCAGGAAGATATTGCACAGGTAAACGAGAGAACCCAATCAACCCTGCAATGGTTACCAATATAAAAAAGAGAATAGAGGGAATAGGTTTGTTAATCGCCCATGTCGAGAAATTCATAGTTCCTCCCCAACATTGACAGCATGTTCAACGTTGTTGTCCACTACCGTCACTTTGTCACCCGGGACCAGGAAAGCACTACCATCAACGATAATATTGGCATCCGCCAAAAGCCCATCAACGACTTCGACACGCCCATTGTTTCTTCTTCCTGTTTTGACTTTAATTCGGCTCACTATATGTTGGCTGTCAACGGTATAAACATAGGAAAAACCATCTGAGTAGATAATTGAAGATTCCGGTACCGTTAGAGCACGGCTTAGCCCGATATGAATTCTACCTTGTGAAAAAGAGCCCGCTTTCAGTTTGGAAGTCTCGCCAAGCGCGACGTACACAACGGCAGTTAGCGTATCTTGATCAACCACTGGCGATATTTGTCTGACGACACCGTTGATTACGTTGCCATCTGGCAACATAACTTTCGCGCTCTGCCCCACCTCAATGAAGGCTAACTGACGCTCAGGCACGTTTGCCCGCCATTCAAGCTTGGCTTGCCTTATTGTCCTGAACATCGCCTCTCCCACGCTATAGACTTTACCTATTTCGGCCATTCGTTCGCTGATAATGGCGTCTTCCTGAGCAACAATTTTTGAACGCTCTAGTCTGAAAATCTGTAAATCAAGCTGTGACTTGGCAACGTCAAAACTCGCCTTCGCTTTGTTTTTATCTGTCTGATTTTTTTGTATTTCTTCGTTACTGAGCGTGCCTGTAGATATCAGACTATCGGTTCGTTCTGCTACGCTTGTCGAAAACGCTAACTCTGCTTCAGCGCTGTCTAAGTTTGCTTTAGCAATCGCATAGTCAATGTTCACCTGCTGCTGATCGAACTCTGCCAGGAGCTGACCTTTACTTACTAAATCACCTACATCTGCGTACAGCTTAGTAAGTTTTAGCCCTCCAACTTCGGTGCTCACTGTGCCGTATTGCCAGGCCTCAATGATGCCATTTACAGTTACTGATTCATCCCATTCTTCGACTTTAGGAGCCGCTGTCAGCACTGTCAGACTGGGCTGCAATAAGGTTGATTCTTGCTCTTCGGTTGCTTCGCTGCTCTGGTCGCTACACCCCAAAAGCAATTGCGACACCATTAACAAAAAACTCGTAAGAACTATATTTCTGATGTTGGTTGAATTCATAGCGTTGTTCCGGTTTGGTTACTGCTGAGTGCGTTTCCGCCACCAAGCGCCTTATATAGCCTTATCCATGATTTTGATTGCTCTAAAAGTGCCGAATAGTAGCTCTCTGAGCTTTGCAAATACTGACGGCGAGCATTTTCGAGTTCGAGCAGAGAAGTTCTGCCCGCGATATAACTTTGATTAATCCCTTCAAAATATCGCGCATAGTCCTTATTGGCGTTCTTGGCCTCTTCAGTCAGAGTTTGATAGGTCATTACCCCAATTAGATTTGTTTCTACCTCCTCAACAGCTTGTTGAAGAACAACCTGAAAATCGGCTTCTGCCTGACTTACTGCGGCCCACGCTTTGTCTTCCTGAGCCTGAAGACTACCTGCATTGTATAGTGGCACTGACAGACTCGGCGCGATCGACCAAATTTGGTTTGAGGTAGCATGATTACCAACGGTCAGTTTGTTGATGTTGAACATGCCTGCAATGGAAAGCGATGGATATCTTGCTGCCTGAGCTACGCCGACCCTTGATATCGCAGCCGCCAGGCGATGCTCAGCAGCCCTAATGTCCGGCCGCTGAGATAGAACATCAGCAGGAAATGAATAAGCAAAATTACCTGAAAAATCTGCTATACCATCAGATTGCTCAATTATTCTGTTTACATCCTCCGGAGGTAACTGAGTCAGCATTGCAAGAGACACAATTCCTTGGCGATATACCATTTCATTAGACTGCTGATTGGTGATTGCCTGCGATAAAGATGCCGTCAAACCAAGTAAATCATTACTAGGTGTAATTCCCTGCTTCACCTTTAATCGGGTAAGCTTGAGTGTTTCTCTCATTGAACTTACCTCCTGGTTATACCTGGCAATCATTTCCTTTCTGAATTGTAAATCGCAGTACAGCGTCGCAACTTCAGCTGCCAGGCTAATTCTTGCGTCGTACCATTGATTTTCTGCTGCATTCGCATCATGGATGGATGCATCAATTTGAGCACGAGTCCCACCAAATAAGTCCAGTTCCCACCGCATGTCGAACCCTGCACTTTGTTGAGTAGCAATCAAAGCTGCTCCAGCAGTATCAGTTAACCCTAATGAATTGCCGCGCTGTACCCCCGCATTTCCTGACACCGCAGGGCTTAAATTTGCACCGTCTAGATTGGCCTGAGCCCGGGATTGAAAAAGCGCAGCCTTCGCACTTTCCAAACGAGGATGACTACTTTGCGCTGACTCAATCAAACTAACCAAATGCGTATCTCCAGACTGTTGCCACCAATTTAATAAGCTGGATATTTCGCCATGATGAGGCACGTTGACCGTCCAGTTATCAGACAGCAAGGCAGCCTGATAGTCTGGAGGCGTGAAATCAGGCGCAGCTGTGCACCCGGTTAACACGACGATACAAAGGGAAGGAATGATTGCTCTAAACATTTGTTACTAAATTGTTATTTTGACACCACAGCATTATACATCTCTAAAGATGCATTTCAACAGATGTTTTATAAAAGAATAAAGAACGCTACAAACAGGACAGTGCGGCCGGACCCGCCGCACTGGAATCACTTCAAATTAACGGTAACTCAACCCATAACCATAGGGGAAGAGTGTCAACTCATCAGGTAAGTCAAACGACGGAGTATCTTCTTTCCCTATTTCTATCACTTTTTCCGTACTTCTTGGTAAACCAAGCGGTAGTTTCCCCAGAGGCTTCTGCTTGCCAGTCAGTACGTTCAGGAGAGCATCTTCAGACGCCCCATACTGGGCGAGAATAGCGTCAACTTTATCGACAACATTTTCTAGCGCAATTCCTCGACGTAGCGGTACCTCCAGAACAACTCTGGCATGAGGCTGTTTGATTTTGCTAATGTGTTGAATAGCTTCGTAGGTTTCAAAGCCCGAGTAATAGCAAGTATTGTAGGTTAACTCTTTGCCCTCCCCATCTCGCGGAGAAACACCAGGTTTGCCAGACACTCTTGCTATTAATGAAGCTGGTGAAATTTTTTGCTCGGTCATGGTCGTGCAGTAACCGCCATTACCATCCAGGTCGTTCGACTCATACTCTCTCAGCACAAAAGCGTCTTTAGGCAAATAAGAAAGCTCCCCAGCTGTCCAAACGGCACCCAGAAGACCCAAGGCAAAATTTCCCATACCCGGCGACTCTCCGCGTATCACGATGTGATCAGCCTCTTCGATAGAATCAACAATGTTCAGGCCTCGTTGCTGTGCTTTGGAAATCAGGGATTGAGAACTTCGTTGAAAATACACCTTATGTTGGCTGGAAACAGGTAATGCATCATGGTCGTTTTTCAGTAGGGTAAATGCTTCTGCCTGTGCATTTTTTGCAGCACTCACAAACTCATCGGCCCCTACCGTTTTAACTGCGTGTTGCACATTAGCGTATGGATTTTCAAACAGTCCTTGTGCAAATTTTGTTTCCAGTATTCTTGTAACTGCTTCGTCGACACGCTCTAAAGTAATTTGGCCGTCCTTCATTGCCGCAAGCAAGGGCTTGGGATCGTCCACACCGCCCAACTGATCAACACCGGCATTCACAGCAATCACATACCGGGCCTCTCTTGATTGGTTTTCTACGCCCCAGGGAGTGCCACCTAACCGAAACTGAGTGATTTCTGAGATAGTTTTCGCCCCCTCTAGACACGGCCCGGTGCAATCATCAACAATTTCCCAATCAGAAAGGACTACCCCCTTATACCCATTGTCTTGCCGAAGTTTGTCAGTCAGGTAAGAACGGCTGAAGTTAAACTGGTAGCCAGCTTCGCCCGGTTTTCTCTTTTCTTGAGGCACCGAGAAATAGGGCATTACACCAGCAACCGAAACATCAAACGCCTTTTTAAAAGGCCTTTCGTGGTATTCCATATTCAGATTGGGATAAACCTGATCTCTGCCCTGGCTAAAATGAGCATCAAGTCCATCTCGCTGAGGACCACCGCCGGTGTAATGTTTCACAACTGCCCAAACACCACCAGGGGAAACGCCTTCCTCTCCATTTTGTAATGTAGTGATAAAGGCTGTTAGATAGTCACCTACTTTGTCCGCATTTTCTCCGAAGGTAGTGTTCACCCTGGCCCAACGAGGCTCTGTGGCTAGGTCAGCCGTAGGATGAAGGGCCATATTTATCCCCACTGCCCGATATTCCTCTCTTACAGCTTTAGCAAATTGTTTAATCCTATCAACATCGTCTAATGCCGCTAGTCCCAGCGTTTCAGGCCACTGCGAAAAACTTGAGGCCAAGTGCGATCCCCCTGCCACTTCAGTAAAGTGATGGCGAGGATCACTTGACACAGACAACGGAATGGCATGTGGGGTGGTCTCCGCAAGTGACTGCAAAGTATTATGATTTTTTGCAATTGCAGGGACATCTACATCTGATAGTTGTGTAATAAAGGCCCCCACGTAAGAAGATGTTACTTTCTCTGTAACCGATTGCCCGGTATTAGCGCTATCAAAATCAATCGCGATTTTCTTTTTTAGTATGCCTTGTCCTTCTGTGAGATAAGCCAACTTACCATGTAGCATCTGCCCTACTTTTTCTTCGATAGTCATATGACTTAACAAATCCGCGGCACGCTGAGCAGGGCTTAATCGCCAGTCTTCGAACGGATCAAGCTGACCGTTTTTATTGTGATCTTTAAAACGCAAATGTTCTTTTGCAATTATTGGTAGCTGTTCCGTGACCAATTCAGGCTGCGTTGCTTTTGTTTCATGCACGACATCGTTCTGGCACCCTGAGGTGGCCAATAAGATCCATGGCAACAGGTATAGTCTTTTCATTCTTTTACTCCCGGAGCCTTTTTAGTCATTGTTGCCATACATTTTTATTCGGAAAATTTTGACCTCACCAGGTTGGATTGGCGGACCACCTAAGGCCATTTCATCGCCATTCAAACGATGACTAAGCTCTTTTCCTTCAACAAAAGTAATTTCATCCACTTCTGCATAACCAACCTTGTCATATGGGCTCGTGCTACCTTTGGACACAGATACCTGCAACCCGCCAATTCCTCCTACTACCAGAAATTGATTTTTTGATTCTCGCAGCACTAGTAAGCCACCGGCAGCAGTATCTGCCTCCCCTTCAATACCAAATAACCCGCCGGTCATTTTAAACAAGCCTTGAGAAGAAAAGCGCTTAATACCAACTTCCCAGTCCCCCAAGTCTACAGAAGCACTGTTCTCTCCCTCATCAAAAAACAAACCGGTAAGATTATTAGTACCACGTGCGGCGCTGATTTTCGGGGCCAATGCTGTCAGGTTTTCATATACAGGTTGCAGTGTTCTGTCATCAGTCTTACGAGTATTGAAGAGACCTTCACCATCAATACCAAACGGCGAATAGCCGATAGCATGATATTTCCCAAACGTATAGAAGGCTCTGGCAGCCGTATTTGGGCCCACTTTAATTTCTGGTATAAACAAAGGATTATTGGTATCGAGATAGGATTGGGCGATCCAATCAAATTCATTTAATTCATAAATGTCTGGTGCTATGAAGTCGATAGAAGGTGCAGCTGCACGCCAAATATCACTCAAATGTGGAAGCGGGCCTCCACTTGGGTAATTGCCAGGATGCTTTGCCCTAGGCTGCTTTTGCCAGGCATTTGCAAACATAGGAAGTGCATATTGTTGTTTACCTTTCCTAGCAATTTCCCCTACATAACTAGCGTAGTGCCAAGCTGTAAATATCTCTTCTGCTAAATAGGAATAGTGACTTTTCCAGTCAGTTTCTTTTTGTAATTCGCTGGGTCCAAACACCTCTTGCCAAGATCCCGACTGCCTGAAGCCGTTCTCTTGCCAAGCATTTTTAATTGCAACATGCAGGCTGTTTTTGTGCTTATTTAGATACTGTATGAGTGCGTCAGGGACTTGCTGAGCATAAAGTGAACTTGCTTTTTCACTGAAATCCCTGTGAGTTCCCAGCAGTCCTAGTTCGTTTTCAACCTGAACCATTAAAACCGTTTGCTCAGAACGGTCAACACTATGTAAGTGCCGCATTAATTTACTAAACGCTTTTGCATCAGCGTTTAAATTTGCTTCGTAGAAAGCGGATAGCGCGGAATTTTTACTGCCGTTTTGATTAATTGCTAAAGGGAACCTTTTAGGATCCTCTTTTACCCAGGCTGGTACATAGGTTGATTTACCATTTTTCCAACTCCCAAACCACAACAACACTAGTTTCAAATCATGTTCGCGAGCATTCTTAATCATGCTGTCGACCACAGTAAAATCAAATACGCCTTCCTCCGGTTCAATTAACTCCCAGGACACAGGTAACAGTAAGGTATTGAGTGATAGTGAAGCCATTTCTGGCCAAACTTTTTCCAATTTGTGAGCACTACCCGCAGTAGAATTGTGGAGTTCACCAGCAAACATTAGAAAGGGCGCATCATCGACAATCAATGATTTAGTCCCTGACTCAGAAGAGAAATAAGGAAGCACTTTGGTTTCTGTTGGCGCATCGGTTGACGCACAACCAAGCATCAACATGGCGCAGAAGCTAACAATAAGTGATTTTTTCATATATCCGTCTCTTTGAAATACAGTCAAAAGTACTGAAAGGCCACATGGCAATGTGGCCTTTGAGAGTTTATTTTTTTGAGAGTGTAATGAGTCTTACCTGGCCATCTAACCCTGATTTATCTAACTCAGCGTTCGGTAAGTAAGTGTTGAATGTAGTGTAAGTTACTGGGCTAACACCTGGCTGTCTGTCGCCAATCAAGCGGTTCTTCCACCTGTTCGCAACACGCACTTCCAGTGTATTTTCACCAGCCACTACCCAGTCTGAAATATCAATACGGTATGGCTTTTTCCAGATAACACCAGCGGATTTACCATTTACTAAAACTTCAGCAACGTCACTAATATGGTCGAACTCGAGCATAAAATCTTCAGCTTCGTCTTTAGCGGACAACATAAACGAGTTGCTGTAGTGAGTGATACCAGAGAAATATTTAACGCCAGATAGTTGATGAGTTGATAGCGGTGCTAACTGTTCCTGAACAATCTCTTTGGGTGCTCCTCGGCCGGCTTCAAAATTGAGTGTCCATGGCCCGTCAATGACCAGCGCACGTTCATCACTATAGACAACCTGTTCTTCTGTACCTTCCGGGTATGCAGAGCTAAAGACAATGAACTTTGATTCCCAATCATTAAATGCCAACGCGATTGTGGTTTCTGAACCACTGTCCTGGTAAGGCGTTTGTATCACTCGTCCGCTATCAGCATGCCACACGGTGGGGACCTTACCGCTTACCTGAAAAGTAAGATTGACCGTTTGAGCGGAGCCGCGATTTGCGATGTAAAATATATCTTCCGTTTCTGTGTTGCGCTGCACAAAGCGAATAGATGACGGTTTATCAATACTCAATCCAGGTTTCATTCCCAGGTCCGACAACACCTCATCACCGGATTGACTGTTAAAAACCTGCCCTTTCCCGAACTGAGTCACAGCATTTCCAGACCACAGCATATTCACCAGTTTCTGAAATTCATCCGAACTAGTATTTTGACCTGCTGAATGTAACGGCTTGCGACCGATAACGATTCCGCCTGCATTCACTAACTCGGCAATCTTTGACAACACGGCAAAAGACATAGCAGGTCGACTAGCCGCCCCAAGCTGTAAGGCTTTATAGCTGGCTCCCCCGGGGGTTACCAAGTTCCCGTTCCTAACGGTGACTTCGTTTAACAAAGCATTTGGCGATAAGTAGTCGAATGGAAATATTTCGGGTAGATCAGCCGGCAAACCATCCACCGCAGCCTGAATGCTGATAGACGGTTCTTCACCGTAAAAGTACGCAACATCAGCGACATTCTTGCCTTGCTGAAGCAAATAGCTATTGCGCGCCAGATAATCTATCCATGGCTTCGCCATCGGTGCCCATGTCTCGTGACGTGTAAAATACTGCCCGAAAACATTCAATGAAAGCCCTGGAAATTTATCATCCAGGGGCTGGTGAACAGAAGTGTGGATCACAGGTCGATTAATGCCGTTCAAAAACTCTGCATCAATCATCGGCTGTAATACCTCAGGAGTATGTGCAAAGGGTGACATCATCGAAGTCAAAGACTCAGCAGCAACGAGCTTTTTTCCATAAATATGCGCAACAGACGCCGCACTTTTCATATCTGCTTCGTAATAAGCATTCGGCTTACCGCCTGGCTTATATGACCACATGGCTGCCATTGGAATATCAGCGAATCTTCGCATTTCCATCTCATCGCCAAGGGTAGATACAATCCGGTTCCCTTCCAAAGACTCGCCGTAAACAACAAGTCCGAATTCGTGAGCAACTTCTGCAACCGTTCCATAATGCTCAGTAGCCACTAGTTCTGCGAGTGTCCGCCGATAGTCATTTAAAAACTGTTCGCTTTGTTCCCGACTCCCCACTATTTCCCCAGTGAGAGCAGGAAGCCAACTCATCAAATTATAGCCACGCAGGGCCTCAAAATGCGCTGGTATATCGGGGGTCCAGTTTGCCGGGCCCGCCTCAATACTGTCTGTTAATAAGGCATTGAGACCTGCTTCGACTTTTTGCTCATCCATTATGTCTTGAAATATTGATAGATAATGGGTCATGTAACGCCGAACGGCGTCACCATCAAGTTTATCGACTTCCAGTCCTGTTGCTTCAAAGGGGGCTGGAGAATTAATCTGACCCGTTAGTGAGTAGCCGAGTCGTATTATTTTCCAGGTACCATCTGGTGCTTCCCAGTTCAAGCTGCCACTGTCATCCATAAATGCCGAAACATCACGAACACTGTTGGGATCTATCCCTGTGCTATTTGGAGCATTTGACGGTAACGCATTGTAGTTATTAACGAGCTCAAACCCTGCCTTGGCTTCAAATTGATCAATCTTCGGGTTAGTAAACAACTTAAATTCAGCAAGTACAGCTGCTTTGGGTTTCAAAGACGCCAGACCAGATAGACCAGAAAAGTCCAAACCAGGCTCGGGTGAAAAACTGAACTGAGATTTCTCGTTAGAACGTACAAAACTCACTCTGAATTTGTCTGAAGTGACACCAGGAAAGCCCAACGTAGTAGGAACTTTTCCCAACCTAAACTGACTCACGTCTTTCCAATGACCATTTATCCAAGCTTGCAGCATAGGCGCCAATGCCCCTTGCATTACGCTTTTTGGCGCATGTTTCACGAAAAGCTCAGCTGCCGCTATCGATACTGGCTCGGCAAAGTGATACTCCAGGCTAGCAGGCGTTTTCCCCTGACTTTGAGGTAAGGGCAATCCCGTATTCAGACCCGAATCCAACAGTTGCGCTGCATCTACAGACTCGCCATTAACCAGCACCTTAGTTGGGGACAATGCTGATGCAATATCGTTGACCGGATATGCCAGAACCGCGATGTCGCGATAATAGGCTTGAGGTATAGCGTCCAGATTTACAGCGTGTTTATACTCTGCGGTTAGGTCCTGATAGGCACCAACGGTATCATTCGGCCTAGGTAGATCTACTGTATTCATCTGTTGTGAATGCAACACAGTTTCGCTCCAAACCAACTTTTTCATGCCATCATCAGCATTTACCCATGGCCCGCCAGTCAAACTCCAGCCGGCGGAAGATGCAACGGCAAACTCTAAATCCAGCTCACTTGCAGTATCAACTGCATGTGCAAAATACTGCTTCCAAGTCGGCGACATGTACTGCACGCGCTCTTCTACAATAATCGGTGTATCGAGTGCAGCATCAAACATTTGCACTCCCCCAATGCCAACACTTTTCATCCATTGGAGATCTTTAGATATTCCCTCTGGTGTCACATTTCCATTCATCCAATGCCACCAAACCCTTGGTTTTGCTGACGATGGAGGGGATTGAAATGCTTCAACAGAGAAGCCACCTTCATCATCGGAGCTTACCCATTGAGATGCACATGCTGTTAAGAGAAGTAAAGCCGCAGGCAAACTTGCTCGCTTGATATAATTCAAAGTAAGTACCTCTTATAAAAAGAAGCCTCTCCGCATCGGTTGGGCGGTGGAGAGGCTTTGCCAAATCGGTGTCTATTTTGTTGAACGTGAGCGGTAGTAATCGGCCAACACGGAGAAGGCAAGTTTCTTTTCCCCTTTTTCAGATACCAGTCCTTTGCGGTTGTATCCATCCTGAATACCCACTAACTCTCTTAAATGTGACTGAAAGTCTTTTAACACCCATGGTGAAATGCCTTGAACATATTCGCTTTTCTCCAGCATTTCGAGCTGCGCTCTGTACACATCTGCCTGGAACTCTTCCGACCAAATCAAGCTTTCATCCGAACGCAGACCATATTTTGCCCCTGCGCCAAATTCTGAAATAATCATGGGTTTATTGAAGGCGTTCTTAAAGCGAATTCTAGGCATAATGGATAACATGGCGCGTCGAACATACTTGTCTTCAAGGCCAAACGTCTGGGCCATATGACCAGAGTAATACCACCCAAAATATTCGTTGTAGCCGACAATATCGACTAGTTCACCCAATTCGTCAGTATTGTTAATGTAGATATACGGCTGCTCTTGTTTTGACTCACTCACCTTATTGTCGTTAGATGACTGTTTAGCGAAGAATGCCATTTTTTGCTTAAAATCAGCCGGTACGTCCTCGGCTTGCATCAACTGACCAATTAACGCCTTACCCAGATCAACGAATTCTTCACGGAGATTACCGATTAGAGCAGATGTAATCAGTCGATTACTTTTATCAAGATCTCTGGCGGTCTGAATTAACTCTTTCAGAAAGTCCAACCTAGCCTGAGTTTGAGGAAAGCTCTCATTCGAGACAGACCATGTAAAAATAGAGGCTCGGTTTAGATCGCGGGTTATATTCTCAGCAACAAGATTTCTCGCCTGAGTTAATGTTTGCTGATTTTCCCAATCCATCAATGAAACGATAGGCACTTCACTCCATACCAGCAACCCGAGTTTATCGGCAAGTTTCAAGGTGTGTTCATTGTGCGGATAATGTGCCAGCCGAACGTAATTAGCATTGAGCTCCTTGACCAATTTGAAAGAAGCTTCAGCATCTGCCTTTGAATTTGCTAACCCCTTTCTCAACACGGTTTCTTCATGAAGACTAATACCGTGCAAATAGATAGGTTCGCCATTGAGCTTTATCTTTAAACCATCTGTTTCGATAGTGCGAAAGCCAATTTGGTCTTTTATCGCTTCTTCATTGTGATGAATTTCCACATCATAAAGTGTCGGACTGTTCGGCGACCACAGTTTGATATCGTTAGCATTTATACTAAATTCGGCATATCCCTTGTCATCCACTTTTAACGGCACCGACAGTTTAAGTTGTGGTATGCGCACTTCAGCTTTAGCTGCGTTGTTAGCGGCACCATCTATTTTGATCCATCCGGAAATTTGCTTGCGTTTTAGATCTGATAGATAAATATGGTATTGAGATATAAACGACTTGGGCGTTTCAATAATCCCGATATCACGAGTAAGTCCACCGAATTTCCAAAAATCAGAGGTGCGCATGGTGGGAACGGTGGTTTCATCCAAATGCGCATCGACACGCAGGTCAATTATGTTTTGGCCATCAACTAAAAAATCAGTAATTTCAAAGTTGAATGCGGTGTATCCACCTACATGCCTCCCAACCAACTTACCGTTTACAAATAAGTCAGTTGTATAATTTGCCCCATCAGAATGGAAGAAATAACGCTTTTCCGCGCTGGGCGAAAATGACACTTCTTTGTGATAAATGACTTTTCCACGATAGCGGTCCAATTCAGCCACCTGAGAATTCCAGTCACCAGGCACTTTTAATGTACGATCTTCGTTAAATCCTCGCTCATATAAGCTTTTACCCATCGCGGGATATCGCAGACCCTCGGGATAATACTGCTTCTTCGTGATGACATTCCAACCCATACTGTTTTCATCCACAAAGTAACCCCAATCTCCGTTCAGGGATCGGTAATTTCTTGCTTGTGCATTTACAATTAAATCATAAGGTTCGGGATAAACCAGACCTTTAGGCTCGCCGTTAAAGAATGCCATGACTGAACTTTCTTCAGCCTCTTTACCATAAACCTGTTTTGACGTTGCTCCCACTAAGGCCAACATCATTACAGCAACAATAAACCACCACTTGTTTTTCATGTCCTTCTCTCATTTGCTGAAAGCCAACGGTTTCATTGCGTGGTAACCACTGTTACATGCAATTAACCTGCTATTAACCAAAAACGATACCTATCAGATGAAGATATGTCAATCTCTAAAGATGTATTTTTTGAGATATTAATTCATTGTATAGCCTGGTGAGTAATGCTATAAAATTACATCTCTAAAGATTTATATTAAAGGATAGATTATGCATCTTGGTGGTAAAATAATTATTGTAACCGGCGCAGCAAATGGCATGGGAAGGGAATTAACAAAACAACTGGTAGTAGAGAATGCAACCGTTATTGCTGTTGATATTAACCAGGCAGAATTAGAAAAAACGGTAGAATTATGCCAGGGCAAACCTGGAAAAGTAATTCCGTTCAATGTTGATATAGCTCATGAGCACTCTGTTAACTCATTCATTGAAGAAGCGATCGCCACAACAGGCCATATTGATGTGCTTATTAATAACGCAGGCATCATTCAGCCGTTCAAAAAAGTTGCAGAGTCAGATCTGGCCACACTGAGGAAGGTTTTTGATGTAAACTTATTTGGCAGCCTCCATTTAATTCTGGCAACTTTACCTCATTTAATTTTGCGCCCAAAAGCACAAATAGTGAACGTTTCAAGCATGGGAGCACTAGTACCAGTTCCAGGCCAGGTCATTTATGGTGCAAGTAAGGCGGCAGTCAAACTTATGACTGAAGGCCTCATGTCTGAACTGTCCAATACCAATATAAGTGTTACACAAATTATCCCGGGTGCCGTTGCAACGGACATAATGCGTAACTCAGGCCTTGAAAATGCAGAAACAAATGACACAGATCAGGCAGAGAACAGCGAGTTTCAACCACTACCAGTTGAGACGGCGGCGAGTTTAATCATTAAAGGGATTGTCGCTGAACAACCACGAGTGTTAATTGGTAAAGATGTCAAATTCCTGGATATGTTTTCCAGAATTAGTCCGCTCCGAGCCGCACGATTCATAAATAACAAAATGCAGAGCTTGCTTAAATAGCAAGTTCTCCCTTTAAAACGTTTGAATCTATCACCAACCCATCTTCGTATCCCGGACAATAGCAGTATTATCTTTCTTAGCTTTACGACATTGATTTGAAATACCTAAGCTACTAGGGATGCACGTTTAGCAACTAATAAGAGAAAGTAAAAAAAGAGGCAGACAACCCGAAGGTTGAACTGCCTCTTTTACTGTAGCCTCGGCACAGAAAGCTACTTGTAAGCTCTGCTGTATCTGTTAATTGATCGCTTTTAACGCCTTATCAAGTTTTGCCAGCTTTTCATCTGTAATTACATCTGAGGAATAGGCCTGAATCTGCTTCAGAGTCATACCTGCTGCCATTTGTAATTGTGCTGTATTGGAAAACTCTGGGAACACCTCAATCATTGCCGATTTGGCTTGTTCACTTTCCAAAATTTCGCCGATCGTAGTTTCTTCTACGCTAAACTTAGCACCGGCGACTGCCAAAGATGCATACCCCAAAGCTGCTATAAACGTCATAGCTAGTGTTTTTTTCATATTGATTAACTCCTAATAAGTCTAGATCTGAGAAAATTTTAATGTTCTAGAATGAATAGCGAACAGACACCCCAATTTCTCTTCTTGGCGTGTAGCTTCGAATACTGTAATAACCGGAATCTCCATACCCGCTAAGGTTGGCATTAATCTGAATGTCTGTTTCCGCATTAAGGATCATTTGTTTGTCCAGAATATTTTTAGCAAACAAACCGACTTCCCAGTCCCCGTAAAGATCACGAATGCCTGTATACAAATTCAGTAAACCATATGCATCTGTCTGGTAATTTGCGTTCTTGTTAGTTCCTCTGTAGGTGTAAAGTGCCCTTAAGTAACCTTCAACAGTGTCATTAACGCCAAAGAAATACTCCGACATCAGCGTCATTTTGAAGTCAGGAAATGTTGAAATAGACGAATCAGACTGACACATCGCAATGGTTCGTCCTGCAGCAATGAAATCTTCAGCTGTAGGCATACCATCATCGGGAATACCGTCAAAATCTGAATCATTACAAGGGATTTCATCGTCATCAATATTACTTGAGGAGTAACTTAAGCCTATATCTGCTCGCCAATTTTCTGTAATCGCAATTGATGTATCGATGTCAATTCCAGACACCACCGCATCAACATTAGCCGTGAAAGCAAAGTCATTAACGACGGGAGAATCACTGATAGATAGGTAGTATGTAGATTCTCCGTAATATATGTAGTTGTCGAATAGCTGATGGTACAGCGCAGCATTTAACTGTACGCGATCGTCAAACCATTGTGATTTAAAACCTAGCTCATATGATGTTGATTTCTCTGGCTCCAGGAATACCAAATTTTCCAGTTCTTCATCTAGCTGAGCAGTAATACCAACAATCGTAGGGCCAGCGCGCCATGATGTGCCTGTCGTTGCATACACCATCAGGTCCTTATCAATACGATGTGACAAGGAAGCGTTGTAGATGAATTGCGTTTCATCTACCTCATCATTTAAGTCCTGCAACGTCATACTAGACGATGCCACCAGATCGCAAACACCATCATATGTTGCCTGCCATTCACCCGGTGGAATGCCAAATGAAGGAATACCTGTAGGCACACACATCGACTCGGGTAAGACAGCTGCAACATAGGAATCTCCTAAAGTCAGTAGGTTGTTGCGAACCTGTTCAACATGCATGTATCGGGCGCCAACGGTGAATTCCGTTGCTTCATTCAGATCATAAGACATCGTTGCAAATACCGACATCTCATCAGTAGGACCACCGGCTTCAACAGTAATTGGAACAACAAATCGTTTATTAAAATCCAGCCCTTGTTCGCCTAGTGGCGAACCTAAAGCTCCTGTCAAAACTCGCGATGGAATATACACTTCTGAGTCACCCTCTGAATTCAAAGAAAGAAACCCTATGGTGTAACTCAATTTTCCTGCAATTTTTTCATCCGACGACAGGCGAATTTCGTGGATGAGCCTTGAACCTTCACTTTCTAAATTACGAAAAATATCTGTGTTTTCAAACCAGTGGGCCCTATCCTGCCCTAGTAGTGAAACAGTGTTATTTTCAGAATAAGAACCAATATAACTTAACGTATTGTTACCAATGGACCAGTCAATATTCAAAATTGCAATCTCGTTGGATTGCTCCAGTTCTTTTCCTCCATCAGACACAGACTTTCGTTGACCAGCGAATATCTCAGGGCCATTAGTAACCATCTCACCATTAATTTCGACCGTATTTCCCGTACCATACACCTGATAATAAAGCAGGCTATCAACCTGAATATTCTGATAGGTAAAATTAACCGTTAAATCATCATTTGGTACGTATAGTAATGAAGCGCGAATCGCTTTAGTTTCGTTAAATGGCTTTTCCGGATTGTGAACACTTAGCACTCCGTTTGCGTCACTCTCGTTGTACATCCCAGCAACCCGAATACCCAATTTGTCTTCAATAATGGGGGTCGAATATGCACCTTGGAAAATCCTCGAGTTTTGGTTTGAAATAGAGCTATTAATGTAACCGGTTGACTCATACAAATCCGGCTTTCGGGTTGTGATAGTAATAGCTCCCGACGGCGATGACTTTCCTCGCAATGTGCCTTGAGGACCGCTTAGCACTTCTATTTGACCGACATCAAACATAGCCAGGAATGCTGCATCACTCTGCATTGGAGTGTCATTAATATAAAACTCAACTGTAGGTGAAGCACCGGTCTCACCCGCTGACGCTACACCTCTCAAAGCTGCGGTTGAACTCGCTCTATCCGCTTCATTATTAAGAGTCAAACCGGGAACAACGGATTCTATATCTTCAAATTCAGTAAGATTCAGCTTCTCCATCATCTCCGCATTTACTGCGTCTACAGTTTGCGGTACATCCTGGATACTTTCCCCCTTGCGACGTGCGGTAACTTCTATTACCTCTGTAATATTTCCTTCAGAGGTCGCTGACGACTGTTCTTGCGCATGTGCATTTCCCACACTGGCAGTAAACAGGAGTGTTAGTGCAGTACCAGACAACAAGTACTGACGCTTACAATCAAAAGAAGCGCCGCAATCATGCAGCACTTGGTAAATCTTACTTAGTTTAAACATGTGTGTTCCCGATTTTTTAGCGTTTTCTTAACATATATTTATTACACGACGATTTATCAGCTTTCATTGAGCCAACAAATTACATCTCTTGAGATTAATATAATGACAGAAAATAAAACTGTAAAGATGTTTTTTTAACATTTTTTTGACGAAAGAGTAAATTTGTTAACGCTAGACAGCTCTGCACAACCGATGGCAATTTTTACGATATTTACAAAAGCGTTACATTTTAAATGCAATAGCCTTTAAAAAGATTAGAAACTGTGAAAATATATCTCTAAAGATATATATGGATGATAATTATGAGATTACAAATATTTAAGATCCGACATACTGCAGCCGCAGTTTGTTTATTTTTGATGGCACACACATACGCTATGACTAATCCTCAGAGTGAGCTAAATACAGAGTATGTTGACCCAGTTATTTCAGGTGACCGACCAGATCCATCGATATTGAAGATTGGACAGGACTACTACTTAACCTACTCTTCATTTGACTACTACCCAGGGCTAACAATTTGGCACAGTAATAACCTGGTTGACTGGACCCCTGTTACTGCCGCGCTTAAAACGCCGATTGGAGCGGTCTACGCGCCAAGTTTGGTCTATCACAGTGATATGTTTCATATTTACATTCCCACCGTGGACATGGATATATTAAAAAAAGGGAAGCAAGCGAAGAGAAAATCCGTCCTGAGTGTTTACGAAATACATGCCCCCAACGTGGAAGGCCCATGGAGTGAACCTATTGAAATGCAAATATTTTCAGGTGTCGATCCTGGCTTTGCACAGGACCAGAATGGACAGAAATATCTTTTCTTAAACGATGGCCAGATGGTAAAGCTCGACAAAACAGGCCGACTTGCCGCATCAAGGCCGACCAAAGTTTATGAAGGTTGGGATATTCCCGAAGACTGGGTATATGCAGGTAAAGATCTTGAGGGACCCAAAATCCTCCGAAAAAACGGATATTACTATATGTTTTCTGCTCAGGGCGGTACCGCAGGCCCTGCAACCAGTCACATGGTAATCGTAGCACGGGCAAAAGAACTGAGTGGCCCTTGGGAAAACTCACCATACAATCCTTTGGTCCGAACTGAATCACGCGCGGAACAATGGTGGTCAAAGGGCCATGCTACCCCTTTTCAGGGACCAAAAGGGGAATGGTTGATGGCGCTGCATGGCTATGAAAATGGCTATCGCACACTGGGCCGTCAATTTTTATTGTCCAGTTTCGAATGGAGTGACGATCACTGGCCTGTTAACGGTCGACTATCGAAGTTTTATGGGGGCGTAAAAACTCACAGATCAGAGAGGGAACTATCATCCCCCTATTCTGAGAACGATCTTGGCATTAAATTTTCTGTTTATAAACCAGAGGAAAACTTCAAAGACAGATTGGCATTTGTCGATGGCGGTATCGAAATTACAGGTAAAGGTAGTGGCCCCCAAAATGCCTCACCTGTTGCTTTTAACGTTGGAGATCACTATTACGAATTTCAAACCAAAATAACCGTCAACCCCGGCGCTACAGCTGGCTTATTATTGTTTTACAATGAAAATCTGTTTTGCGGTCTTAGTTCCGACAATAAATTCTTGCAAAAATACGACTTGGGAAAACTCAAACTTTACTCTTCCGCTGGTAAGGCAATCGGGAGTACCTTTTACATTAAAGTCATCAATGATCGGAATACTGCCAGTTTCTATTTGAGTAAAGATGGTATTGATTGGAAAAGGCATTCATCGTTTGATGTCTCCGGATACCATCATAACATGGCTGGCGACTTTCTAAGTTTAAGACCAGCATTATTTGTAAGCGGTGAAAACAGTGCGATTTTTAGTGAGACCAAGTATTCCGGTCTCAGAGATAGTAGTCGCTAATCTATCAGAGTACTCAACATGGCTTAATTGTATAAATCCATACTCTTAAGCCATTCCCATGTACATCAAAGGCCTCCGCCTCTACCCGCTGGTATTCCTCGCCCTCAAAGCGATCAAGTTCATCCCAATGCTTGTCCAGGTTGGTTGAGCTGAAAACTTCACCGGGAATTGCCTTGCCATCGGCATTCAGAACCAAACCAGGACACCCCATTGCCGCTCCCCAACCTGACTCAACGAGATCGCCATAAACAGTGGCCGCTTGTCGCGTTCCGCCAATAGCGTCGAGCACATGTTGGTTTGGATAACCTGAACGCAGGGTGCC
>Ga0070724_10000699_pt1 | contig 22300 bp, 19 predicted proteins | sample tdDd001_FD_67278 | JGI IMG/M metagenome (GOLD analysis project Ga0070724, IMG submission 67278) | Marine sediment microbial communities from the Atlantic coast under amendment with organic carbon and nitrate - tdDd00.1 | ecosystem: Environmental > Aquatic > Marine > Coastal > Sediment | place... | reverse complement strand
TGGTCGAATACTCGTTAATGGTTGGCCGACAGGTGTAGAGGTCTGTCATGCCATGGTTCACGGCGGGCCTTTTCCTGCCACATCTGATGCTCGCACGACTTCAGTAGGAAGCACGGCTATCCAACGTTTTCTCCGGCCCGTGTGTTACCAAAATTTCCCAGATTCTTTGTTGCCAATTGCGCTGAAGCAGGCGAACCCTTACAAACTGAGTCGCTTGTTGGATGGCGAGCGAGAAATATAATGTGAAAAGCTATCGCCAATAGAGGAAGTTGATGGGAGTAGATAGAGAGTTAGATTTAGCGGCGTTTTTCATTTGCTGTATCATGCGCGGTTTAAATCTGCGCAAGCTATAATTTGGCTTACCTGAGAGTTTAATTCACTTAGGAAACGACGTTGACAAAGACTGGTAAGAAACGTAACAAGAATGAAATTTCTCGCGAACGCAGCATGAATCGGTTGACTCAGGCTGCGTTCGAGTTGTTCGTGATACGTGGCTACCACGCCACCAGTCTTGAGGCTATCTCGTCAAAGGCGGGCCTTACTAAAGGCTCTGTTTTCTTTTACTTTGGCAGCAAGGAAAATTTAATCCTGCACATGTTTGACGTGTTACGTAAGGATCTCGTGGATGGCCTTGTGGCCACATTGAGAAATCCTGTTGGCAGCCATGTGGATCGAATCATCCGCTATATCCACAAGGGGGCTGATTTTGGCGCCGAACGTCCCAATGAGCTGCTCTTCATGATTCAGATTGCCATCGAATTCGCTCGCCAGGACAACGACATCGCCACAGCAATCCGGGAGCTGTATGGAGATGTACACGACGCCGTGGAGGAGGTAGTTAAAGAGGCTCAGTCGGTTGGTTCGATGGCCTCTGACATTGATGCACGCTCATTTGCTTCCATGATAGTGGCAGTTCACGATGGCATGATGTTGGAGTGGCACCTGCGCGGCGCTGAAATCAGCGGTCCTGCTTTGGTCAAGAATGTCCGCCACATGTTATTGCATGGAATTGGCTAAGCTATTCCTCCGCGTTTACCTAAAACTATTACTTCTGATCGATCAACTCCTTCAGGCTTATCCCGGCAGCCTTGCGATCCCATGTTCTGCTTCGAATGCCGCGTTGTGACAACTCTTTTTTCTTCACTTTGTTGGTGGGTGTCCTCGGCAGCTCGTCGATAACTTCTATATAGCGTGGCACCATGAAGTGGGGCAGTATGCGTGACAAAAAGCTCAACAGCGCCGTTGGTTCGATTACTACATCTTCCATGGCTACGATATAAACTAGGATATCGTCGTCGTTCTCGTAGCTCGATGGAACACCTACTGCCACGCACTCCTTCACACCGGGAAAGTCAGCCGCTGCGGTTTCAATATCAAATGATGAGATATTCTCGGCCCGGCGGCGTATACGATCACCTTTTCGATCGATGTAGAACAGGTTGCCGCTGCTATCCCTGACTGCAATATCTCCGGTATGGAACCAAAGGTTTCGCCATGCATCCACCGTCTCGTCCGGCATGCCCATGTAGCGAAGCATAGTAGTCCAAGGGTGCCTGGGCCTGACTACAATTTCACCAGCGGTGCCATCCGGCGCCCGCCGATCTGTGTCAGGATCAACGATTTCCAGATCATACCACTCGGTTAGCACTTTCCCACAGGAGCCAGCAACTGCTGGTAGCTGCCGTGACGTCCAACTTGGGCAGCCAATCTCACTCATGCCCCACATTTCGATGCCCTTGACGCAAAACCGTTCCAAGAAGGCATCACCGTGGCGCTTGGGCAATGGGCAGCACATTAGGCGTGAAAGAGCGTTATCTGAATCTTCGGGTCGTGGTGGCTCAGCTTGGATCATTTCTATCATCGGTCCATGTGCAATGCTCACGGTTGCTCCGCTCGCCCGGATGCAATCCAGCCAACGTTTAGCTTCAAACTTTTTGTCAAGAACCAGTGTTCCACCGGAGGCAAAAATAGCGAGCACTCCCATGAACTTACCTGCAATGTGAAACAGAGGGTGCGCGCTGTAGAACACGTCCGACGCGGTCATGTCGGTTTCCTGCGCTGTGGTCTGGGCCAACAGACAGACATGGCCATGAGGCATCACAACGCCTTTAGCGGGACCAGTGGTGCCAGAGGTAAACACCACCGAGGCTGGATCAGCGGGCTGAACTTCTGGCCAAGGTTGTTTCGATGACACTGGCTCGGCGAGGAGTTTATGGTGATAGGAGATATTGATATCGCCCACGACCTCCTTTGCTTTGGCCAGCGCTGTAGTATCAGTGTTCATATTGTCGATTAGCACAACTTTCCGGATGCCGGAAAAGTCCCAATCCAGTTCAGTAATATAAGGCATTAAATCAGCGTCGCTAACAATCAGGCTGGGTTGGGCTAGGTTGAAGACATGGGCCAGAGAGTTACCCCGGTAGCCTGTATTCGCAGACACATCGACCGCGCCAACTAGGGCTGCCGCCATCCATGCGTGCAGCGCCGCGATACTGTTGGTAGCAAATATAAGTATTCGGTCACCAGGCACAATGCCTACCTGGAGGAAATGCGAAGCCAGAGCTTCGGCATGGGCCATGAATTGGCCATAAGTTTCCTGATTGCCCGAGATCTCGCGGGCAAAAATTGCCTCGGGTGATGCTTCCAAGCGCCGTGCAGCCACTTTAGGTAGCGTCCACTCGGAGAGTGTATTAGGAATCGCGAATTCAGGTAGTTGCTCATTTGAGGCCATAAGGTGTCTCCGGCTATCAAGGTTTGCTTTGAGAGATAAATTAACGATCAGTGCTTGTCAAACTGGCTTGTTTATTTTAAATAAATACTATACGGTCAGTAAGTAAAATGAAATAACGGAGACGGGTAATGAAACCACTTTCTGGAATCACCGTGCTAGAGCTTGGCATGGTTATGCAAGTTCCACTAGCTGGGCAGATGCTTGGGGATTATGGCGCCGACGTGATTAAGATCGAACGACCGCCGCGAGGGGACATCATGCGGGATTTAGATGAGATCGGTACCGCCCGTGAAGAGATGAGTTGCTACTACGCAGCAGTCGGTTGCAATAAGCGTACTCTCTGCCTCGACCTCAAGCAGGATGAAGGTCGGGACGTCCTTAGCAAACTGATCGATAGAGCTGACGTACTGATTCACAACTTCCGGCCCGGTGCCATGGAGCGACTAGGTTTTGGTTACGAGGAAGTCTCTAGGCGCAACCCTCGGCTGGTGTATGCCGTTGGTTACGCCTTTGGCTCAGGGGGGCCGTTATCAGGAATGCCGGGCCAGGATATGTTGGCGCAGTCTCTCAGTGGCTTTGCCATGAACGGGGTCGATTCCGGTGGTCGTCCCCGTCTTACTGCTACCCCGACGGTCGACTATGCAACTGCAGCCTCGCTGTCTCAGGGAGTTTTGGCGGCTTTGCTGGGACGGGAACGCACTGGCAAAGGTGATCTGGTAACGACCTCTCTGTTTGATGTCGCCATTGCTATGCAGTTGCTGGAAACCTCTAGTCGTGCACTTTATGACTATCGCACCGACTGGCTCCAGTACGCCATGATCTTCAAGACCTTGGATGGCTGGATTACTGTTCTCACGCTTTTTCGGGATAACCCGTTGCAACTCATGTGCACTGCGTTTGGTGAAGACGACATGAGCACGGACCCTCTTCTCGCCACCCCAACCTTACAGCGTAAGCATGCCAACATAGTTCAGGAGAAATTTGGGCCGGTGATGGAGCGCTACACGACTGATGAATGTGTAAAGCGGTTATCAAAAACCGACATCCTGTGTGCTCCAGTGATGGATCTGGACGACACGTTGAAACACCCACAAACCCTGCATAACGAAATTTTGCGGGAGGTGGAGGTCCCCGGCCATGGAACGGTTCAGCTGGTTGGTAACCCGGTAAAACTGGCCAGCCAGGACGAAGCTAAGCCACGCCCCCCTGCTGCTTTGGGAGGATGTTCAAGTGAGATTCTGATTGATTTTGGCTATTCCGAAAGCAAGATCAGGGACTTTCAGTTACGCGGCGTCATTACCTAACTAGCAATCGCAAAAAAACAAAGAAAGGCATACAACTATGAACGTTAAATCGACATACATCAGTGACGAAGAAAACTTGTTCAAACAAACTATTGAAGGTCTGACAGACCGGGCGCGTTATACCCTGGAACAACGATTAACTGGGTTTCCCCACTACGCCGATACGGATACCGGAGAGTGGACGACCACTGAAGATGGCTTCTGGACCGGGGGATTCTGGCCCGGCGTACTCTGGTTGTGCGGTTGTTATTCCGGCGATTCATCACTCTGGCAAGCCGCTGAGGAATGGGTTGAGCGACTGGAACCGAGGGTTGACTCTGATTCGGTATTTCGGGGCTTCCTGTTCTATTTTGGATGTTCCGTTGGGGCAGATCTTGCGGGTAATAAGAAAGCAGAGACCTTGGCATTAGATGCTGCTAGCAGTTTGTACGCCAGTTTTCGTCCCAGTATTGGTCTAATGCCTTTAGGGACATCGGCGGAAGAGGCTCACACAGTTGGTGAGAACGAAACCAACATCGACAGTCTTTCAGCCAGCCTAGTTTTAGCCTGGGCTGCGGAAAAGACTGGGGATGATAAATTCAAGGACGTGGCCATTCGGCATGCTTTGACCAACGCCGAATTTTGTGTGCGCGGTGATGGATCAGTTTGCCAATCAGCTAGCTTCGACAATCAGACTGGAAAGTTAATTAAGACGTACACTCACAAAGGCTACGGCCCAAACTCTACATGGGGCCGGGCACAGGCGTGGGCTATGATGAGCTACGCTCATTTGTCTGTGTTGTATCCAGAGAATCATGAAATTCGTGAATACGCGGAAAAAGTTTGCGGATGGTGGATTCAGAATGTGCCTCATGATGGGGTGGCCTATTGGGATTTTGATGCGCCTCAGGAAGCCGACACCCCGAAGGATACCTCTGCCACCGCGATTGCATGCTATGCCTTGTTGACACTGGCTAACGTGCTTGATGACAGCAAAGTCGCCAAGGATTATCGACGCATCGCCCGGAACACAGTCAAGACCCTGTGTCGTGATTACGTTGTAGTAGCGCCATGGGATACCGGCAACACGAGGCCTGCAATGTTAACAAGAGGCTGTTTTGACCCGATGCGAGGTGTTGCAACGGCGCATGAGCTTATCTGGGGTGACTACTTCCTATTGCATTGCCTTGGTCTGCTGACTGGTTTGTTGCCCGCTGATAAACCTAAATAGTACCGACGGATAAGGATCCGGATGCACAGCCTGAGTGCATTGTATTGTATGCTGAACATCCGGAAACTTTATCTTGAACGTCTCAATATTGGGCTTTCGATGTTGCTAAGTGGTCTTTAATGCTAGGGCGTTCCAAGGGATATCTTGAAGATAATCCAACAATGCGCAGTAGCTTGGGATCGATCGGTGAGCTATGGATTATCTTCAAATGCTGCGAATGAGAGCTGCTTCCCATTTGTTCCATTTGCCAAAGATTCGAATACTTCGGGAGAAAACATAGAACAGCTTACGATTTCGCGACGAGGAATTACCACCCGAAAGTAATTTAACCGTCTGAAATCGGGATTCTCGTCGAATAGGCCCTCCCTATCGTAGTGGCCCTCGTAACTGCGGTTTATCTTCAGTTCTAGATCTTCTGATTGGCGATACCCGCTGTAGAACGGAATTAAAGCGATTGAGTCGATCTGAGTGTCCTCGATGAAAACATCAAAGATTATGCCTATGTAGCACTTCCGCGAGTCGAGCGTTATCGAAACAAACTCAAACTCCAAGGCACCCTGAAGGAACAGGCTCTCCATTTCATCGGCTTTGCAGAGAGTTGTAAGTTTTTGTAGGCGTCGGACAGGATCTTTATATTCGGACCGCTCTCTTATTCCAAAAAGCCAAGATAGACCTAAAGCAATTAATGCAATGCAAAGCTCTGCTTTAGATATGGAATTTGAGCTGTATTCGTTTATCTTTGAGCTGACAGTGGCAAGGTCCAAACCAAACTTGCCAAGAACAATCGAAGGCAGGTCGATTGCATCGAAGAATACTGTGAAAAGGATTGCACCGAGAACCGCAAAAAAACCATGTTTTGCGACTTCAAAATAGGAATCCCAACCGGAAGCGCGTTTCTGTCGATACCTAGCCGGGATGTGAAGCGTGGTGTAAATGTATCCACAGACAAGGACGAAGGCGACGTATAGAACACCCATCCGTTCTTACACGGCGGTGTTTTTCAAGTTATGCTCGCGTAGAGTCCTGAGACGATTCTTCAAGATTTTTTTGACCTGTTCACTCTCGAAATTAACTTCAACGTTACCATCGTCGTCGATCTTGTGAGATTCGGCGGAGATGTCCAGAGTATTCCTAAACCAATGGCGGCGAGCCTCAGTGTCGGACTTTTTCTTGTTTAGAGTCTCTTTCAGAGACAAAATTTTGTAGTCCATAAAAATCACCTTACCAGAAAAGTTGCCAGAATCTGGTGCTTATATCTAAGCTAGACGACTCGGTTTCTTTTGTCTGTAGGATATCTCTCACAGGATTCGTGATGGGTTTTAATGAATTGAAGCGCCAGCGATTGAGAGCCTCTAGAGCTTGAGGCGTGCCACCAATGCGCAACTACAATATGTTGACATGCTACGACAAATAGAGTTTCGGGGCTTCTTGCGCGGACTCTAGCTATCGCTATGCAAAAATATCAGACTTTAATGTTCTCATGGCGGTCCCCATCGATTAGCTTTCTCCTAAAAAATATCAAACTTTATAGGTTAGGTATGTGGGAAAAAGCGTGAAAAAGTATAAGTTTTTATCAAACTTTAATGTCCTCTGACACTCGATCACAGAATAAACGTTTTCTTGTATTTCACGATAATGATAATTATTATCATTATCGTGAATAAACAAGGAGAACGTGATGGAATTCCTGTGTCCCAATCACCGCCAACAGTTCGCGGACCTGCCGCTGGAAGAACGCAAAGACCTCTGGCTGTTCTGGATGGAGAATGCCCACGACTGCAGTGAGCAGGGGCAGTGGCGGGATGTTATCTCGCTGGCTGGCAGCGCCTTCGATCTTGCTTGCTTGCACGGGCCGCGGGATGAATCCTGCATGCACATCGAACTGACTCTCTCAGCCATACTGGTCTCCCGGGCCCTTTCCGATCGCGGTGAGCGGGCCGGTATGGACGCGGTGATTCTCCGGGCACTGGAGAGCCTTCAGCACCCGGACCATGCCGCCCCCATCGACGGTTGCTGTGATATCCACGACTGCGTTTCTGTGCTTATAGATCCTTCACGGCACGCAGACTTTTTTGCTGGCTACCTCAACTGGCCCTCCTTACCTTTCGTTCCACCAAAACGGGCAACTATGGTACGGACGCTCCATTGACCTCGTAACCGGACAACAGAGGCATAGTTAGCAAACCAGGTTGGATAGGCGTGGAGTGGGCAGGTTGCACACATTCAGTCAGGCAGATTTCGAACGTTTCGGGCAGCTTTACGACATAGAATTTCGGTTTCCGGCCATCCAGGGCGACACCGGAAGTGATGACCGTATCGTTGCCCGGGGTGAGATTGCCGAGTACAGCCTGGCTTCGGGTTTTCGGTTTACGTTTTCTTCGCTTCAGGTGCTCCAGGCGTATGAATCAGTCTCTTCTGGTCATGCGCCGTTGCTTGTGCTGGTCGTTCTGGATGGCACCGTTGAGCTTACCCTCGGGTCGGTCGAACACGTTCTGTCACCGGGTAATGCTGTCAGCATGCAGCTGCACCCGGACTATCCGTTACGGGCGCACCAGCCTGAGCAAGAGCATCTGCAAATTGTGGCACTCGCTTTCGACCCACGGGGCGCAACATTGGGCCACGTCTCCTCCAGCTTACAAGACCTGACCATTCTTCCCAGGGTTCCCCTGCGTCAATGGAGTGTGCCCCACCCGTTCGAGGAGTTGCTGCGGACCCATGCACGCCTCACGATGACCGTCGCCCAGAAAAGCCTGGTTTTGGAGGGCCTCGCGCTGCAGCTTGCCGGATTGGGTCTGGCAGGCGACGAGCATGAATCCCCGGATGCTCCGGTGGTTCCGGTCCAGCAACGTCAGCGACTTGAGCTCGTAAGGCAGCATCTGGAGTTCACCCCGGACCATGACCACACCCTAAAGGACCTCGCACAGATGGCTGCCATGAGCCCAAGCGGCTTGCGAGCGAAATTCCGGGCGATGTACGGCGTGCCGGTGTTCGACTATCTCAGAAAATGCCGACTTCGGTTGGCAAAACATTATCTGGAGCAAGGCTTCAGTGTTGAACAGAGCGCGAACAGGGTGGGTTACACCCACGCGACCAATTTTTCGACGGCGTTTCGCCGAGAGTTCGGCTTTTCTCCCCGACAACGGGCGGCCAATCACAAGAAATAGCATTGCGCACAGGTTTTTTGGCTTCTGGAATACCAAAGCTCGGGTCTAAACGACAATAATTCGCATTACACTTAAACTTGTAAAGCGCGTTGTTTGGAGCTGATCAATGAATTCGTTACGTGATAATCGCCAGTACTTACTCCCGTCCGGCCTGGCCGTGGCCATAGCCGGGGTTCTGGCAAGCCCGATAGTGTACGCGCAGGAAGCGAATATTACCGAGCTGGATGCCATTGAAGTATCGGCAGATGCCGCCGAACCGAGCGGCACCGCACCGAGTGATGGCTACACCGCAGAGGCGACCGTTACCGGCACGAAAACAACCACCAACGTGGTTGAAACGCCCCAGTCCATTTCCACAGTCACAGCGGATCAGATCGAGGACCAGAACGCGGCCAACCTGGGCGAAGTTCTGCGTTATACAGCCGGCGCCCGAGGCGAGACCTTTGGTTTCGAGCCGCGCACCACGTTTCTGAGAATACGCGGCTTCGATGTGGCCACCAGTGGCTTGTTTCGTGACAACCTGAAACTGGCGAACCCCGGCTTTGCCGCCGGTTACAGCCTGGAGCCCTATGGCGCCGAGCGCATTGATGTGCTCAAGGGGCCTTCTTCCGTTCTGTACGGACAAGCGGGCCCGGGTGGGTTGGTGAACTATGTGTCCAAACGTCCTACTTTCGACACCCGTCGAGAAGTGCGCGTTGAGGCTGGTACCAACGATCTGGTCCAGGGTCAGTTTGATATCAGTGGGGCGGTGAATGACAGTGATACCCTCGCGGTTCGCCTGGTAGGCCTGGTTCGCGACAGCGAAACCCAGGTGGATTTCGTCAACGACGACCGAAAGTACCTGGCCCCCAGCCTGACCTGGCAGCCCACGGACGCCACCCGACTGACGGTATTGGCGCACTGGCAGTACGACGATACCCAGCCATCTCAACGTTACCCGTTGCAGGGCACGTTGGAGCCAAATCCGAATGGCCCGATTCCTGACAACCGGTTTACCGGCGAGCCAGGGTACGATGCCTATGAGCGTCGCGAGAGTGCCATCGGCTACGAGTTTGAGCACCGCATCAATGACCAGATAGTTCTGCGTCAGAATGTCCGGGACTACCGTAACGATGTTGACGACCAGACCATCTACACCACCGGCTTGCTGGCGGATCAGAGAACCATTACCCGGTCGCGCTTCGACAGTTTCGGTCGCATTGACGGACTGGCCATGGATAACCAGCTGCAGTTGACTGCCCAGACGGGCTCGGCAGAACATACCGTTTTGGTCGGCCTCGACCATCAGGATATCGATGTGTCATCCCGGCAGTTCTTTGGGGCCGCCAGTAACCTGGACATCTATGATCCTGTCTATGGGGCGCCTGTCCCTGATGCCCCATTGTTTAAAGACGAGGACGGACAACTCAAACAGACCGGCATTTACCTCCAGGATCAGATCCGGGTAGACCGTTGGACGGTTTCCCTTGGCGGCCGGTATGACGTCGCCCGTTCCGAGACACTCAATAATCTCACCGGCGCCACAGCTAGCCGGGAAGACGAGGCCTTCACTGGTCGTGCCGGTGCCAGTTACCAGTTCGCGAATGGCTTTGCCCCTTATGTGAGCTACATGGAGTCGTTTCTCCCCACCACAGGTATCAATGCGGCAGGCAATCCCTTCGAGCCGGAAACCGCTCACCAATACGAGGCGGGCGTAAAATACCAGCCCAATACGGACACGCTGGTGACACTGGCCTGGTTCGACCTGACCCGGGAAGACTACCTGACCACCAACCCATCGACCTTCGCCAATGAGCAGAAGGGCGAGGCCAACTCACAGGGCCTTGAGATGGAAGCCCGCACCCGTCTGTTCCATGCGCTGGATGTGATCGCAAGCTATAGCTATACCGATGCCGAGATCACCAAAGCCAGCAACCCGGTGGAAGAGGGCGAACCGCTGGAATACACCCCGGAGCATGAAGCGGCGCTGTGGGGTAAATACAATTTCCGGGGCGGCGTGCTGCATGGCCTGGGGCTGGGCGCCGGCGTGCGTTACATCGGCAAAAGTTTTGGCGCGGCATTCAACGCGGATAATTCTGCCCTGGAAGTACCGGATGTCACCCTGGTGGATGCTGCGATTACCTACGACATTGGCCAGGTGTCGCTGGGCCTGCATGCCCAGAACCTGCTGGACGAACAGTATGTAGCAACGGCTTTCGACAGCTCCGGTACTTATGGCACCCGTCGTGAAGTGACCGGTTCAGTGGCATACCGCTTCTGATGTTGGACTGCCGGCACAGGGAGGGTGCCCGGCAGTCATGATATCGGCAATTACTTACCGACGCTGACGCCCACTCTATAGCCTTTAAGAGACTGTTTAATAAATAAAATTTCCTGACGTCCTGTCAGTTTTTCAAGGTTTCAAAATTCAGTTTCACAAGGTAACAAATGCCCCTTCACGTGGTTTGTTCGTTCTGATCTATCATTATGCGCTTTTCACTTAAACGCATTAATGAGAACGATTCCATGGTGAAATTCATCACTTCTCTGTTGGCCCTGTTCGCTACCTTGCTTGTTGCCACGTCGCTTCAGGCTGCGCCCACGTTAACGATAACCAGTGGCGATGAGAAGCTGGTTCTGGATCGCAGCGAGCTGGAAACCTTTCCTCAGACCCGGATCGTGACGACCAGTCCCTACTTCGAGGGTAGTGCTGAATTTACCGGGCCCTCGTTGAGCCGCGTTCTGGAGACTTTTGATCTTTCGGGAGATATCCGCATTGTTCTGCGTGCGCTCAACGACTATCGGGTAGACGGCAATTTGAGGGAGTTGCTCGCTATGGATCCAATTGTTGCAACGCGCATGGATTCTCAGCCCATGTCTGTGCGGGATCGCGGTCCGTTCTGGCTTATGTTGCCGTTGTCCGATCGTCCTGAGCTGGATGAACAGGAATTCCATCGTTTCATGATCTGGCAGCTTGAAGCCATCGTTCTCGACTGATTATGAAGCCTGGTTCCATTCAACAGCGCCTTTTTTCCCGCGCGACGGTGATCTTCCTGTTCATCGTCATCGGCGTTCTGTTGTCTGCAAGTTTCTATACCTATGTCCAGGACAGAAAATTGCAGTCGGTCTCTTTGAGTGCCCTGAAAATGGCTTCCTGGAACCTGGCGAGAATGAGTAATGAAGCCGGCGCTTTTGATCGTGAAGTAGCTTTGATGGCAAAAGGTGTAGGCGATCCGGAAGAGTTCATGCTTCGTTTCGATGTGCTCTGGAGTCGCTACGACTATCTGCTGAACAGCGCGGAGTCTATGCCAACGCGACAGCATCAGGACAACCTCAGAAGAATTAAAAATCTGTTTTCCGATCTCAAGGGCTTGGAGCCGCAGATAAAGGGGCTTCTGAAATCAGCAAAGCCCGATTGGTCTGAGTTGGCTACCACCTGGGAGCAGCAGCGAAAAGACATCCAGCTTCTGCTCGCTGACAATTTTGTTGGCGAAGAAGCGAGTCAGCTGATGACTGGCATGGAAGCATCCAGAGACCGGCTGGCTAACCTTCGCGTGCTTACGCTCGGCGCTTTGGTCGTGGTTTTCATGTATCTGGCCTTTGCGCTAACCCATATCCGTCGCCAGTCCCGGACAGATCCGCTGACCGGGCTTCCGAATAGCAACTATCTCCAGACCATTAACTCTGTCGATCCTAGAAAAAACGTCATTGTCTGCCAGATCCGCGATCTGGGCCTGGTTATCGCTGAGTATGGCAACGAGACCGCAAACGAGGTGGTGCAGGCTTTCGCGAGAAAGCTGGCAAAGGGTTTGGGCGGCGGTGATGAATTGATCCAGATCTCACAAGGTGAATTCCTGCTCCTTGTGAAAAACCACAAAAATGAGAGCTCCGAGAGCCTGGCTGCCCGTTTTATTGAAGCAACAACATTCGAGTGGCGAATCTTTGAAACCGTTATTCCGATCCAGGGCGTCTTTGGCGTGACCGTGGCCGGCAAGGATCAGTCGCCAGCGTGGGGTGTCCGTTATCAAGAGGCCTATCGCGCACTTGCGATGGCTCAGATGGAACGCGAGCAGCTTTACATAAGCAATGAAAATCTTGAGAAGCGTTTGCGGGATGAGCGGATTATCCTGAATGGACTGGTTCGTTTCTTGAGCGGTGAGCCCAGCTCGCTCTCCCTGAGTGTTGTCTATCAGCCCATCGTAAATGCCGGGAACAAAAATTTTATTATCGGGGCCGAGGTACTGTTGCGCTGCCGGGACCGAGTACTGGGCTTCGTTCCCCCGAATGTTGTGGTGGATCTATCCGAAAGGCATGGACTCGGAGCGGATCTTGGCAAATGGCTGTTTCGACAGGTTGCCAAAGAAACGAGCCAGCTTTACCGGGATCTTGGATTCCGGGGCAGTCTTTCAATCAACCTCAATCCGGCGATGCTCAGTGATAGCCTGGTTTCCGATGTGCAGGGACTATTAGTCAACGAAGGAATTCCTGCCAGCGCACTCTGCATGGAAATTACCGAGGACAACGCGGCACTGGATTTTGAGCGAATCAATGAACTGATCAACGAATTACATACTCTCGGCGTGACGTTCGCTCTGGACGATTTTGGCACTGGCCATTCCTCACTGGAATACGTGCGGGAGCTCAAGGTCGATCGACTCAAAGTTGATCGCTGTTTTGTGAATGGTGTTGAGCACAGTGAAGACAAACTGCGGTTTCTGGGCTCCATCGTTGCGATGGCAGAGCAGGTCTATATGAAAACCGTGATTGAGGGTGTTGAAAATCAGGCTCAGTGGGATCTTATCGAGAAGCTGGGCGATGTATTGATCCAGGGCTACTTTGCTCACAAACCTATGCCGTTCAATGAGTTTATGGCGGTTTTGATGGATTCTGCCTCCCGTTACCCCACAACCCGGCAGCTTTCGGTCAGCGCTGTATGAATTGGCGGAGCCCCAACGTAATGAACGTATTCAAAGGTCATCTACTGGTCGCGCTTCTGATCTGGCCGTTGTTAGTCTACCCACAGCCTGAACCGCTGACGTTCGGCATTGTCCCACAACAGTCTTCAAGTCGCCTCGCTGAGAAGTGGACACCGCTGATGAGCTATCTCTCCGAGCAGTTGGGACGCCCCGTCCGCTTTATGACGGCACCGGATATTCCCACGTTCGAGCAGCGGGTTCTTGCAGGCCAATATGACATTGCCTACATGAACCCCTACCACTATGTGGAATTCAGCAAGGTGCCAGGGTATCGGGCCATTGCGCGGGAGCAGGGAAAACAGATACGCGGAATCGTGGTTGTGAGAGAAAACGATACTGCGACCCAACTCTCTGATCTGGAGGGTGAGACCCTGGCGTTTCCTGCCCCGACCGCTTTTGCCGCTACCATTCTGGTTCGGGCCGAGCTGGAGAGACTGGGGGTTTCCTACACGCCGAAATACGTGTCCTCTCACGATTCGGTATATCTCAGTGTAGCAAGAGGCTTCGTAAAGGCGGGTGGCGGCATTGAGCGCACGTTTTCCTCAGCCTTGGAGTCGGGGCTTGAGGGCGCACGGGTCCTGTGGCGGTCGCCCGGCTATACGCCCCACGCATTTGCCGTTCACCCAGACCTTTCTGAAGGCGACAAGGAAAAGATCGCTGACATACTCGTAAGTCTGTCCGAGACAGAAGAGGGCCAGGGCCTGTTGGGTGGCGTCACTTTAAAGGCGCTTGTGAGCGCTAGCGACAGTGACTGGGATGACGTGCGCCGACTGGGGCTCGATTTCATAGAGGCCGAAGCAACCCCGTGAAGATTTCGCTCCGAACACAGGCCGTTCTCGGCATCGGCCTTATTGAGGTGGGGATGCTGATTTTGCTGCTGTATTCAGTATTTCACTTTATTGATCAATCCACCCGGGACGAAGTGGAACGTCGGGCCCAGTCCATCGCACGGGTTTTCGCGGCCACGGCTGCCGATGATGTTCTCTCTCTGGACCTGGCATCACTGCAGTCCTTTGTGGATGAAGTCGCAAAGACCCCTGGAACCTCATTCGCGAGAGTGGTGGATTATGAAGGCCACTTGTTGGCCGAGGCAGGCAATCCCCAGCACCTGACACGGGACTTCAAGGGATCATTTGACGCGGGAGACTTGCCTAACCTTTTTATGGCTCAGGCTTATATAGTGAAAGCCGGTATACACTACGGCAAGATAGAAATTGGCCTTGACCTTCGGAGCCAAAAAGAAAACATTCTGAACCTCAGACACAGGAGTCTGGTGATCGCCGCTTTGGAGGTACTCATGGCTGCGTTGTTCTCGATCGCTGCTGGCTACTACCTTGTGAGACGGTTGAAGAAGATGACAGAAGTCGTGGAGCGAGCCAGTTCCGGCGGCAGGGCTCAGAAAATCAATGATGCGGGTCACGATGAGGTGGGCGAACTGGCTCGGCAGATTGATCTCTTAAATGAGCGCAACCAGTGGGAACATTCACGTTCTGATCTGAGAATCAGGAACCTGGAAGAGCTCAATCGATTGTTGCAGAAAAAGTTAGCGGAAAAGCGCGACTTTTGATCATTTTTTCCTGACATCCACCGCACTGTGGTCAGTAATCGGTTAAGATAACGGCGCTGATATCACGCATTGTCTGTAATTCTACAAATAATGCCGTTGCGGTTGGGCCTTTCAGATCCCCCTTTTTTGCAATCGAGACTAAGTTGGGTCGGAACACGTACCTTTGGAGCATAGCCTGGTACGTAAATATCAAGGAAGATCTGGGTCTTTCTGTCACACAATACCCATAATCCGTTTTTTTCAGAAGACACCTGCAATGCCCACTACAGTTATCTCCGGCTTTACTCACAATTTCCTTGGCAAGGCGCCCGTCTGGTACAAGCAGGTGATCCTGCTGTTTCTTGTCGCCAACCCGATTGTCATGTGGACGCTGGGACCCGGAACGGCCGGCTGGCTTCTGATCGCAGAGTTTATTTTTACCCTTGCCATGGCTCTTAAATGCTACCCGCTTCTGCCCGGTGGCCTGCTGGCGGTAGAGGCACTGTTGATTGGCCTGACCACGCCGGATGCAGTGTATCTGGAAGTGCTCACCAACTTCCCGGTGATATTGCTACTGATGTTCATGGTGGCGGGCATCTACTTCATGAAGGAACTGCTACTGGTGACGTTCACCCAGATTCTGGTGGGTGTGCGTTCCAAGTCGGCGTTATCGTTGCTGTTCTGTAGCGCAGCAGCACTGCTTTCGGCCTTCCTCGATGCCCTGACGGTTACCGCGGTTATTATCAGCGTGGCGGTCGGGTTTTACGCGGTTTACCACAAGGTGGCCTCCGGCAAGGGCTACCAGCACAAGGACCACAACGCGGGCAGCGATGACGAAGTAATCGAGCTGCACCGTGAAGATCTGGAAAATTTCCGGGCATTCTTGCGCAGCCTTTTGATGCATGGTGCTATCGGTACCGCATTGGGCGGCGTTGCCACCATGGTCGGTGAGCCTCAGAATCTGTTGATTGCCAAAGTCGTGGGTTGGGACTTTGCCGGTTTCTTCCTGCATATGGCGCCAGTGAGTTTGCCGGTATTGGCGGCTGGATTATTTACCTGCTGGGCCCTGGAGAAGCTGCGTTGGTTCGGCTACGGCGGGCGCTTGCCCAAACCTGTGCGTCAGGTGCTGGAAGAGTTTGCGGAGAACGAGCGGACCAAACGTACCAAGGCTGATCAGGCCGCGCTCTGGGTACAGGCCGTTGCCGCCGCGATCCTGGTGGTGGGTCTGGCTTTCCATCTCGCCGAGGTCGGCCTGATTGGCCTGCTTGTCATCATCCTGATTACCTCCTTTACCGGCGTTACCGATGAGCACCAGATTGGCAAGGCCTTCCAGGAATCTCTGCCGTTTACCTCGCTGCTGGTGGTGTTTTTCGCGGTGGTTGCGGTGATCCACGAACAGCACCTGTTCAAGCCGATTATTGATTACGTGCTGTCGCTTCCGGAAGCCCGTCAGCCTGGCATGTTCTTCATTGCCAACGGCGTGCTCTCAATGATCAGCGATAACGTCTTCGTAGCGACTGTGTATATCAGCGAAGTCAAACAGGCCCTGGATGCAGGGGCCATCAGCTACGAGCATTTCCAGAAGTTGGCAGTTGCCATCAACACCGGTACCAACCTTCCCAGTGTGGCGACCCCGAATGGCCAAGCGGCTTTCCTTTTCTTGCTTACCTCTGCCATCGCGCCTTTGGTACGACTGTCTTACGGAAAGATGGTGGTGATGGCTTTCCCATATATGCTCGTCATGGGGGGAGTGGGGCTGTATATGGTTATGAATTACATCTGAGACGATTCCGTTAGCCTGAGCAAATCCACTGTCCAGAAGCGACGCACCCCTTTCGGGTGCGTTTTTCTTTATTTCACATTGCAGAATGAAAAGTAAACGTGTCGTTAATTAATACATACAAAAAGCTACGCTAGCTGGCTGTTAATGGTTATGTACGCTGCGCTAATTTAGCCAAATACTGTGATCTGCGTCACAAAATGGCGAAAATATGGCTCTGCGGAGTGGCGGCACGTGGCACACCTTCCTCGAGTAAAAAAATTACTCCTCGAATTCTCCCTTCTTCTGTCTTTTTCGATCAGTCACGTTTGCGCGGCTGTTATGTTCGGCACGAATGGCAGCCTGTTGTTGTTGCTCCTGTCTCTCGGCACTGCGGGCGTCGGTTTCTGGTTTTGTTGCCAACGATTCTGCCAGGTAAACGCAGCGTTGGCTGCGCTGAGAAGTTACGCGCTCTACCAGTCACGCATGCTTGAACAACTGGCTACGACTGCTAAAGGGGCAGAGGGTTCTCTGGTTTTCAACGCCCGAACCGAGCCGAAAAGCAGGTGGGAGCCATGACTCCCTTGGCTAGAGAGGATGATGTCTGGCGGCTACCTTCCCGGCTGAATGCGCTTTCAACCGGCAAACTCCTTCAGACCTTTCTCTACGAAACGCCCGTATCGTGTGACTGGTTTTTCGATCTTCGGGAGGTTACAGAGATCGATCAGGCGGGGCTGGATTGCTTACTGGCTGTTCGTAACCGGGTTGTAGGTTCGGGTTTTGCGCTCTTTTTTCTGAACACGCCGTGCCAGTTCAGTCGAATCATCCGGGTTTTGGAACGAGATCAGGTCTATTCGGGTCTAAGTCCCTCCAATGCCTAGAGCCAATCCAGGAAAGTACACCAGACGCATCGTCATAAGTCTTGGTCTTATCTCTGCAACGATCCTGGTGCTGTTTTTTGCTGCGATGTACCTGATTGGAGTGGTGGAAGAGGATAGCCGAGTGATTCATCGGGAGGTTGTTCCGGACCTGGTTTCTCTCCAGTCAGCCAAGCTGGATCTGATGCTTGCAAAACAGTCGCTCAGCATTCTGGAGGTCCGTGCCTTTTCAGAGGGAACCAGAGAACCACGGGATGATCCCGTTTCCCTGGCCCGGAAGGCAGGAGAACTGATCGAACGCAACCGGGACGTAGTGTTCGACGAGCGTCTTGGGAGCCGGGCGGCACAGGTCTTCAGATCGACCGTAACAGCTTTGCAGAAACTTGAAGAGGTGAGAGAGCGCGTTCGATCAAAGCAGGATGACGTGACCCTAGCACTGGATCGCTTCGGTCAGAGCTTGATCGATTTAATAAACGCCATGCCGACGGAAGCATCCCGGGATGCGGCTGGCCTTATCTCCGGCGCAGCCAATCAGGCAGACGCGGTGCTGCAGCTGGGTTACCAGAGCCTCGACAGTCTTGACGGAGCCGAAAATACCGATGAAATAAAGGCCGCCCTGGCTAGCCTTAACAAGTCGGTAAACGACTCCTTTTTATGGATACAACGTAACCGGGTTTCGGTGGACCAGGTTTTTCCGGGGGTTCTTGATAACGTTATTGCTCCTCTTTTCGAGGACCTCAGAAGCCTGATCACCTCGAGCGGCAAGCTCTATCAGCTGCATCAACAACGGGTGCAGGCTGAAGGCCAGACTCGGGAGTTGATTCTGCTGAGTCTGGACTATGTCGCCTCTATTGAAACTCAACTGAGCGATAGAACTGCAGAGCTGCAGTTGCTCAGAAACCGCCTGATGTCAGAACTGGAGAGCAGTTTCACCTTCTCGAAATGGGGCATCGTGGTGCTCTCGTTCGTTCTGATGATTATCGTGTTGCTGATCGCAAGGTATATGACCGAATCGGTCAGCTCGAGAGAAAAATCACCGAGCGGACCCTGGATCTGGAGAATTCCAAAGAATCACTGATGCGGGCGCTGAGCAAGGAACGGCTGGCACAGGCAGAACTTATTGAAAAGCAGAATGAGCTCTACCAGGCGAACCAGGCACTCTCGCAGTCCCTGGACCAGCTTAAACGGACCCAGGTCATGATGACGCAACAGGAAAAGCTGGCCTCTATCGGTCACCTTGCAGCCGGCGTTGCCCATGAGATCAACAACCCACTCGGGTTCATTCTCAGCAATATCAACCGCCTGAACGAGTACATCAATGATCTCATCGCGATCATTGAGCAGTCCCGCGGATGGCTGAGTTCCGGGGAGATCGAAACGGTTTCGCTATATGCAGGCAGGCTTAGTGAGGCTCTGGAGCAGTACGATTATGAGTTTATAAGGGACGATCTGCCCTCACTGATCGAGGACTGCGTGGAAGGCGGTGCGCGGGTGAAGGAAATCATCCAGAACCTCAAGGATTTTTCCCGGGCAGATAACTCGGGAGATACGTTCGAGCACCAAAATCTTCGCAAACTTATCGAGAAAACGCTCAACCTGCTCAAGAACGAGACCAAATACACAAGTCAGGTTGAGTTGGTGTGTCCAAAAGGGCTCGAGATAGACCTGTTGCCCGGGCCTTTCTCGCAGGTCATTTCCAATCTTGTGATCAACGCCGTCCACGCTATCAAGAAAGCCGAACGGAAGGGCCTGATAACAATCATCGTTACTGATACTCCCGAGAGTGTCTGCGTCAAGGTTTCGGACAACGGCTGTGGTATTGCCAAACAGCACATCGGCCGAATCTTCGATCCGTTCTTTACCACCAAAAAAGTGGGTGAGGGCACCGGTCTTGGTATGAACATCGCCTACGACATCATCGCGAATCGACACGGTGGGAAAATCGAGGTGGTCAGTGAAGAAGGAACAGGCACCGAGTTTTGCATTGAGCTGCCGAGGCAGCAGGAGCTGGTTGTTCAAACGGCGATGAGTGCATAGAGCCTAGTTGTCATTGCAGCCGGAGAGCGCCGCTTTCAACATTAATCAGTGGGAGAATCAAGATGGATCTGACTTCTAATCAAGAGCCCTGGGACGCTGGCAGAGTTTTGTTTGTTGACGATGAACAGCCAATACTCAACTCATTGAAGCGGTTGACCCGCAAACAGAGCTTCCAGTGTCTGTTTGCCAGTAGTGGCGCCGAAGCTCTGGAAATCATGAAGCGTGAAACCGTAGACCTGGTGGTATCGGACATGCGCATGCCCGAGATGTCCGGCCATGAGTTCCTTGCCCAGGTAAAACAACAGTATCCCGACACCGTCCGTTATCTCCTGACCGGCCAGTCTGATCTTGAATCGACAGTCAGTGCGCTAAACGATGGTGGAATCAGTCGGTTTATCCACAAGCCATGGGACGATGAAAAATTTATTGATGCCCTGAAAGATGGTCTCAGGGTAGTGAGGCTCGAGAGGGACAATCAGCGTCTGATGATAACCACGAGGGAGCAGGCTGAGTCTTTGAAACGCCTGAATGCGGAATTGGAGGACCGGGTACTGGCACGAACGAAAATGCTTCGTCGGGCCATGCGCCAGCTGGAGACCAGCTACGACGCGTTTGTGAAAACCTTCTCGTACTTCATCAGCCAACGTGAGCACCTGATTAAAGGACAGTCCCAGCTGGTTGCTGATCTGTGTGCCCGAGTATGTGAGCAACTGCAGTTGGACAACTCCGAGAGAAAGCATGTTTTCTATGCGGCGCTTTTGCATGAGCTAGGAAAACTGACCCTGCCGGATGATGTGCTGGGCCGTTCGGAGATCAGGCTGACCGGACGTGACCTTGAGGAGTACCGCCAGTACCCGGTGATCGGGGAGTTGTCACTGACAAGTATTAAAGCGCTGGAGAAGGCTGCGCAGTTGATTCGCCACCAGAATGAGCATTTCGATGGCTCCGGCTATCCAGACCGGCTGATGGCGCAAAAAATTCCGCTCGGATCCCGAATTCTGTTTGCCTGCAAGGAGTTTATCGGGATTCAGACGGAGTATATGCGAGCCACTCCATTGAGCTCGGAAGACGCATTGAATCATCTGCGAAAGAATGCGGGCAGCAGATACGACCCTGTCGTTGTTGAGGCGATCGCCCAAACGCAGTACACCCTCGACGTGTCATCTCTTGCGCCGATGGAGCGCATTGTAAGCTATCGGGATCTGGCGCCGGGAATGGTCTTGAACCGGGATCTGGTCACAGACAGGGGGATCCTGTTGATCAGCCGGGGTGGCGTGCTTACCCGAACGATGGTCGAACGACTGAGGCGTCTCGGGGCTGAAGACAACCTGAGAACGCCTATCCATATTATCGAACCGGCTGTGGAGGAAAACGCATGACCACGAATCAGGGGCATCGCATCGTCTGCGTGGATGATGAGCCTGCCATATGCCGGGCACTGAGACGTTGTCTGCAGCGTCTCGGGGTAGAGGTATTGACCTATACAGATCCGCAACGCTGTTTGGAGGACTTACGAACGCTTAATCCGGACATCATCATTTCCGACCTTCGCATGCCCCAGCTTTCAGGGATTGAGTTTCTTGCCAGGAGTCGGCCCTTGGCTCCAGGCGCAGCGAGAATCTTATTATCAGCTCACGCGGAACGAGGAGGCTTGATTCAGGCAATTAATGATGCGGGTATTCACAGGTTTATAGAAAAGCCCTGGAGCGACGATGAGCTGATGTTCACCGTCTTCCATGCCCTTCAAGCAGAGCACGATGGGTCTGACATTGCCCGCAACCCCCGCATGCCTGCCGCGCCCGGAAAACGTGTTGATCCCAGAGTGCAGGAACTCATTCGTTTGGAACAGGAGACCCCAGGTATCTCCAGGGTTGAGTTGGATGAAGACGGTTATATTGACCTGTCTCACTGAGTGGCCAACTCTCTTCTTACATATTCCTGGAATTGCGGAGGCTGTCAGTGCAACTCTCCGCAATTCTGATAACCTCTAGAAAAACGCTGATAAGAACTGGTGGTTATGGCGAGTTGGTTTTGGGGTACGACTGGGAGATGGCCGAAGTGCTGCCGTCTTTTCTTCGGAGCCTCTTTGATAGTTGCTCTCGTTGTTCTCAAACCGGTTTCTGTGCTGGCAGAGACCTCGGATAACAGATCGCTTCGCATTGCCTATGTGGAGTTTCCCCCCATTACCTATCAGGCCAGCGATGGCCGCCCTGCTGGCAGCTTTATAGAGCTTACCCGGAAGATCGCTGTGGAAGCGGGTTACGAGCCGGAATTTCTCTTCTTGCCCATCAGCCGGGTATACCTGTATCTGCGCAACGGTAGAATTGACGTTTGGCCAGGTTCGGCCAACGTTCCCGCCCTTAACGGTGAAGTTCTGGAGACCTGGGTCACTCCCCTCGCGACCCAGCTCAGTGCCTGGTATCTGGAGGGAACCGAACCACTTACACATTTTGATCAACTGCAGGGCAAGACCGTCATCACGATAGGCGGGTACACCTATGGAGGGCTCTTGTACTGGCTGGAGGCGGAAGGTTCGATTGACGTCACCCAGGCTCCAAACTATCGGGCTGCTCTGGAAATGCTCAAGCTTGGCCGAGGCCATTACCTGTTTGGCCATCGGGATCCGGTTGTGGAAACCCTGACCATGCCCAAAGACGAGAAAATCCGTGAATCGGCGATCCGTTTGAGGAATCTGACCTGGCTGTTCTCGCTGGCC
>Ga0070724_10000693_pt1 | contig 22361 bp, 19 predicted proteins | sample tdDd001_FD_67278 | JGI IMG/M metagenome (GOLD analysis project Ga0070724, IMG submission 67278) | Marine sediment microbial communities from the Atlantic coast under amendment with organic carbon and nitrate - tdDd00.1 | ecosystem: Environmental > Aquatic > Marine > Coastal > Sediment | place... | reverse complement strand
TCTGTCATTAGAATAAACTCCATGGGTTGCGATAGCGTCGTCGAACTTTCGGCTCGGAGGCCGGTGTAACTTTGAGTTTGACTCCAGCTAATGTTTGGTGTGTCTCTTTATCGATCATTACAAATTGAATATCGTCAGTTGCTTTGATATTCAAAGTTAAGGAGTGGGTCTGTGCCGACTCGGCACACCACTTCGTCATCTCTTTATAATCAGATAAGATGCATATGGGCCTGAAAGGTTCATTATCCCACTCTAGAACGAGAGTGAGTTCACAGGTCAGTTCATCTTCTGAAGTAATGCAAAACTCGGGTGACATCTTAAGTTTATAGCCTGATGTATCATATTCATCAGCGGCCACGGCAAAGCTACTCGCTAAGGCGAGGCTAATGCTCCCAAAAAATATAAATCTAAATATCGACAATAACACCCGTGCTAAAACCTGTAGGCTGCGCCGACAAAAAAGGTACTGGTATAGTCTTCATTTAGCAGGGGACTTGCAACAATTTCATCGCCGATATGCGTGTATCTGGCTAAAAATAGCAGATCCCAATGCTGGGTGATTATATAGTGACTTGTTAGTTCGATCCCGGTATTCAGTGCAGACTTGGCTTGATATGCCTCGCTCCAGTAGCGACTCTCGTCGGGTCTGATACCATAGTAATAATCTACAAGCTCTTCACTCTTCCAGTCAAAAGTGAGGGCCAATTCAAATTTCCAATCTTCGACCGCCAGGTTGTAAAGCCATTTGAGCTTAGCTTCTGTTCCCTGGTGCACATTTAACAGGTCATGTGCCAACGATAGATTAATTGTGCCGGCACGAGTGTAGAAAAATGCTTCTACTCCACCTAAATAGGTAAAGTGTCGTTTATCTAATTTACCAATCTCGGGCTCCTGTACCGCTCTCACTACCGTTGGTGTCTGGGAGGTCGAATTTAATAGTGCTTTAGGCTCAAATTTATTGGTACCGGCGATAAAAATATTTGATGGGTCCCAGCGATGAAAGTAGGCGCTATCGCTGCTGAGACTCGTGGTCAGGTTGATCGTGAACTTCTCCTGTTCGGAGAGAGTGTAGCCGAAATTACCATTTTCGAAGAACCAGGAGTCTCCGTAGTAAGCAAAGGTCGGGACTAAATAGATAGGTATATCATCATAATCTTTGAGCGGGTTGGTTCTGTTACCATAGCCAAGTGCAAGGCCTACATCCCATCTGCCAATCTCTATACACTCAACCTTTTCCCCACAGGAGTCCACCACATCGGCCCAGACCGATACGGGAAGAAGGATGAAGCTTAGCAGAAGCACTTTTAGCTTTTTCATGACGCCGTTTATATACTCATCACAGAATTAACATAATGGGTAACAGAGTATCACTTCAAACAAGATTAGGCAGTGATTTAATCAATTTTGATGCAAACTGATACAGCGTGGCACGGAGTGTTTTTAACTTGTGTTTGTTGTGTTTTTATTGTGATCCTGGCTTGTGTGTTTTTGACGGGGATCTGGTTACAAACTGATGACGTTCCGTTTTGTTCATTACAATCTTTTGTTTTTTGTTATCTATTTTCAATCCAATTTGTCATTACCCACTTCATGATAGCCACCTTGTACGTACTGGCTATCCTATTGTCAGAGCAGATAGTTATAGAAAAAAGCTATGGAGGCTAAAGAAAAAGAATATTTTTCCTGAAACTTAATTATGCTTAAGCTAGCTGTTTCATCGAGTTCTTATCGATAAACCCGTTTCATCATAACTGGTTATAGTCTCAAGAAAGGATAATAAAAATGGCGCGAGTGCATTTTGACTGGACAGATCCCCTGCAGTTTAACGCTCTACTCTCCCAAGAGGAGAGGATGGTGCGTGACAGTGTTTATGACTACGCTCAGGACAAACTCATGAGCCGGATTTTGATGGCCAACCGAGATGAACATTTCGACCGAGACATCATGAATGAACTCGGTGAAATGGGTTTGCTGGGTGCGACTCTACCTGAAAAATATGGCTGCTCAAACGTCAGCTATGTGAGCTATGGCTTGATAGCTCGCGAAATTGAACGGGTCGATAGTGGATATCGCTCGGCAATGAGCGTGCAGTCCTCTCTTGTGATGCACCCAATTCATGCCTATGGCACGGAAGAGCAAAGGGAAAAATATCTGCCAAAACTTGCCAGCGGCGAATGGGTCGGTTGTTTCGGGTTAACAGAGCCTGATGCCGGCTCTGATCCCGGGGGAATGAAGACCAGAGCCGAGCGCATAGAGGGGGGCTACCGAATCAATGGGGCCAAAATGTGGATAACCAATTCACCCATTGCCGATATTTTCATTGTATGGGCCAAACTTGAGGGCAAGATCCGTGGCTTTATTCTCGAAAAAGGGATGCCTGGACTGAGTGCACCGAAAATCGAGGGGAAGTTTTCTCTTAGGGCTTCTGTTACGGGTGAAATTGTCATGGATAATGTCGAAGTGCCTGAAACGGCGCTGATGCCAAATGCACTGGGATTGAAGGGGCCATTTGGTTGCTTGAATAAGGCTCGTTATGGGATCGCCTGGGGAGCATTAGGTGCCGCCGAATTTTGCTGGCATGCGGCTCGTCAATATACGCTGGATCGTATTCAATTTAATCGCCCCTTAGCATCAAACCAGTTGATCCAAAAGAAATTGGTAGATATGCAAACCGAGATCAGTCTGGGTCTCTTTGCGTGCTTGCAGGCGGGAAGGTTAATGGATAATGACGCATTAGCCGTCGAAGCCATCTCTATGATTAAACGCAACTCCTGTGGTAAGGCCCTGGATATTGCCCGTATGTCTCGTGATATGCATGGCGGTAACGGAATCTCCGATGAATTTCATATTATTCGTCATGTTATGAACCTGGAGGCGGTAAATACCTATGAGGGAACCCATGATATTCATGCATTGATTCTAGGAAGGGCTCAGACAGGTATTCAAGCATTTTGTTGAGGCATACCAATAGGTATAAGGATCAATAACTAAGCTTTGGTGTCTTTTCCCCTGGAGTGGATTAATCAAAAAGGTAACCCGCATTATGGAAGATAGAGGCATAGCAATAGATCGATGTTTCATCGAGCGGGTCAGAAAACAAGAGTTCAGTCAGATAGGTGAGGGCTGGTCACATCTGAGGCTAGGTTTATCAGATAGCGAGTTTATCGGCTTATTTGAGTCTCAACTCAAGAGCCGCCTATTGGATTTAGAGTCGAGACAGATGCGAGCTCGCAATCAGGGATTTTACACCATAGGCAGCTCTGGCCATGAAGGTAATGCCGCATATGGACTCGCATTTAAGCTCCAGGATATGGCATTTCTTCATTATCGGAGTGCCGCCTTTATGTTAGAGCGGGGACGTCACCTTACACAAGAGACGTTACTCTACGATATGCTGCTCTCTTTTTCTGCATCCAGTGAAGATCCGATCTCAGGTGGGCGCCATAAAGTGTTGGGGAGTAAAGGGCTCAATATTCCTCCCCAAACCTCAACTATCGCCTCACACCTCCCCAAAGCTGTTGGCGCCGCATTAAGTATCCCTTTGGGCGACCGCTTGTCGCTCGAGTCACAAATGCCATCTGATAGCGTGGTCCTATGTAGTTTTGGTGACGCCTCGGCTAATCATGCCTGCGCTCAAAGTGCCATCAACTCAGCTTGTTGGGCGGCCTATCAACAGGTGCCGTTGCCCTTAGTATTTATCTGTGAGGATAATGGCATAGGCATTTCGACGCCGACACCTAAGGGGTGGATCTCGGCAAATTTCAGTCAACGAGCAGGCCTTCAATATTTTCATTGTGATGGCAGAGATATTCTGGACTGCTACAAGGTGAGTAAAGCTGCCGCGGATTATGCCCGGAAGTTCCGAAAGCCGGTTTTTTTACATGTTCGCACAGTTCGCCTGATGGGCCATGCAGGCAGTGATGCCGAGATAGCCTACATGAGCGAGCAACAAATTTTAGATAATGAATCCCAAGACCCCTTGTTGGTCAGTGCCGGACAACTTATTGCGGCGGGCCTCATGAATGCCGGGCAGATCATCACACTCTATCTGAGCCTGAAAGAACAGATTGAGGCACTATCCAAAGTGGCGGTGACAAGGCCAAAACTTGAGACCGCAGAGCAGATAATGAAGTCGATAGTGCCTGATAAGGCGGTTGTCTCTGAGGTATTGCCTCTGGATGCAGCCAGGAGGGAAGCGTTACTTAAGGCCGACAGGCAGGCATTGAAAAAGCCTCTTCATATGGCCAAGTTGCTCAACCTTACATTAACGGAGTTGATGGCCCGTTATAAGCAGATCTTAGTGTTCGGCGAAGATGTGGGGAAAAAGGGAGGGGTCTACCATGTGACCTCCCGTTTAGTTGAACGTTTTGGTCCCAACAGAGTGATCAATACACTCTTAGATGAGACCTCGATTCTTGGTTTGGCTATCGGCATGGCACACAATGGAATATTACCTATCCCGGAGATCCAGTTTCTCGCCTATCTTCATAATGCGGAAGACCAAATTCGGGGGGAGGCAGCGACTATCTCCTTCTTTTCCGATGGCCAATTCACCAACCCTATGGTGATCCGCATTGCAGGTCTTGCCTATCAAAAAGGGTTTGGAGGACACTTTCATAATGACAACTCCTTCGCCGTTCTAAGGGATATTCCCGGAGTTATTATCGCCTGCCCCTCAAACGGCGCCGACGCAATAAGGATGCTCAGGGAGAGTGTCAGGTTGGCGCTCGAGGAGCAAAGGCTTGTTGTCTTTCTTGAACCCATCGCGCTTTATATGACTAAAGATCTCCATGAGAAAGATGACGGGTTATGGGCGAGCGACTATATCCCCGAGCAAGAGGCTGAGCCATTAGCAGTAGGTGAAATTGCACAATATGGTGAAGGAGTTGAACTCTGCATTATCAGTTATGCTAATGGTTATTACCTGAGCCGTCAGGCCGAGCACGTTTTGTTGGCAAGAGGTATTAGGGTCAGGGTGATTGATATTCGTTGGCTGGCACCATTAAACCTTGACGCAATCGTTGCGAGTGCAAGGCAGTGTAAGCATATCTTAATCGTCGATGAGTGTCGTAAGACTGGGTCTATAAGCGAGGCGGTTATGACTGGGTTTGTAGAAATTTTAGGTGAGCAATGCCCACACTTGGCCAGAATAACAGCCGATGATTGCTTTATTCCTCTGGCCGATGCGTCAATACTGCCGCTACCGAGTAAAGAGAGCATCGTTGAGGCTGCTATAGCCATGATAAACGGCTAGTCAAAGCGAGAGCAGCCATGGCTAATTGTAACTATAGCTATGGGCTCATGTTATGAGAACATGGACTATCTCGCTTTCATGAGTCGATGAAATAGTCCTATCAAACTCACCCTGAATCACGTACTAATTGATGACCCGGTTCACGGCTTCGAGTATCTCATGCTTAGTCGATGGTTTGAGAATATAGCCTTTTAATCCTTGCTCTGCCCAGGTCTTTATTAACTCTTTATTTTTATTCCCGGTTAACGCAATAATTGGTAGATCTTTTCCACCTGATACCGTTTTAATCTGTATGGTCGTATTTATGCCATCAAGGTTAGGCATGAACAGATCCATTAACACCAACGCATATTGATTTGTCTTGATTTTTTTGAGTGCTATTAAACCGTCATCGGCGGCATCTACTAGGAAGTTTTCCTTAGCCAATACCCTGACCAACATGTCACGGTATATTTGATTGTCTTCAACTACCAGAATCTTTTTAGGTTGTTTGGTTTTCAGATCCTCCTCTTTTGTATCGGGAGAGGCCGAATCATTTAATGCACTAGACACGGTTTGTTGTTCCGGGGGCAATACCCTGGATAAATCCGCTATCTTAGCCTCCAGCACCTCGATACCGACCTGCTTCGAGAGTAGCTGCTGTATCATACCGTCCAAGCTGACTTTTATGTTGCTTTCAAGCTCGGCAAGCAGAGGCTCAACATGGATTTTGTTGATGTTTTCCATGATTTTCTTCGAAGACAAATTCGTAGTGAGTTCTTCATGTTCGACTAAGTTTTTGGGCTCATTCAGACTTTGTTTACATATAGCGATAGAGCCTAATAGTGATTGCTTACATTCACTGCTTTTATCTATGAGTGAGGCTAACTCCTGGCCAATATTTTCGAGTTGCTCCTCATGTAAGCCGGCATAATGGCTCGTTGCTTGACTGATGAGCAAGCCACTATGGACGATCATTTTTAAACGAAACTTTTCATATAGAGGCTGGTAGACAAAATAGTTGTCGAAAATGTCTTTGATGCAACAACGAAAGGCTGTAGCGGATTCACGATTTTTACAAAGTAAGATACTGTAATGAGGGTAATCCAGGAACTTGTCTGAAATGAGCTTGGTATATAACTCTATGCTCTTCTGTACTGTTGTCAGAGCAAACAGTATCACAGAAGGCTTAAGGTTTTTTACCTTGTCACCAATTTCAACGTTAACCAGAATCGTACGATATTCTTCTACCTGATCGGCAATGATACTGGCCGCACCCAGAACATCTTCCTCATTCTCATAGATCATGATTACCTTTGGGTTACGGCATGCTAGGTGAGATTTTTTTGTCATTGACTATCACTCCATGTACGCTTTGCAATGCTTCTTTGACTTGTAAAATCAAATCCTTGCACTTAGCTTTATCCTGATCTAGCCCTGACTGTTCCAAGGCTTGAAGTAGGTATGATGTTTGTTCCGCTCCAACCGCTTTTGCGGAAGTCTTCAGAAAGTGAGCTTCCTCTTTAATCTCTGAAATTCTGCTGGCGTTATACATGGCAACGATATTTCTAAGGGACACTTTGGCCTGTTTTAAGAAATCGATCTCAAATTGCCTGATCATATCCGGCTCATTACCAATGAGTTCAATCATCACGTTTCTGTTTAAAATCTGCAGCTGCTTTTCAGTCATTGCTATACCATTTATCCATAATTTTTTTGAGATCTTTTAATAAGATGGGTTTACTGACAAAGTCATTCATTCCTGTTGAGTAGCAATACTCTGCATCTCCACTCATGGCGGCACCTGTCACCGCTACAATTGGGATCGCTTTCTTATTCTGCTCTTGTTCCAAATTTCGGATCTCTTTTGTCATATCGTAACCATCCAGATTAGGCATATGGCAATCGGTTAAGATCAATTTGTAATTGATATTTTTCCACTGCTGTATGCCATCGACGCCGTCTTCTGCAAGGTCACATCGATAACCTAATGTCGATAATTGTTCCAAGATTAATTTCTGATTGAGTGGGTTGTCTTCCACAACTAAGACGTCGGCTTGTGTTGTTGATATCGTGTTCATGCTTGATTTTACAGTGGGCTGGTTAACGTCCAGCTCATCCAAGTCTAAGCATAATTCATTCTCGATAATATTTTGGACCGATGCTATAAGTTGCATCTTAGTCATAGGCCTGGTTGGTAATATTGAAACCTGGGAGATCGTTTGTCGTATCTTGCCCATATCTCTTCGAGGAGCGGCCAGAAGCAGGTTTGATGTGTCTGTATTTGATTGGGCAAGAATTTGTAGTATTTCTAGCGAGGCAGAAAGAGACGGAATGATAAGCAAAACGACGTCATAGCATGGCAGTGTGGCTTCAATCCCCTTAGCTTCAATAAGTGCAGCCTCACTATTAGACGCTTCTACTCTTTCTACGGCTGCACCTTCCGCTTTAAGATGTTTAGAAATTATTGATTGAGAAGTGTTGTCTTCAGAGAGATTAATGAGGGCGATCGAGGCTTCGGTCAGTACAGACTGTGACTGAAGAGTGTTCTTTTTTGAGTGCCAAAATGGAAGTTCAACGGTAAAGGTTGAACCTTGTTCCGGAGTGCTGTCTAACTTTATCTCCCCTCCCATCATGCTGGTTAAATTACCACTGATCGCCAAACCAAGGCCAGTTCCACCGTATTTTCTGGTCGTTGAACGTTGGGCTTGCATGAAAGGGGTGAATAACCTTTTTTGTGTCTCTTTATCGATACCAATTCCGTTATCGATAATAGAGAAGCTTATTTTATAGATAATGTCGTTGTGTTCTGAAATGTTTGTGATTAAACGTATCTCCCCTGGCTTGCCCTCCACTGAGTGAGTGAACTTTATAGCATTGCCCAGCAGGTTAAATAGTATTTGACGAACTTTTACAGCATCGCCTTCGAGCAGCTTGGGGATTTGTGGATCTTCGTAAATGTGCAGATTGAGTCGCTTCTTATGGGCAAGAGGCAAGAAGACTTGAACCACGTTGTCGATTACCTCTGTGATTGAAAAGTCTCGCTGTTCTAGCTGCATTTTTCCGGATTCAATTTTATTGATATCCAGAATGTCATTGAGAATATAGATGAGGTTGGTTGCCGATGTCGTTGCCGTTTCTATTAATGCCATGGACTCTTGGTTCTGTTTGGAAAGAGTGAGTAGATCCAGAGAACCGATAACGGCATTCATCGGGGTTCGAAGCTCATGGCTCATCATAGATAAGAACTCGCTTTTGGCTTGACTGGCCCGCTCTGCGCGTACTTTGGCCTGTTGAAACTCTTGAGTTCGTTGTGTCACTCTTGCCTCTAGTTCATCGTTTGCCCTTTGTAGTTCGGCTTGAATTTTAAAGATTGGAGATTGATCGATACAGATCCCATCGATTCGACAATTCTGTTTGTCTCTATTCTGTCCAACCTTGCCCTGAGCGTGTATGTAGATTATCTCTCCATGGGGTAAGATAGAGCGGTATTGTTGATCGAATAGCTCTCCAGTAGTTAAAGAGTGATCGACGGCTGCCATGATTCGATTCACATCTTCAGGGTGGAGTCTCTCTGCCCATTTTTCCAGATTTCCAATATCGTCAGTTTGCAGTGCAAACATGTTATTTGCCCGACTATCCCAGTCCCAAACCCAGTTATTATCACTATCAATTTCTGCCCGCCAGTTACCGATATTTCCCGCATCGAGGGCGATATTCTTACTTTCAATGGCGTCGTGTAATGCAAACAGTGTCTCCTTGGCTTCGGTGCAATCGATTAATGATCCCGTATGGGTATAATAATTATCTTTCGATAAAATGGCTTCGCTACTTAACTCAAACCATCGCTCTTTTCCATGAGTTTGGGTTCTGAACTCAAGGCGAAACCGGGTTCCCGGTTCAAAAATGGCATCCTGATAGACATCGAGTTTATGTTGGTCCCTTGGATCGATCATATTCTCGAAGTGCTGCCAATTGAGAGGGATGTCAGTATCTAAGCCAATAAGCTCTTTGAATTTCAATGAAAAATAACAATACTTTGAATGTGGGCTATATTCCCATATCCCAATATTTGCGCCTTTAATGGCATGGTTTAACCTTTCCAGCTTATGCTTTGCCTGATATTTTTTAGCTCGGCACTCCCCGCATCTGTTAACTATGAGCCAGTACTCTTCGGGAGTTAGTGGGCTCTCATTGATGCTGACATTGACGCAAATGTTTTGGCTATTAACTGAGAAAGTGGAGAAAAACTGTTTTTTTTCAATTAAATGATGAATAAAAGCCGAACTGTTTGTAACACTGAGATCTTTAAACAGGTTAAAAAAACGGTAGGCTAATTTTCCTGAAACCATTTCATTTGAAATTTTGAATTCATCTTTAAAACTGGAGTTTACCGATAGAATGGTGCCTTCTTTGCTGCAAACCATGATGGGGAATGGGGTAAGGTCCGTTGATTGAGTAGCGTACATAGTCCCTTGTACTCGTGCGAGTAAAATCCTACTGATAAGAATAGCAGTTATTGTTTTTTTAGCCTGATGAGGTAAACAAACTTTTTAGTTTGTATGGCTCATCTACACGAATGATTCACACCGTATTTAGCTTGATGAGGGTTTGATTGCGAAGATATCGCAGTTAAGCTGATCTATGATGTGTTCACTGGTGTGTCCCTTAAATTGGCTGAATAACCCATGATGTTCTCCGGCGCCAAGTATGACTATGTTGGCTCCATACTTTTCTGCCATATTGGGAATTATGTGATCCGGTAACCCCTCTTCTAAATGTAAGTGGCTGTTTTCGATCTGATGGGCTCTGGCCGAATCGACTAAGTTTATCCAGTGACGACTCTGGTCATTCATACGATGATGTTTCACCTTGGGTGGCTTTATCGCCATACTGATATTTTGCTCAAGAAAGCAGTTTACAAGATGAATGTCGCTACTGAGAAGGCTGGCAATATGCTCGGTTTCATCGAGTAGCTTTTGATTGAAGGTGTTGTGTTGATGACTCCCGTCATCTGTCTCTATCGCGGTAAGGATATGGCCATTCTCTCCCCACTCATTTGCCCCAACCAACATTACGGCAACGTCACTCTCTCTGAGTAGTCGCCATTCATCTGCAAATGAAAACTCATGAAATAGAGGATGATGGTGCTTATAGTTGAGAATGACGAGATCGTATTGTTCGTGCTCGAGCTCCTCCAATATCGCTTTGGAGACACTGTTATTGAGGCGAGTCTTGCTCTCTATTTCTATTCCCTGAGCACGGTATTGTTCAATAATTTTTTCATGAACCACGAACGGATTGATGCTTGAACTTGAGTGGGTCAGCCTTGAGAGTAAAGTGTGCTTAGGGGGGACTTCCAGTAAGGTCAGTTTAGCGTCAGTTTTATCGGCTAAAATTAGCGCCTTACGCAGGGCATTTTGTGTCGGTGAGCGAGTATCGACTACGGCTAAGATATGTCTGTATGCAATCATAAATACGCTCATCTGATTTAGGAACCCTTGGTAAACTGTAGACGAAACATCAGCAAAAGAAGTGGGCTAAATAAGAATGATTTTGACTAAGATTACCCTTTTATAGTGCTTAATCGTCTACTTTTTTAACAGGCTGTTTTTATGGTTTTTTTTATTTGGTTTTGAATGAGTACTCGGGCCTGTCGAGAGGCAAGCCCTGTATTAATGAGATGAATAATGGAGAGGGGAGGCTGAGAGCGTGATGACCTATATTAATGAGATTGGTATTATGCCTTGCTCTTAATAAATTCGATGGCCGCAGCATCCAGAGAACGTTTAGAGATATAGTTCATACCTTTCGAGTTTTTGATTAGAAAACCTCTGTTTGTCACAGTTAACTCGGTGATCTCAGACCATAAAATAGAGCTGTTAACATAGATTGATTCGCTGCTAATTCCTTGTTCATCTATAGTGAGTTTTACTTCATTGCTCGCAGCCTTGCTCATCATCTGCCGCCATAACCACCAGGTTTTCTTAAATTTAACACTTAAGGCTTCTAAAGCGCCCAGGCCGACAAGAAAGAGAGAAGCATAGGCATTCGTGCCTGTGAGCAATAACGCCGTACCTACTAAAATAAATCCAATCGCCTTGTAGTAAGCTCTGGGGGATTTATCGATAGTTACCGACTCATCGAAGCATTCACTGAAATGCGTTTTATCAAGAATATAGTGACTGGTGAAACTAAAAGGAGAGTTCATTGGTATCGGCTTGGTGGAGTTTGACCTTAGTTTAACCTTAACCTATCTCATTTCAAATCTAGTAATTTTTATAATGGGGAACCTATAATCAAATGATGATAGACAATTCGTTAAGGCATAGAGATGTCATTCGTTCCCAAGGGCTATATTAACTACCAATCGACCTGTGTATTTACCAGAAAAAATGTGCCTAAGGTATTGCTGGAACCACACTATACAAAAATAGGTGTCTATGGTCAGCTCCATGTACTTAGTGGAGAGTTAAAGTTTTATGGTTACGCAGATAGGCTTGGGGAGCCGGAAAAGATAGTGCTGGTAAAGGCCGATGAAACGGCAATATCTCACCCTGAGTATTGGCACCGGGTCGAGCCATTAACGGATGATACAGAGTTCGAGATCCGCTTCTTTGCTCACAAGGATTCCCCGTTAGTCAATGACCTTGAAGTAAAGAAAAGTTGATGACTGATATTCCTGCCTGGTCATCATACTCAGTGCTCTTAATGAGACAATAGAGACATTAAGGGCTTGAGCAAGCGAATATTCAGGCCGAAAGCTTGTTAGCTTCTTTATACCGGTTAGTATCAGACAGAGTTAAGCGTTAGAAAATTGCTTGGGCTGTTGGCATTTCTCCGGGCGATTATCGGCTGTACTGCCTCCCCAGTCAGCTTCGACTTGATGAATGATCATTTTTATCACCCGCTCGACTCTCTGGACTCCCTCTATCAACCGTTAATGCGAAATCTTCTGCGCCTTGATTCTACAGGCTTGCCTGTATCGCCCCGTGTTCGCCTTGTATTAATTAAGATTATTGTTCAGCCAGACTTAAAATGTGACAAGTAGAACATTAAACCTGCAGTTAACAAAAGTTAACATGACATTTACACTTCGGGTGGTTAGAGTGGTACTGTGTCAATCTTGAGATAAAACCTGGTTGGTTGAATGAGATGATGATTAAGGAGAAGGCATGTTGTTAGGAAGCATAGCTGAACTTTTTTTCTGGTTTTTCTGGGAGTTTTTACTCTCATTCCTCCTCTACACCACAGGAGCTGTGGTGTTAGGCGTGCTCTCTTTTGGTCGCATACAAAAGCCGCTCTATCTCCCGGTTGTCTTCAATAGTGAAAAGCGTCTGGCGAAGAATGATTTCTTTTCTGTATATATCACCGGGTTCTTTTTCTATCTCATTTTGCTTACCCTGGTCATCTGGTTGGGCTAGCCTCGTTCATCGTTCTTATTTGAATAATATCTGCTTTATCTATGGAGCGCCCCATTGATAAGTGCAAGCGACACTCTTGTTTAGAGCATGTGGTTTTCATATTCAGTTTTGTTTATGAGAAAAGTTGAGTCGATCAGGCTCAATGCTATTTCTCTATCTTCCTATCCTATATCGCTTTGTTAATCGTATCTGTTTCGTTCAGACGGGATATCGCTCAGGTACTCTACAAACTCAACTTCAAAGCCATTTGGGTCTATGTAGTAAACATTACGCCTGAAATCATCTTCAGCACCCTCTTTATCAACCGGGTATCCAGCCTTATCCAGTCGTTCGATGATTGCATCCAGATCATCGGTGACAAATGCGAAATGAGCCAGCCCAATTTGATGACCCGTTAGATCGCGGTTTTCACCGACTCCATCATTGTTAAAGGTTAAGTATTGGTAGTCGTCACCGAAATGGACCCAGTCTCTGGGTTTACCATGCCAGCTTCCCACGCCGCCTCCCCGAACCTTCCAGTGTGGGAATACCGTTTGATAAAAGTGCAGTGTTTTAGGGATATCTTCAACGACTAAGTTTACGTGCTCGAGATGTATCATGATTTGCTCCTTGTTGAATGTAGCTTGAACTTCTAAAATTGATCCTGCTTTTTTACTCGCCAGGGCGGGTCTAAACGGTTTTTTCCGGCCCAAAAAAGTTTAATTTGGTTTCCACTGGGATCATGAAGTATGGCCTCGCGCCAGAGGTATGTCTGGTCGGTTGGCATCTGGTCGAATACGAAACCGCGTTCGATTAATTGCAGAACCAGCTCATCGAGTCGTTCATGCTCGAAGTATATCGTGCTGGTATTCTTCTCGCTTTTTTCCTGTAAAGAGAGCGAAAAACTGGCATCGCCATCCAGGCAGTGAAACCTTGCATAATGGGGGGTATCGACAATCAATTCGAAGCCCATCTTTTGGTAAAAGTCGACTGCAGCTTTCATCTCATATACCGGAAAAGTGATTTGATTCATCCTCATGCTTCTGACCTCTTTCTAAAACTACATGCCGTAGCAATATTCCTGTTGCTTAGGGTAGGGAGTTGACTCATGTCTCTCACGGATCCCAACCAAGGCGCCGCTGTATTGATGCAGCATGTGTAAGCTGTAATCGATGCGTGCCCTTAAATCAATTTCACGTTCAGACTCAAACTCACGTCCAAGTTCACACTCAATACCCAGCTCAGCATCGAGGGGGGGACTAGCGAGAAGAGGGGGAGTATTGAGGACTTCTGTCACGTTTCGAATAATCAGATGGTCCGGTAGCGCAACCAGTTTGTTGTTCTTAAGTGCGTTCATTCTAAGCTCTGCAATCGGGTAGGCACCGCTGATCCCACTGACGACCGAAACCAACAGGGCTGGCTTATGGGCGGTATCCTGGTTATTGCACATCAATAGGAAGTTTTTCAGAAGTGGAGAGGCCATCCCACCCCATTCCGGAGTGATTAGGATCAGTGCATCGGCTCGACGAACCTTATAACTTATCATGGTCCATGGATTTCCCTCTCCGGATTTACTCTCGGGCTCACCGTCCCAAAATGGCAGGTCGAAACGACACAGCTCTATATGACTGACCTCTGAATAACCTGTCGCTACCGAACTCATATATTTCGCAACTTTAGCGCTCTGTGACTGAGCTCTTTGGCTGCCACTGACAATAAGTAATCTCATTTAAATAAACCTTTTTGTTTACTAATTATTTTATAAGGTAGATGCTTTATTAAACTTTGTAAAGGGACTACAGAGGATATTCACTAAAAAGTAAATTAAAAAGTTTACTTAAGACCTGGATCGGTAATAATAGGGTGCAGAGAGGAGATGTTATGAAAACCAGTGAAAAGATCATTCAGCTACTTAAGACTCAAGGTCCGCTTACCGCTAAGGTTCTTGCCACTGAGTTGTCTCTCACGACAATGGGAGTGCGTCAGCATATGCAAGCCTTGGAGGAGGAAGGGGATATCTGCTTCGAGGATAAAAAAGCCCCCCGGGGACGTCCTACCAGGTACTGGTCTCTAACGCCAAAAAGCAACAGCCACTTTTCCGATCGCCACGAAGAGCTCTCAGTTCAACTGATCGATTCTGTTATCACGGTATTTGGCGATAGTGGATTGGATAAGCTTATTTCGCACCGAGAGCAAAGCTCCCTCGAGCTCTACCAGCAGAGGTTAGCCAGTGAAGATACGCTTAAGTCTAAGCTCCGAGCATTGGCCGAATTGAGATCGATTGAGGGCTATATGGCAACGGTTAACGAAGCGGGAAGTGACTTTTGGCTATTGGAAAATCATTGTCCTATCTGCGCCGCGGCGAGTAAGTGCCTCAACTTCTGTCGCTCGGAGTTAAATCTGTTTCAAACCCTGTTAAAGGAGGAGGCAGAAGTTAGCCGTGAAGAGCATATTATCGAGGGCGCACGTCGTTGTGCTTACCGGATAACACCGATTAACTAGTGGTAAAAAAGAGATGGAATCGAAGCGCGCCAGATTAGACCGGTTTATCAGCGTCAATACAGGTATTAACCGTAAACATGTTCGGCTTATGTTGGCCAAAGGTCGCGTTAGAGTCGATGGTGAGCTTGCCCGTGATATCGACCAAGTTGTGGATGAATTTTCTCATATTTGTCTGGATGACAAAGTGTTACAAGCGAACAAAGCCAGTTATATCATGTTGCATAAGCCCGTTGGAGTAGTGAGTGCGACGATCGACGATAAACATAAGACAGTGATAGACCTCTTGGACAGAGATGATAAGGAGAGCCTGCATATCGTGGGTAGGTTGGATCTCAATACTTCAGGTCTGCTTTTACTCACTAACGATGGGCGTTGGTCGAAGCGGTTAATGGATCCTGAGCATAAGGTAGGTAAACTTTATCGTGTTCATTTGCAGAACCCTCTGACTCCCGACTATATTTCCGGGTTTGCTCAAGGCATGTATTTTGAGTTTGAAGATATTACTACCTTGCCGGCAGAGCTCGAAATTATCGATAGTTATACGGCATTGGTGACTCTTTATGAGGGACGCTACCACCAGATCAAGCGCATGTTCGGCCGTTTTCGCAACCCAGTCATAGGATTACATCGAATTTCAGTGGGCAATATAGTGCTCGATGACGGCTTGAAACCCGGGCAAAGCAGGGCGCTCACTATAGATGAAATAACGCTGTAGTTTCTAACAAAGTCAAAGAGATGATTTAAGGTTCAATTAATCTAGATCATTCATTTAACATATCCAATGTGCTATACCTATCAGCATGAATAGATAAATTCAATAACAAATGACTAATCATGCAATCAAGAAGATCAGTGAACTCGATGTATTTTGTTTATTGGTATTTAAAATTATTTTTCAAACCGGTCATGCGAATTCGGCTGCAAAAGAGCTGAATGTCTCGGCGCCTAAAATCAGCCGCTGCCTGACAATGTTACGGACGACGTTTGATGATGAACTATTTTATCGTCGTCAGTTGGGGTTGAAACCAACCCCGTTAGCCGAGCACCTGTATGAGCCCATCTGTCGGTTTTGCGACTCGGTGGCTAAAATCGAACAAGTGGCGTTTGAAGTCAGTCATTACGACGCTGCACCGATCCTCAATATCGCAGTGACGCCGGGCATCATGGCGAGTCTCTCTCTTGTTTTATGTAATAATGATTCTCTTAAAACTATAGGTAAGATTCGCCTCCACCCTTGGAAAGATGACTCTGCCGAGTTGATCCACAGCGGAGGGCTGGACTTAGGGTTAGCCTTCGATACCTCTCATCATCTCGATCTCAATTTTGAACACTTAGGTACCTTAGACTCGGTTTACCTGGCGGGAAATACCAGACATCCCATTTGGGAGAGCCTTCCTCACCTGACCTTAGATGAAATCTGTAAGCACCCTTTTCTCTATCTGGAGGGGAAAGGATTCAATGACAAGGTGGACCCCCTGGAGGTCTATAGCCGTCAGTCTGGAATAGAGCTTATTAGTGCTGAGAAGGTCAAAGGTAAGGAGCAGTGGTACAGCAACTTGTTGACCATGGGGAGCCTGGCTTTTGCTCCTGCGGTAGAAGCTGAAATTTGTAAGAACATGCCGGGGATCCGTGTAGAGCAGTTGCCCGAAGTCGAGGTGAAGAAACTTCATGGAAATATGCTGTCTCCACAATACTATTTAATAGAGAAACCGGCTTCCCATCGCCGCTATACTGTTGAAAATCGTGAAATGATAATCAATATTATTAAGGGGTTACTGAGATCATAAGGATTTTTTAGTTTAATTCTACTTATCGAAATTACGTTTTTCAGATATTGAAATTACGATATCTGAATCTTCAATTATTAATCACAAGTTGATCACCTAATTACAACATTCTGTTCTGGTTCTTTTATATTTGATCTACTGCGATAGCAGGAAAAAACTCATATAGGGACTGATGATGAAAAAATATAATAGATCCTTAATGGCCATGGCACTGATTGGTGTTATTGGCCTGACAGCGTGTGATGGCGATGATGGTAAAGATGGTGCTCCGGGAGATCCTGGAACACCGGGTGCACCCGGTACTCCGGGGTTACCTGCAGGCTCATTTACTAACACTGTTAACTCAGCAGCTGATTTTGTACTGACCTTAGCGCCAGCCGATATCGTTGTTGTTGGAACTGAAGATTTCTCACTCAAATTCACCGTTACCGGTAAAAACACTAAAGGTGAAGCTGTACCTTTTGTAGGGTTAGATAAAGTTGCGCTATACGTGACTAATCAGACCGTTAATACCACTGATACCGGTGCCCCCATGCTATGGGCTAACAATGCCCTAACCAATGCATTTGGTTCAAGCATGTACTGTACACCAACAGGTAAAGCCACGGCTCGTGGTGGTGCAGAAGTGGATGCATGTACCTTAGTTGAAGACGCTGAAAATCCTGGTACTTATACCGGCTCATGGGTGCATGATGGTAATGCACCTGTCGTATTGGCAGATGGCGATCCAAATACTCTCTATCGGGTCATGATCCGCTCCTACAATGTGGTCGACAGCCAAGGCGAGGGGATCTCAGATAAGTTACTCTCTACGCCTCTGGACTTTAACCCTTCCACCGGAGAACTAGCCGTTTCAACAAAGGATATCGTTTCCAACGCAGCCTGCATCAAGTGTCACACTAAGATGGAAGGCTACGGAGAAGGTGATGTTCGTATCGCCAATATCGGTGCTCATCACAACTATCAAAAAGTTGAAAACTGTATCACCTGTCATAACCCGGCGTACGCTGGTGGACAGGACGATCCGGAAAAAGGCTTTAACGCTAACTTCAATGCCATGATCCACACCATACATAAGGGACATCATTTTGGTGATGAACTTGTCGGTGAGGCGAAAGAGGAGTTTGGTGAGATTGGTTTCCCAAGTGAGCTCAATGAATGTATGACTTGTCATGATGGCGCATCGGGCTGGAATGATAATGTCTACGCCGAAGCTTGTCAGGGCTGTCATATGGACGTTGATTTCACAACCGGTGAAAATCACCTGGGTATCGTTCCCGGAAGTGACGCAGCCTGTTCCGGATGTCATGGTGCCGGTAGTCTGAGTCCGATACAGGCTCATAATGTTGGCATTCGTGCAATGGCTACAGACTCAATTGAGATTGCAGTTAGTTCTGTCTCATATACTGAAAATGTGTCACCAATTGAAGATGAGATCGTTGTTACTTTTGATGTGACTGTCGATGGTGCACCGGTTGCCGATGGCTTCGAGTTCACCGAGTTCACTAAGTATGACGAGATGAAGACCGGCTGGGTTGATACCGACGGCACTTACTATGGTAGTGCGTCACTCAATCTTAATGGTACTGCCGCTGCGGGCGGAAAGTTGGTTGTTACCCAAACTGCTGAATACAACCTGGGTGGTAAGAGTATTGCCATTACACCACGTTTCTCTGTATGTACCGACTCGAAAGGCATGATGGTTGCGTGTTTAGATGGCAGTGGCGAAGCTCAATATGATATAGGCTATGTTGCAATTACAATGGCACCTGCTTATTGGAACCTTGCTAATGCCGATGGCAGCGGAGCAACCATTGCTCGCCAAAGTGATCCTATGAGAATTACTGCGGACGAAGCTAAATGTAATACTTGTCATACATCGCTGGGTATCGCTAAGCACTACGGAAACGAGCGCTTCGACCAATGTGTAGGTTGTCATAACAATACATGGGGTGGCTCATATCATGTCGGTGTTGAGTACAAGAGTGATGAGGTTGATGCAGATGGTAATCCTATCTTCAAGCCGATTGAAGGCCTGACTTATCATACCCGTGATCTGTTTGCTGTTGCGCACCGTTTCCATACGGGTCTTTGGGATGACAACAGAGGGTTCCCTGCAATACATCTCAACTCAGATATGGAAACTTTAGGTTTCCCAGCCGTTGCGACCCAATGTAGTGCATGTCATAAGGACGGCGTTAACTTGTTCGCTGCAGACGGTGGCTTGACATCCGGTAAGCGTGCTATTGCAGTCGATGGTGGAGCAACCATGTTTATCTCACCTGTCGCCGAAGCTTGCCGAACTTGTCACGCTCACTCAGGACCTGCTGCATTAGCTCACTTCAAGAGTAATGGTGCTGTCGTTGAAGGCGAAGCTTTAGCTACTTCTGATTTACCAGTCGAATCTTGCTCAACCTGTCATGGCGAAGGTAAGCAGTATGGTATCGACGTAATGCATGCGGGAGGCGCTCACTAGCTGAGATAATAATCACCCTCTGTGGGCGCATCCCTGCAGCCCACAGCTTTTGCAAACAGCTTTTTGAAAACAGCTTTTGCAAATGGTGTTTTGTTAACAGTTCTTTGTTAATTCTGGGGCCCTTGGGCCCCATTTTTTATCGATTTGATGCTATCTTGTAACTAGGTTGGGTGTTCCCAAGTGTGCCTAACAACATCATTTCTTTCAGATATTTTAAGTTAAGCCCTGCAGACCCAGAGCTAAAGCATGTGAGTTTTACTCAATAGAGAGCCCTTTTGGTTATTCTGTGATCGTGCTCTCAATAAATTTGATATTTGCGATCTTGGTGCGTCAGGCGTGCTGTTTCGATTGTTTAGGGAGTTCGCATATTATATCTAATGCCATGTTCCTGTGTGCTGTCTCGCGTTTGCCTGTATTTGTGTGATGGTCATCACCTTCTGTCTTTGGCAAGGTTTCAGGTCTAATGCCCGCCATGTGTTAAGGTTTTGAAATAAATGGACTTTCTAGTAACGTGACTGTTTTTCCATTCATGATGCGAATAAGCTTTTAATATGGATGAACTTATATTTAATGGCTTTGTAATCAGAGTGTTATCGTATTTTATTCCTGCTATTGTTAATAGATACACCGACTATTATCCGTCCGAATCACGCAGCTGTTTACTCGTTTGATATGTTAAATCCCTTCCTCTAGAATGCGCCGCGCATGATTTATGCCCAAACCACTTCAAGATTTTAGTTTGAGGAGATCGACAAGTGGCTTGGGTGTACTTAAATCAATTTAATTCTGTTGGAAAATTCCTGTAGGGGAAATCGATGTCGACGAAACTAGCTAACCCGGCTCCACTTGGCCTTATGGGCTTCGGTATGACCACCGTTCTATTAAACATACACAATGCGGGATTCTTCCCAATTGATTCTATGATCCTGGCAATGGGAATTTTCTACGGTGGCTTAAGCCAGGTAATCGTTGGCTGCATGTGCTTTAAGCGCGGTGACACATTCGGCACTACCGCTTTCACCTCATATGGCCTGTTCTGGTTAACGCTTGTTGGCTTACTCGTATTGCCTAAGATGGGACTGGCAGCTGCAAGCCCAGCAGGTTTCATGGGCTGGTACTTGACTATGTGGGGTATCTTTACCGCGTTTATGTTTGTCGGCTCATTACGTTATCCACGTGCCAAGCAGGTCGTATTTGGCTCATTAACGATCCTATTCTTCCTATTGGCTGCCAGAGACTTTACCGGCAGTGAGCTTATCGGCACAATCGCCGGTTTCGAAGGTATCTTCTGTGGTGCAAGCGCTATCTACTTCGCCATGGCGCAGGTGCTGAATGCCGAGTATGGCCGCACTATTTTACCTGTTGGTGAACTAACGCCGAAGGCGACTCAGTCTTTTCAAGCTGAACCTCACCTAAAAGCCGCTTAATTCGCTGTTTTATAGCGAGTGATATCAGATTCAAAAAAAAGGCTGACATTTGATGTCAGCCTTTTCTGTTTGAGCTAATACCACTCGGTATCTATACCGGGATTAAGCTCTCTGCAGCTTCAGTAACCATTTGCCATACAGATAGATCCCCACGGCGGATATGGTGCCAATCGCGGCAATGATGTACCAGGCCATACCTATGTTATGGGTGTTATATAGCAAGGTTGTGAGCTCTTGAGCCGGCTCGCCGGTATAGGTGACCAATGTGCTGAAGGCCTCACCCTGTGGGATGGCGCTGACATCGGCCGCACTCATTCCACGCTGCGACAATAGCTCCAGAGAGAAGATCTCTTTCGAGGCATACATCTCATAGAGTTTAGGACCAAAATAACCTTCCAGTGTCCAGCCTATTCCCTGGGGTAACATGACAAAACCAAGGTACATGGCTTTCTTACCTTCCGGCGCGATGTTACCCATAAACTCATTCTTTTTGGGGCTGATCATCATCTCACCAAAAGAGAACATGGCGATGGCCAGTACAATCATCCAGGCCGCATTGGTTGCGCCAATTAATACGAAGGCGAAAATACTCAGCAAACAGCCACCAAGCATAGCCGTGGTAATGCGGTATTTAGCGGTCAATGCCGCGACCAGGAAGCAGGTCGTCATGATCATACCCGCATTGAGGTTGAGCATGCCTTCCGGCATCACCTTAGTGCCGGTGTTGTCCAGTCCCAGCCAGAATTGGAAGAAACCATTTGAGGTGCCTTCCGGACCAAACAGGGATGTGACGATGACGCTGGTGTCTACCCATTCGGCGATGTGGATAGGCAGTACATCGAAGAGTGAATTAAACAGGAACCAGAAACCGGCAAATACCAGCATATAGTAGATAACCACCGGCTTTTTAAGCTCATGCAGTGCATCTCGCCACAGTGCTTGTTGCTGAATTTCACCGGATTTTATTTTGCGGTTACGTTCCAATCGCTCCTCTTTCCCCGGCTCTTTGTAGGCGAGTAGAAACAGGAAGTTGAGGGAGATGATAGCTGCGCAAGCATAGAAGACATTATCCCAGGAAAGTTGGCGCATATGTACCGCAACCAGAGGGCCAAGGAAACCACCAATATTGACCACCTGATAGAAAATACCCCACGCCATGGAGGTGTTCTGCCTGCCGGTGGACAGCACCAGAGTTCCCTGAATACCGGGTTTAAAAATACCGGTTCCCCCAGCGAGTAATATGGCACCGAACAGGAAGCCATAGAAGTTAGGGAAGAAGGCCATCACCAAATAGCCGGAGATTTTGATCAGGGTGGAAACAAAGATGGTCTCTTTATAACCGACTCTATCGGAGATCCCGCCGGTAAATACCGGGACAAAGGTCTGCATCAAGGCCCAGAGAGCGATAATGATACCGTAGTCGTTAAGGCTTATTCCTAAGCCACCCTCGGAAACGGGCGCCTTCGCATAAAGGCCCGCACTGGCTTTAACGCCATAGTAGGCAATTCGCTCAACGAGCTCCATGCCGCCGAC
>Ga0070724_10000692_pt1 | contig 22388 bp, 21 predicted proteins | sample tdDd001_FD_67278 | JGI IMG/M metagenome (GOLD analysis project Ga0070724, IMG submission 67278) | Marine sediment microbial communities from the Atlantic coast under amendment with organic carbon and nitrate - tdDd00.1 | ecosystem: Environmental > Aquatic > Marine > Coastal > Sediment | place... | reverse complement strand
GAATATTTACTGGGATTGCTGTTAGAACATGATGCACCAAAAATATCCGAAGGTGAAATGTTTTCTTCTTTTTTTCAAAGTAAGGTGTTTGAACGAGCAAATAATAATGAGTTTGGTCTAATCTTAGAGAAGCTTATATTCCCAGTTATAGAAGAGGAGGGTGAGAATGAAGGTATACCATTTTGATTTAGAACGTTTCAGAGTGTAATTAATATTAGGAGTACAATTAATATAAATAAGCTTGTGTACGTCTCAGAGTGTAATAGAGAAGAGTATCATTATACCTTGAAACGGACACGCTTAACTGGTCTGATACGTTTGTTCGCCTTGCCCTCACTAGGCTATCACATGAGTATTCCACGTAAAGGGTATATAAACTCGTACCTCGCCCTTTACATGGAACCTTTACTCATATGAGTTCCTAGGCTCAGGAAGGCACCGCACTATCAGACCTTTGATTAAATGATGCTATTAGTTTTCAGTAGATTAAATCTAAAAGGAGAAGAAAATGCAAAAATTAATTGTAATTAAAAATGATGAAACTACTCAACTTGATAAATTTAGTAATACAAAATATGGGGTTAAGCGATTCGAAATTCATAGGTGCGGAAATGATATTTACGCATATGTATTATTAGAGTATGACAATTTTTAGTAGGTTTAAAGAGATTTTAAGGAGGAGAAATGAGAATAAAAGGTGTAGCTCGAAAGGTGGATGAATTAGGTAGAATCACAATACCAAGTGAGTATAGAAGAATGTTAAAAATTAATAATAGTGATACTATGAATATCCACATAGAAGGAAAGAGGCTTGTTTTATCACCTGTGATGATTGAGTGTCAGTTATGCTGTAATACTGAAGATTTAATTTCAATAAGTGACTATGTAATATGTTCAGAATGTTTCAAAACTTTTAAAGACTATTTTAATTGATGTACTACACTAAAATTACTATGTTACCTAGTACGATTACGATTGATTAATCGGTAAAAGTAAAAACTTGAATTTATTCTGTAAAAAGCGGTATATCTACGAATGAACACGACCGAATGGTTTTTCAGACTAATCGTAGATGTACCGTTGTTATCGAATGGATTTACTCAATGTAGCGATAATATGTTGTCTTTGATATGTTCAATTGTTTACAAACCTCTGCAACTGTTAAGTTCTTGCGTAGTCTCTCGATATCGTCTTTGATGGTAGGATCATATAGACGTTTACGACCTAGTTGAACACCTTTAGCTTTAGCTGCTTCTAATCCCATGAGCGTACGCTCTCGAATTATATCTCTTTCATATTCACTAAAGATAGCCATAAGATTGAAGAAGAGTTTACCTTGTGAAGTTGTGGTGTCTATTATTTGGTTACCAGAAAGAGTTTTTATGTTGGCACCAACTGCATTGATGCCTTCAACAATAGATATTAAATCTTTTAAGGAACGACCTATTCTATCGAGTTTATACACGGTTAGTACATCGCCGTCCTCAAGCATGGAAATAACGGTATTCAATTGTTTTCTATTTGCTGATCTACTTGATATTTTCTCAACATATATATCTGAAGGGTGAACACCAGCTACTTTAATAGCCTCTATCTGTGCGGTTAAATCTTGTTGATTTGTTGATACACGAGCATATCCAAAAAGCTTAGACATAGGTTTACCTCCTTAGTAACGAAAAGGGTTAAGTTCTTATTATGGTACCTTTCGAATTATGGTACTAATTATGGTACTACCTTAAGTATAAGATAATACCGTAAATAAGGCAGCTGCAAATAGTACCAAAAACGAACGATTTTGATACTTATCATTTTTCCTTGGAAGATGTCTTGTGTGTAGAAATATACCAGAACAGAAAAATCTAAAGATAGGGCTATATTAAAGTTGAGAGATTTTGTGATACAAGAGTTTAACGAGGTAGTCGCTTGATTCACATAATATTAGGCTAAAATGATTATCAAGTATTGGAGGCTGTATTTTGATTGTATGCCCTATCAGATGCAACAGGTCTATATATTTTATTGGTATGTATCAGAACAGTTGTTTAATAGATGTGTTAAGTCTTAATCAAATCGAGATACTTATACTACTTGTGGTGATAACTCATACTGGTTGGGTGAGGAATTTAACACAGAAATACTAATATATGTATTGCTATGATGAGATTAGTACTTAACTTGGATTTTAATGATGAAGGTTTTACTAAGCTAATCTACTATGTTGAGTATCATAAAAGGTCTTTCCTAATGTTTAGAGATTTACATAGGAGAGTGCTATTCAAACCTAAGAAATTAGAGTGAAGGGGGGGATGCCGTGGGGGAAGAATTTGTACACATAATGGATTATTTATGAATTTGAGAAGATTATGGAGATTAATATGAGAGAAGAACTTAAGGGAATGTGTTTTCAAGGAATTGATGAGATTGAGGATGAAACAATATTTGTGATTCCTCAAGGGATATCTAGATCATTAAAAGAACTCGTAGAAGTTGAAAATGAGTTGTTTGAAAAACTTTGGTATTCTCGCCATCTGAACAGAAGAGTTGATGTGAACAAAGGCGAATATGTTGATCCAGAAATTTGGGAGCAAGCTTTAGCAAATGCCAAAAAAATTGAAGATAAATATAGTGTTGATAATTGGGGGTGTTATTCGATGTTTGATCTTGGACTCTTATGTGGAGAATTAGGTGCAATAAGATGGATTCTTGGGGATGAATGGGAGAACCTTGATACATAAAACTATGTAATCTAATAATGGGAAGTAGATTATGTGATACTGGTTAACACACAGGGATGAATATATAAAAATTAGTAGATAGCTGAAGTAATAAACGACACACATATGTGTGTCGTTTCAGACTGTTACATCCCTTCATTTTCAGCAATTGATATAACACCATAATAATACTTTCTCACAATTTGAATATACTCATCATTATTCTCATTGGTAACAGATACTGCTACAGTATATCCATTATCCTGATAAAGAATATCTTTATTAACTATGTATTTGCTAAAAAGCAATTCATTTTTTGATTCCCCAATACCTGGTATAACAAGTTTATTTGGTAGAGGATTATGTGCAATAAGTAACTGGTATGGTGAATTACTATCGTAAATAATATATCTAACTTCACCTCTCGCTGACACTACTTTGTCAATAATATTTATTGCATGACTAAAAGTATCCAGTTCAGATATAATATAATTATGAATAATGCCCAAGTGCGGCGAGAAATCATTGAGCATATCTTTGTTTCCATAAATCTCATCACTATAATAAGTATCGTCATTCTTTGCGTTTTCAGGAACCGCTAATGAATAAAATACTAACGACCTTGAAAGTTTATCATCTAAAACATCAGTTAAGTTACCGAAATATGAAGTAGAGTTGAAGATTTGGTGCTCTATAGAGTCCAATTCGAGTTTATACATATTTTCATACTTTTTATTGTAGTTATTAATCTTTTCGATAGTATTCATTAAATCATCATCAAATAATGTTTCGTTAATTAGGTAAGCTGATATTCCAGCACAACTTCCTCCTTCATTTAAATTATAGGTCTTATTTCTTATTTCTGTAATCTCCTCATTTGAGTATAGGAATGGTAATTTCTGTTCACTAATAGCATGTACAAAATCTGTATAGTTTCCATACTGAGGTTTAAACTTCTCCTCAATAGATCGCATTTTCTTTGCCTTTTCAGCCACTATATACATAAATTGTTCCTTCGTAAAGTAGTCTTTCGGTCTAAAATAATTATCACCTACACCATTTAAAATATTAAATTTTTTAGCTATATAAACATACCTTTTCGCCCAAGAACTGATTGCCTCATCATCCTTGAAAGCTTCATAATTAAAGTCTAGTTTATCAGTATTTCCAATCGCATAATATTCACTGAAAATTTTCACTAACATAACAGCCGCTTGTTCTCTGGTTACTATATTATCAGGTCTAAATTGATTATTGCTTCCATTCATAATATCAAGGAAATTAACCTTTTGAGTATAGATACTATCAATATCTTGGAAAGTATATTTTGAACTATCTTTCAGTAAAACGAACTTATTATACAAGTATTCATAAGACCTGACTGCAAAGTATGCAAACTCCTCTCTTGTTAATGGAGCATTATAAGATGAGAAAAACTCATCCTTGTATTCGCCTGTATTACGTAACAGATCAATATTAGATTTTGCCCAAACACTAGCATCATCATAAAGAATATTTGCCTTTTCAGCTATATTAGAAACTCCAATAGAAGTTCGAAGAAAATCCTTTGTAACTGTAACCTCTTTATCATTAAGAGTATTTTTTATTGTTACAGTTATTGCGTAACCATCGTTATAATATTTAACGACTCTATGAAAACGATAATGTATATTATGTTTAGCATAATCATTACTCGAAACTGTTAGCTCAAACGACTCACCATCACTAGAGATAAAAGCTTTTTTTATTTCCCCAATATTATTACAATCATATACTACATAATACTCTTTAAGATCACTAGGAGAATCATTAATAATAAGTTTATCGATAATGGTAATACTATGATTGTACTGCTCAATTAGTTCATCTATGTAATCCTCAACTGTATACCCTATTTTCAGCTTATCATCAAGAATCTCAATGTTACCATGATAAAAAACTTTGTATCTTTCAGTACATTCATCAACATCACTTGATTTATCAGCAACACTAAATATCACAGAACCTTTTGATAATAAATTGTCAATTAAATCAAGACCTTTTATAGTTGCAATTTCTCCATGACCACTATTAATATATAGATATTCATCTTCAGAAAAACTCCCATACTTTTTATGATATCTGTCAATTTGATTAACTAGCTTTACTTCATCATCAAACTGTAGGTAGTCATTCGCTACATATGCTGCCATACCACTACAATGACCGTTTGAATACTTGCTACCATATTTTTCATTTAAAATTCCTACGACATCGCTATTTCTATACCTGAAGATACCATTGTATTCATTTATCTCATGAATATAACTATTGTACCTATCAAACATATAATCAATATCTGTACCATAATATTCATTTGCATGTTCTAACAGAACTCCATCAACTAAGTAAAACACTAATTCCTTTGTTACATATGAATTAGGTAAAAAATTATTTAAAGAGTCACCTTCAATCATCTCATTTCTTTTAGCAAAATATATTTCCTCAAGATAATTTTTTGAGATTTTGTCGTGATCAGAGAAATTTTGTGTAGATCCTATATTTCCATATGTAAATTTGAGTTCCTTTGAAAAAGTACGAACAATACCAGCAATAGCTACTTCGCTTGATACACTTTCCTCTCTTAGGTTAAACCAATGCATATTCATACTAAACCTACCTATAGAGTTCATCTTTGAAATATACTTCCCATCTAATCCAAAGACAAATTGATTATTGTTTTGATACTCTATTCCTTTACCTGTAATTAACTCCTTCGCTCTTGATATGAAGTAAGCATATTCATAGCAAGACATAGGCTCACTTAGATCATCAAATATCCAATCTTTAAATTCATCAGTGTTTTTCAGTCTTTCAATTGACTCGTTAATCCATTCGCTTGTAGTTTCTTCAATTGCATATACGATTGGGTTTATATAACTGATAACTATAATAGAAATACACAAAATTCTTAATAGTCTTCTCATCAAAAACTCCTTTCAAATTTTATTTCCTGCGTTTGATTTCTAATGAAATGAGATTTAAAACTAAACCTTTCATTATATTTATATACAAATTATATCTTTTTACTCATAAATTCCAAAATTAGGATTACAATATTCTTCTCTACCATATTAAGATAGCTGAGAATACATGCAGAGACAAGTTAGTGCTAATACAAAGATAACAAAACTCCTCTTTAAGCTCCTACACTCATGAACTTGAAGCGATCTTTATTGTTAAAACTTGATCATTCCCATCAGTTCATCTATATTACTAGTACCAAAAACAACCGTTTGTGGTACTGGAATATCTGTACGTATCAGAGGAGCTTTATGTTAATAGTTACCAGTAGGAAGGATGCCTTAAATAGTAGGGCATAGTAAAACTTGAGCACTATTGGTACTTGATGAAGGAAGTGGGAAGTCGGTTTTTCCACACAATAACGCAGAATATTCATTTTACAGATTATGCTAATTATATTTTCTTATTGGTAGATAAGTGGTAAACTTAAATTAAAAGGTTAATAATGGAAATTAGCTATGTTCGTAAATATTGTTAGATGAAATAAAATGGAGGAAAATTATGACTGAATTAGACAAGTTTTATTGTGAACTGAAAGTACTAAAAGGCAACGCTGAAGATGATTATGGTAATAAGAATTATTATGCATATGAATATTTTCTTAAAACATATAATGGTATTTTGAATCAGATTAAATCTAATAATATGTATACAGAACTTGAAGAAATTTCATTAGTGCCTGATGGTGAAAAGGGTTCGTATGGAATTATTGGTAGTCAAAGTGAAATGGCAAAACATAGAGAAGTAATTCATAGATGTAAAGATTTAATGTCAAAAATTGAAATGGAAATTGCACCAACAAAAAATAATATCAACACTTCAAAATATTTGGAAAACATCTTCTTTAAATTTCATAGAGTAGTCAGACAACTTAGAAGTCGTTATGACGGAAGAGATACTTTAGAAATTGAAGATGAATATGATGTTCAAGATTTATTGCATGCGGTCTTAAGGATTCATTTTGATGATATTAGACCAGAGGAATGGACTCCAAGTTATGCAGGTGGATCCAAAAGAATGGACTTTTTGCTTAAAAATGAAAAAACGGTTATAGAAGTTAAAAAAACTAGAAAAGGTTTGGCTGATAAACAAGTAGGTGAGCAATTAATTATTGATATTGAATGCTATAAAGAACATCCTGATTGTGAGAATTTAGTTTGCTTTGTTTATGATCCAGAAGGGAGAATAGGGAATCCTGTCGGCATAGAATCTGATTTGTCTAAACAGTCAAAGGAGAATTTGGATGTTCAAGTATATATTTATCCCCAATAGACGAACATATTTTCACCTCAGATAACACTACATCTGAGCAAAGGTTGTAAGTTTGAGGTAATCTCAGATACACTTTTTTAGAGGTATGATTTAAAGGAGAAAGATATGATGAATATGATATTCGACATATTAGATAAAATTGTAAAAGATAAGCAATTAAAAGTTGATGACTTTCTTGTTATTGATTTAAACAGAGGACCTCATGAGGAAATAGTACCACTGATAGAACTATTCTCAAGTGATTCCCAATTTGATATATTCAATGATAAAATGCATTTTGTTGGAGTTGCTTCCACAGGTATAACATATGAATACTTGGCAATTTGGTTAATAAAAAGGTCTTTTCTAAAGGGTGCAAAGCAAGCTACTGAGGAACTTGAGGATTATTTATCAAATGAATTTTTTGATGTATATAAAGTCATGTGGTTAAATGGACTTTGGATATCATCTCCTCATGATGTAAATAATGAAAGTAAATTGATGAATATAATCCACTTTCCTGTTGAGAGTTACAATGAAAGGTTTCAGTCAAAAAGGTATGATCTGTTTTCCTCGTTAACACCAGATTCAGTTCTTCTTAAAAAGATTAAACACAAAAAAATATATTATAAATCTGGAGAGGCATTTAAGCCTGATGCCGAAGTCAATGATTTTCAATATTTTGATGATCTAAGACTATTATTAACATTAATTAGAGATGATACAATAGGTGTACAAACTGTTGGAACAAGCATTGTAATTCCTGACAACATCCCTACAATAAATGGTTTTTCATATTCGCTTTCAAATTATAAGCAACCTAATTTGTCAGCTTCATTGATAAAAATAGACATTGAGAATTTAATTGGATTATATAATGAGTTTAACGAAAGAACTGAACAACAACAGGATAGAATACGTATTGTTCTGAATAGACTGAATGAATATACAACTTTTTACAATTCAGTTGATAAGGCTATTTCTATTAGAATTATGCTGGAAACACTATTTCTTGATGAGGAAAGCCAGGGGGAGTTGAGTTATCAATTGGCATTAAGGGTTTCAAAGTTATTCTCAAATGATTATGAGGAACGATTAGAGTTATTTTCGAATATGAAAAAAGTCTATAGTTTATGTTCGAAGGCGGTTCATAATGGTCGTCTGAAGAAGAATAATGAGGATAAGGCAAATGAGTTATTTCCTCCTACGGTAACTATAATTAAGAAAATGTTATTTAAACTCATCAACGGGGATGAAATTGATTGGAAAAAAGTAATTCTAGATTGATACCTTATATTTATCCTATAACACTACCTCTACATAAGGTCCATTGGTGAGTGGTTGGACCAGTCTAATTTGCTAGGAGTATTAAAATGTTTTTATGAATGCAGCCTCCAATCATTGGTAACTTATTGTAGCGCTCGAGGACGTCTCAGATGCGCTTTCGTTATGAAAATACTTTTATTGGAGAAAATGAATATGAAAATCAATTATAGTGAAGAATACTTTAAAAACGTACAACGAATTATGAAGTCAACTAGTAACGTCGCTCCTCTAATTAGAGCTGTGAATAAACAAATAGAATTTGAAGGTATTCAAAAAGCATGGAATAGTAATATTACTTTGATTAATCAAGCATTAAGTCCACTTGGTAATTTAGCTGGAAAGTTTGAAGGTTTCCATGATAAAATAAAAAAATCTATAATGATATTGGCTAATCAAGGGTGGTATATTGATATGAGTGAACCGCCAAGATTTTTATTTAAATTAGCGGATGAGATTGAAGCAGGAAACAGTGGAAATATTGATAATTATCTTGTCGATTATTATTCAAAAAAAAAGGATAATATATTAAAAAAAATTGTAGCAGTCACTCCAAAACGCGAAACAATTTTGAAAGCTATATTTTCAGCGCATGATTCTCAAATATATGAACTATCAGTTCCAGTGGGACTTATTCAAGTTGATGGTATTTGTAAAGAACTTGCCGATGGTTATTTCTTTATGAGAGATTATAAAACAAAATCACCACAAACAATGAAACATGTGAGAAGTATTGAAGATGAGTATATTCATATGACCATAAAGGCAGCTTTTTTAACACCCTTAAAAAGCATACAAACAATAAATATGTCATTTAATGAAAGAGTAAAATTTGAAAAAGAGAATGGAGAAGTGTTTGAGGGTTTAAATAGGCATCTAATTCTTCATGGTGATTCACATGATTATAATACTCAAGTAAATAGTTTAAAAGTAATGTCTTTAATCAACTATATTGCAGACGTGTTAAATGATAATAACTCACATGAGAACAACATATAACACTACCTCTGAGCAAGGTCAACCATTGAGTGATTGGAGAAGTTCGTTTTATGTTAAATACAATACAGTGATTTATTATGGATAAATCGTCTCACTAACCGAGTCGCACTACATTAGTCACGGTGAGCGTGACATGTGCAAAGGTTGTAAGTTCAAAGACGTCACAGATACGCTTCCGTAATCTGAAATGAATTTTAGAGGAGATATTAAAGTATGAAAGATGTAGAAATTCTTGAGAGGTACAAAGTCCAATTAACAGAGAAAGCAACTGATGGAGATATGTCAAATCGAGATTATATTGATGCTCGAAACTTCATTAGGAATCATCCATTACTGATTAATCAAGTCCCTAGGTTTATTATAACTTGTCATTCTGCAAGAGAGTTTCGTTCTTTTATGCAAGATGAATATTCAACTTATAAAGAAAGAAGGACTTTTTTATCAATAACTTTTAATCCTTTAATAGATATTTTGGATAAAGGTTCAGTTCAACCGATTTCATCACTAACAAATGATTATGAGGAAATTGGAGTCCTAGGACAAGGTGGTTTTGGATGTGTTTATCAGTATAGAAATAAACTATTAGAGTATGATTTTGCAGTTAAATTTTTTGATCCATCATTTCCAATAGACGAGGAGCGAGATTTAATAAGATTTTTTCAAGAAGCTAAAATTCTATTCGAATTAAGCCATCCAAACATAATTAAGATTTATGATATAGGAGTATCTGGTGGGAAACCTTTCTTCAGAATGGAATACTTTAAAGGGAAAAATTTGAATCAAACATTGATTGATCATGGATTATTATCTCCTTCAAAAGCCAAGGATTTGGTTCTTAATGTTTCACAAGCTTTATTACATGCACATGAACAAGTTGTTCATAGAGACTTGAAACCAAGCAATATAATGGTTGCATATCCAAATAAGTTCAGAGTCATAGATTTTGGTTTAGGAATATATAAGGAAAAGCAAATAACTTCAAGGATTACTAAACATTCTGAAAAAGCATCAGATAGTTTATATACAGCTCCTGAGTTACATGATAATCCTAAGTTGATTGACAAACGCTCGGATATTTATTCTTTGGGTGCAATATGGTATACCATGCTTGTCGGAAATGCACCATCTGGAATAAAAATTAGAGAAAAAATCCTTAGTGTAGATGGAGTGACTGCAGAATATGCGAATGTGATTTTGAAATGCTTGGATGACATTGATGATAGATACAAGGATTTTTCTGAAGTGATAGATGACATGAATCACATATAAGAAATCTAAAATTAACTTCAGATAACACTACATCTGAACAGAGGTCCAAAAATGACTGTTACAAGCAGGGGATTGTAAATTCGAGGGCATCTCAGACTCACTTCCGTTCGCAAAACCAATAATTGTAATACATCAACTACAAAAATAAGTTAAGGAGGAAATATGTATAAAAATGAGTTGCAGGTAAAGGAGGCATTAGGAATTGAGAATTGGAGGAATCTATCAAAAGATAAAGTAGTTAAGTTTGCAGCTATGATGCCTAATATGGACAAGGAAGTCATGTTTAAAATAATTGAACAGTTTCCTCAATTCAAGGAATTTGCTAAAGAAGTACTAAATAATATGCAAGAAACATTCAAAGGAACTCTTGAATCAAACGAGAAAAGTCAGGAAAAGTTATCTGAAAGTTTCGCTGTAATCAAATCAATAATTGAAGATCAAATAAATGAAGAGAATATTTCTTTTGAAGAAAAAAAATACTATATGGAGAAACTGTTTGAATTACTTGAAAAGGAATGTGAAAAAGATACAGAAAACAAAAAGTGGTTATCCGAGATTGCTAGTAATGGACTAATAGCTGCCGGTGGAACATTATTGGCTGCAATAGTATTTGTTGGTGGGAAAGTTTTATTAGAGAATAATAACTCTTAGAATTATTGACTGTAATTTAACTCTACAACTAATCTAAAAATTATACATGTGTTTAATCATTGGTGGATAGCAATAATGTTAAATGTTGCAACAACACGATTTATCAGCTTGTCCAACTAAGACTTAAAGATTATGGTTACATATTGAATGATGAATTAGAAATAGTAGAATAGTTATATATTTAGTGATCCAACTTGATGGTTTGTTGCAAATCTCTAGATAACACAATGAAATGTTGAGTTTATTAATAATCAATACTGGAGGCTTAAATGAAGAAATTACCTAAATTGAAATACGAAGGGGAAGAATGTTGTCTTCAAAATAGGAGCAATCTAATATCTTATAATCAGCGAATTGTTCTAAAATCCATTATGATTAATTTTGGAGATGAATTTATTGGAAAAGAGTTTGGAAAGGCATGGGATTTCATAAAATCATATATCGGTCGTGAATACCTTGATAAAAATGGGACTATCCAATTGTTTAAGAACAAGTATATTGAGCTTGTTAAAACTGAATATGAGATGTATTGCGCTGATAAACTAAAGACTGAGAACTACATAGAGTCATTAAGAAATCCAGCCTACAATGTTGTTACAGATGAGTTCAATTATACTACTGAAAAATTTATTGACTATGACATAAATCCTGATGATGAGGTTGATGAATCATGATCATATTTCTAAAGTAGAATTTAATAGGAAGATTCTCATGTTCTTATGATTATGGATATATCATCTCATTGACAGAGTCACTGACTCATTAGGTGTTCGCGGGCTCACAAGCATGAGAGCAGGCTGCAAGCTCGAAGGCATCTCAGATGCGCTTCCGTTAGCCGACATAGCAAAGTATTTAACTTGAAGGAGGAAATTTTGGAAGAATTAAATAAAGAGATAGTGAAGATTATCTCTGATTACAGTTGGTTAGTATCATTAATTTCAGCTTCAATTGCAGTAATCATGAATATTGTTATAAACATTAAGGAAGATAAAAGAAAAAAAGAATATGAAATAGAGATTGAGAAGTTTAGAGCAGAAATCTCAAATAAAGAAAATGTATTGAATGCAACGTTAGCATCTTTAGGATCAAACAATGAACAATACTATGAAAAGTGTCTTGAAGCAACAGAAACGCTTTGGGAAGTAGTTTTATCAATTAGTAATCATTGTAGTCAAATGATTTTGGCATATAATATTTTACTACCTAGTGAATATAGAAAACATATTAATTCGGAATATTTTGATAAGAGTATATATGATGCTCATAGAGCGATGAATTTTGAAGCTGAAATAAGAAATACTACGGACAAAATTAGACCATTTGTACACCTCGATTTGTGGAACATATTTTCACTTTATAGCATATTTATGATGCGAGCAGCATACAAGTTTGAAGAAGGTGTAAAAAGAAATGAAGTGCCAACGTGGTATGATGATGAACATCTATATTCAATTTTCAAGTCGATTAAAGGGGAAATCAGAATTGATGACTATAAACGAATAGGTATGTTTCAGTTTATTATGAACATTGCAGAGGAAAAGATTATACATGAAATGCATGAAATGATAAAAGGACATAAAATAAGTGAAGATACTTTAAATAGAAGCATTGAAATTGCAAGACAAGTATCGGAAACGACTCGAATGAGTGCTACAATCGGCTAACACTGCATCAGAGCAGAGGTTAAAATTTCTAAGGCAACTCAGATGAATTTCGGTTAGAGGATGTACCTACAATCAGAAAGGAGTTCCCTTGAATGCAATATTAATTGGTAATGGAATGACATCACAAATTATTAAGGAGTATTCAAATCATATCATGATGAGTAGGATAGAGAGTGAACTTAGTGATTTAGTTATAAGATTAAATGATTATTTTGAAGTATTTCGATTACCAATCAAAGAGCTAGAGAGTTATAGTATAGGTACTGGAATTTGTGGTTCAAACAAACTTGGTTCAATGTCTTTAAATAGACAAATAACAGGCATAAAGCATAACAACCTGGTAAAAGTAAAAGTTCTAAATCATTTAAGTAAGCTAGGATTTGAAAACTGTGAGGAGCAATATGAAAAGTTCTTTATTAGATATGGTTTAATATATGAAACACAAAATCAAAGAATAACAAGCCTTGAAAATATTTTGAAAGCTGTACTGCTATTTTCAAGAGTAAAGTTATTTACTCATCAAGAATATGAGAAAATCAAAAAAGTTGCAACAAATGTTTATCATAATAATGGTAATTGTACTATTGAGAGTGTTTTAGGTATTAATCTTGATAAATTCAAAGAATATATGTCAAGATTTGAATTAATATTTACAACCAATTATGATTTGGTACTAGATACTTTATTGATGGATAAAGATGTTCTACATATACATGGAGGATTTAACTATACTGGTAGAAATAAAAAGGAGAAACATGTTGTCAATCCAGATGAAGCATATTTAGTATGGGGATCCAATTCAGAAGAAAAAGAATCTCAAATAAACTCTAGCTTGGATTATGGAAATATAGATTTCGGTAATTTTAATTATGGTGGTAGTAGCTTATTACATGATTATATTGTTGACCTAAGAACAAAACAATTCTCAGATATTCATGTGTTTGGATATAGTGGTGAAAATGATAATCACATAAATGAAGCGATAAGAATGAATCATAACATTGAAAGGATAATTTTTTATGTGAATCCTAAGAGGCTTAATAATGCAGTAGATAGATTCAAGATAAGAGAAGTTTTACAACTTGATGAAAGTGATAATAGATTAGAATTAAGATCATGGAATGAAGTGTGGAGTCAAATAAGATTGTAAATACTTCGTTGCATGAGCAGTGGCTGTAAGTTTGACGGCATCTCAGATGCGATTCTGTTAGACAAAAGATAAGTAATAGGAGGAAACATGTATAAAATAGGATTATTGAAACAAGACAAAAAAATAGATATTGAACTCCTAGATGAGTATAGTGATGATTTCATAGAATATACTAACGACTCCTTAAATGATGTTTCAGAAATATATGAATCATTCAGGTCTTTTGTGGCAGTTGCAAAGGTGTATGAGGAGTATTCAGGTTTTGTTAGAGAGTTCACACTGAATGAAATTCATATAGGCGAATTTTGCTATTGGATAGATTATAAAATAAATAACCTCTTAAGTACAAGCTATAAGTATCTTGAGAACATAAAAACAAAATTTAATAGAGATTATTGTAAAAAAACAATAGATTACTATAAATCTTGTTTAAGTGAGCTATATGATAATTCGTTTTCGTATAGATTAATATATAATTTGAGAAATTATTGTCAACATTGTGGAAATCCTGTACACAATACAAGGCAAATGAACAATAAAATAATTATAGAACTTGATAGGAAGATTTTTATTGATGAACATAAAAATATGCAATTAAAATTTCGTTCTGAATTATTGGAAATATATGAGGATGAGTTTAATTTAGATTTTCATTTAACTCAGTACTTTTTAGAACTTTCAAAATTGAACGACAAGTTTACTAGATATATAATTGAGTTAGATTTTGAAAAAAACTTATATAAGATGTTACATATAATCGATAATTTTTACTCAGAAAATCTAAAATATATTATTATAAAAAATTATAATAAGTATAAGGAATTAGGTGAGGAAATTAACTTTAACTTTATCAAAGTGTCTTCGTGTAGGCAGCTTCTTAGTTTATATTGTCTAGAGTTCAAAGGGAATGCTGATATTATATTAAACTTAGAAAATGATCTTCCTAAACTAAAGCAAAATAATGATACAGCTGAAATGCAAACTATATCAATAGGAAATGATATAGTTATGATAAGAAAATCATGGTATGAGCTTAAATTAAAAAAAATTCCTAAATCGAATGGATTTTTTTATTCCGTATATGTAAATAATGATTTATTATGTGAATTAAAGTCAAAAATTGAAGTTATATTTAAAAGGAGATTGCTAAAATTTAAGAACACTGAAATCGATAATAGTGAGTTCGATATAAATTGGCATTTCTAATCCATCGTCTAATACTACATCTGTGCAGCGGTCCACTGATAAAGTGGTGATATAAGTTAGGTTTAGCCACTAGTACAAAACACGTACTAGGGCACAGGGATAGTTTTATTTACATGAATGAAAGGAGTGATATTAAACTTAATATAAATTAATGTTCAGTAATGGTAGTTGTAAATCAGTTTTTACACATAATAACAGAAAAATTTTATATATTACTTAAATATGATTTTCTTACTTCCATTTTGGTGATAGAATTAAATGGAAATGATAGGATAAATATAACAGTAATTATTTTTTTTGCACAATTTAAGAATATGAATCTATACTGTTAATATTAAAAGACATATATAAGGTAAGGACGGAGGAGGATTTAGATGATAGCATTGAAAGATGTTGAAAAAATTATGAATACTTCGGACTCGGAATATGGTGGTGACAACGCACTAGATGGATTTGAGTTTCAAGTTTCTACAGCTATATATCTGATGTTCGAAGAATTAAATAATATGTCAGAGTTTGCCTTAGCTTATGAAAAAATTGAAGACTTTATTATTTTTACAGATTCAATAAATTTGTATCAGGCAAAAAGTATAAGCACGAATATGACACCAAATGTGCTTTATACAGGAAAAAAGACAAAAATGAATACAGCGGGATTATCAATTATAGAGAAAATGACTGATAATTATCTGACCGTTAACAATACATTAAACAATATAGAAGTAACTAATACGCTATTGATATGTAGTAATTATACTTTTTCTACGAAGTGTAATAAAAGCATTAAGGATATTACTAAATTAGAAGATATTTGTTTTGATTTATTTAGTCAAGATGCTAAGAATGAGATAATTTCTAAGACAAAACATAATAAATATCCTTGGGAAAGTATAATGGCAAAGAGACTAATTCCAAAACCATACCATTTTGATGTTACACGTGCATATATTGATAAAGTTGTAAAAAATATATATGGTGATAATAAAATTAATGCAGGTGCATTGTATGATGCTCTTTCTGGAGAAATCAGAAGAACTAGAAAAAATAAAACATTGTTAAAGTCAGTATTTATTCAGAAGGAAATATCTAAATATACAAAATTTGAAGATGAAATCGAATATAAAGATTACTCATTCCTGCTTAGTGATGAAGATTCGAGGAACATCCTTATAGCTATGAGTTTCAAAATTATCTTAAATAATCTTAGAATACCAAATCATCCTCACTATTATGATTTTGAGTTTGTAAAGAATTTACGTAATAAAACAAAGAGTCAAACTATTAATGACTTTTATGATATTCTTGTTCATCATGTTGATGCTAAGAATATGATTTTGCGCCTTAGTGAACATGAGATTAAGGCAATTATTCTTATAAGTATAGCAAAGGAGTTGGCGTAATGAATATGATAATTAATGAATTTGCAATATTGTCACCAGAGTTAAAAAAGGCATATGTTCAACCGTTTATGAATAAAACAAATGTAATTATTGGAAAAAAGGATTCAGGCAAAACAACTCTTGCAAGATCGATTTTGTATACTTTAGGTTGTGATGTTAAAAAACTAGATTTTATTGATAAGTTTCCAGAAAATATTTACATTATTGACATCAATATAAACAGTGATAATTATATCATTATAAGAAAAAAATTAAAGTCTGGGAAAGGAGCTAACTTCTTCAAAATAATACATAATAAAAAGGAATTTATGTCATTCTATAATACGAAGGATTTCAGCATCTATTTAAATAGTATAATGAACATAAATCTGATTTCATTAGATAAGAATAATAGAAAGACAATGTTATACCCTAATCATATCTTTTTACCATTTTATACAGATCAAGATTATAGTTGGGAAAGATATATGGTGTCAACATTTAATGGTTTGAGTTTTATTCCAAACATAGTAAAGTTAATTTTAGAGTATTTCACAGGAGTTAGAGCTAATGAGTATTATGAACTTCAAATACAAAAGAAAAATAAAAAAAATGAGATTCTAGAATTAGGAGCAAGTATAAAATCTAAAGAACAAATTATTACTGAAAACTTAGCTAATATTAAGATTATTGAAGATATAAATATTGATAGTTTTACAAAACACTATGAACTAGTACTAGGCATGTATAATAATATTATTTCTTCAGAGCATGAATTTAAAGAAACCCTGAATCAGAAAATTTACAGAAATAATTCGCTATCAGAAATGAAAAGGAGTTTGGATACAGCTATAAATAACATTATAGAGAGTGAGTTAAATCATCATTGTCCTAATTGTAATCAGAAAATTTATAATGATATGGAAACTAATTATGGTTTGTATGATACAAAAGAACATCTTATCAAAGAGCGAGAGATTGTTTTGATGCATTTAAAGGAAGTTGAAGAAGAAATAAAATTATCACAAAGTGAATTAGAAATATTGAAAACAGATTCAAAAGCAATCTCTAAGAAGCTAGATTCTACCTCAAAAATTATTGATATTCAGGAACGAGCAAGTAGCTTTGCTTTGAATTATGTTAACGATAAATTGAATGATGAATTAATACTATTGAGAACTTCTAGAGATACACTCAATGAAGAATTATGTGTAATTGAGGAACAATTAAACAAATTGAACTTAGTTGATGTTGCATCATCATATAAAACTAATATGATAAGTGCATTTAGTGAATTGGATTTAGATTTTTCATATAGGAATTACTATAATTCAAATCTGGAGTCTGCAAATATATTTTTATCGGGTACTTCGAAAAATCAAGCGTTTATAGCTCAATATATTACGATATACAATATAATATTAAACAATGAGAGAACTATAAATATTCCAATGATGCTAGATACTTTTGTGAAAGATCATTTTACAAAAAAAGAAATTGAAATTACAACAAAATATATTATGGATAATTTGAATACACAATATCAATCATTTATTTATATGAAAGATGAATTGGATTTTCTAAATAGCATAGAAGATTATGAATGCAATGTAATAAAACTAAAGGCAAAGAAAAACCTATTGAATGCGAATTATGATACCATATATAAAAAGTTTGCGGGGTATATTTTGATGGATTAGTATTGTTTAATTCTACTACTCACATGATAAATATAGGGTATTCATGCATATTAAAGAGCAATATGAGTTAAATATATCAAGATAAATGATGAAGTATTAAATAAGAATTGAAATAAGAGAATTAAACAATAAGATAAAAAGAAAAGGGGTTCACTAATTATGGCTGTAACTGTAGGTACACTTTCTGACAAAGAGATTAAGAGACTTTGTAAACAAGGTAAACTTATAAATGACAATTATGATGAAAAACATGTTAAGCAATCTTGTTATGAGTTAAGAGCTGGTAATATCTATTATGATATAAGTGATTCAGCAAAAAAGTATAATTTGAGTGATGATGAATATATTTTGATTAAACCTAAGCAAGTTGTTGTCGTAATAACAAATGAAAGTATTAATCTATCAAAAGATGTACTTGGAAGAATATTGTCTAAAGGTTCTCTTTTTTCAATAGGTATATCACCTGTAAATACTTATGCCGATCCAGGTTTTTTTGGTAATTTAGGAATAGTTTTAAATAACCTTTCAACAAATTATATTAAAATAAAACCTAAAGAATGCATTGCAAAAATTGAGTTTTCAAAACTCCAGGAAGGGGTACAAACTCAATACAATGGACAACATGGTTATCAAACAAATATTTGGCCTATTCGAGATGATTTAATTATGACTGAAGAGGAAATAAAAAAGGATGAAAGAATTTTTAAGTTTGATACTGAAATTGAATTATCATATGGGAAAAACATAAGCGGAGCTATAAGCAGAGTGTTTAGATACGAACGTTATTTGATTGGGAGTATTATATTATATTTAACTTTTACGATATTATTAATTACTTTTATGACATATAAAGATGTTGCAGGAGATGCAATATTATCTCCACTCTTGTCTTTAAGTTTAGGTGTATGTTCAAACATCATATTTGGAATAATCAGTTTTGTAGCAACTTCTAAGATTAGGGAGAAAAGAAAATGACATTTAGAGAGTTGATTGAATTACAACATGAATTTGACATGAAACATGGTTGGACGCCTGATAAAAAAAATATGGAGAGTGTAATTAATGCTCTCAACAAAGATATTGTTGGTCTTATAGGTGAATTAGGAGAGTTCTCTAACTTAGTGAAAAAAGTAAATTTACTTTTGGATAATGGCAACGTAAAAAATGCAGGAAATCTTTTTGGGGCACTGAAACCAGCTTTGAATGAAGAAATTATAGATACTTTAATATATTTAATGAGAATAATGAGTCATCTCGATATTGATGTTGAAGAAGAATATAAGAATAAAATGGTAAAGAACAGAAAGAAATATGAGGGCTATGAAATTGATAAATAATTATAATTTGAATGGATTCTCTATTCCATCTAGATATTTTCTCGCACCGATCAATACAGGATTTACAGAGGATGGACAACCAAGTGATAAACTGGTTGCCTTCCATGAGTTAAGATCAGGACATGGGATTGGTGTAAGTTATGTTGGTAATGTAGCAATTCATCAGAGATTAGTTACAAACGATAGAACAGCCTATTTTAAGCTAGAAGATTTCAGTGTATGGAGTAACATTACGAATAAAATCAGTTTAAATGGATCATTACCAGGCATACAACTTGGCTGTAGAGCATCACAAATTCCTCCTATGCGAGAGAGCAAGTCGACACTTGTAAGTGATTATATTAATGCGGCTTCAAATGAATTTTGTAATTATAACGACACCTATTTGAAAGAAATAATCAATTATTATATAGATGCTGCAGTTATATCTTGGAAGGTTGGATTCAAAGTGATTCAAATACATGCTGCTCATGGTTATTTATTGTCATTGTCTTTAAGTAAAAGCTTTAATAAAAGAAGTGATAAATATGGTGACAGAACTTATTTACTTGAAAAGATAATTCGTGGTATAAAAAAGAAAATCCCTGAAAGTATTCTTGATGTAAGAATATCATATTATGAAGGAATTTGTGATAAAGAGTATGAAGAAAAAGATAAAAATAGACTCATAGAAAAAATCGCTGAAATGGACATTGATATTATCAGTATTTCTGGAGGAATATATAATGTAGACAAATATCTCATATATCCTAAGATAAATGATGAACATGCTATATATGAGCAAATTGCGATTAAGTTTGCGAAAAAGTATCCAAAGATACATTGGAATGTAGCAGGTAATATTTATGATATTCAAAAGTTGAAAGGAAGAAATATAAGGAATTTGACATACTCGATCTGCCGTTCTTTAATTGCAGATAATTGTTTTATTGAAAAGTCATTAAATTATAACATAAAAGCAATTAAGACTTGTGAGAGATGTAACCGTTGTCATTATTACTCTAATTCTGAAGATAATTTAAGTGGATGTTTATTTAGGTAACTTAAACTTCAATTTTAACTCTGTAATATATTTTATTTTTAATTACTAATAATGAATATGATAAACAGAAGTTATACAGAAAATTAAATTGTAGTATATGAATTTGTCCTTTTATCATTGGTTAAGTTCTTATTTTTTAGAGAGTTAGCAGTATGGATTTTTCTGAATATTAGTAATTCAATATATGGTATTGACATAATCTTGCAGACACTATACAATTACTTTAGCTGTCGGAAAGTGAAAGTATAATAAATAGCTTGAAACACAGTAATTGCATATGCGGATGTGGTGGAACGGCAGACACGCTACCTTGAGGGGGTTGTGTTATACTTTCATCATTAATGATTAAGAAGTGGTAGAGGTAACTATAAAAGTTACCTCTTTTTTTATTTGAGAAAGTGGTCTAAAATGTGTATTTCATTATGTTTAAATATTAAATCATTATTGTCTAGGTGAATATACTGTCTAGTAGTAGTTATGTTTTTGTGTCCCATGATACGTTGTAAGGTAAAGATATCAACACCTTGTTTAACCATTTCTGTAGCAAAAGTGTGTCTTAAGATATAAGGTGTGCATTTTTGAATTATGCCTGCCTCTGCTTTATACCTTCTGAAATTGTGGAAAATATCTTGAGTGTGAATAGCATTTTTCCCTGAAGTCGAAAGAAACAAATATTCATTATTATTCTCAATCGCTATATTTTTCAACTGTACTATTAAATTGAGTGTATATTTTGATATTGGAAGGATTCGTTCTGATCGAGTTTTAGAAACTGATGCTCTAATATTGAGATACGAATCTTTCTCATTAATATCATAAATAGTCAGTGATAGTAATTCTTTGATCCGTATTCCACAATCTAATATAGTAAGAGTAATTATTGAATCTCTGAATCTTGCATATGTGTAATCTGATATTGTCTCTAACAACTTTTTAATTTCCATTTTAGTGAGTGGTCTGACTTTGTCTTCATCGGTCTTTAGAAGCTTTATGAATAAGTTATAGTTAATGCTAATAAAGTTGTTCTTATTTAGCCAGTTGATATATGTCTTAAGAGGTCTGAGACGAACGTTTACAGTGCAAGCAGCATAATGCTTTTCATATATCATATACTCCTTATACTCATTGAATATGTGCTTATTTAAGTACTGTTTGGTAATGTTTTCTTCATACTGGTTTCCATCAAACCAGTGGGACTTAGTGATCCATCTAGTAAAGAAACTAAACAAATATATATGATCCTCAATAGTTCTCTGAGATAGATTTTCCAAACGTTTGTCTCGTATGAAGTCAGTGTGCAAATCAATAAATTCTTGAATGGATAATTTAGACTCATTTTTATGTACACCTTTCATACTGGTTTGAATTTTGTTTGTTGCCTTTAAAGTAATAGCCATTTTCAACACCTCCGTGGTTGTCATATATTGGATTAGTATGATTTGTACACATCGGTCCATTCGTTATATCAAAAACGAAAAAATGACTCCAACAAAACTGTCAAAGTCATTCTTATTACTCTAATTGGCGGGAATGCGTGGGAATCGAACCCACCTAAGAAGCTCTTAACCCCTCAAGCTGGTTTTGAAGACCAGAGGACACACCAGCGCCCATCCACTCCCAAAAAGTGTTTCATTCCATCA
>Ga0070724_10000691_pt1 | contig 22396 bp, 21 predicted proteins | sample tdDd001_FD_67278 | JGI IMG/M metagenome (GOLD analysis project Ga0070724, IMG submission 67278) | Marine sediment microbial communities from the Atlantic coast under amendment with organic carbon and nitrate - tdDd00.1 | ecosystem: Environmental > Aquatic > Marine > Coastal > Sediment | place... | reverse complement strand
TAGTCAGGTACATCGCGCTCGGGCAGTTGAACGGCCTCCAACAGGACGACCAGTTGTTTCGACTTCTCACGAACTTCGACAACGTCGCCTTCTTTGACGCGGTAGGACGCGATGTTCACCGGCTTGCCGTTCACCAGGACGTGGCCGTGGTTTACGAACTGACGTGCAGCGAAAACGGTGGGCACAAACTTGGCGCGGTAGACAACGGCGTCCAGGCGGCGCTCCAGCAGGCCGATCAGGTTTTCACCGGTATCGCCTTTGACACGCTCGGCTTCGCCATAGATGCGACGGAACTGTTTCTCGGTCAGGTCGCCGTAGTAACCCTTCAGCTTCTGCTTGGCGCGCAGCTGGGTGCCGAAATCGGACAGCTTGCCCTTGCGGCGCTGACCGTGCTGGCCGGGGCCATATTCACGACGGTTGACGGGGGATTTGGGGCGGCCCCAAATGTTTTCGCCCATGCGGCGGTCAATTTTGTACTTGGCAGTCGTGCGTTTGGTCACGGCTGTTCTCCTTCTAAGGTCGAGGCCCGGCTGGGCCACTATGAAGGGCGTTGTCCTCTTGGGTTTGATCCCATGACAGGCATCCCCTTGCGGGGGCCACCAACACCAATGAAGTCGCGCTTATAGCCAAGTCCCGTACGGAGTCAACAGCCCATGATCAGGCTGTTTCGTGCATCAGGATGGCGGCCTCGGACCGGTTCAACGTCCGGCGGGCATAATCACCATAAAGCGTGGGATCCCCCACCACTTCGGGGCGGGCAATTTCCAACCTGCGTCGGTCACTGTCCTCCAGCGCGTCAAAGTGTGCGCTGGCTGGGTGGAAGCTTTCAGTCTCGACGCCATTGGCCCGGATCACATGGTGGCTGGGCAGCAGGATATGGACATATGTCACCTCGCGCAGGCCCATATCCACATTCACCGAATGCCCGTTCACCAGATCACGCGCCGCGACCAGAACCTCAGGGGTATTGAACAAGGCCCGCGCCGCGTCCCCGCGCAAAAGCATCCGGTGATCAGGCGAGACCAGCAGTTCCTGGTCGGGGCGATCCGCGCCAAAGGCCTCGGCGCGAATGCGGATCGGGCGCAGATAGGGCATCGTGTACAGGCGTGCTCCGGTCATCCGGCGGCGTCCCACCCATTGGATTTCCTGCGCTCCGCTATCTTGAGTCTGAACTTTGTCGCCCTCGCGCAGCTCTTCGACCAGACGTGGGCCATCCGGCGTATCTATGCGCGTCCCAGGCGTGAAACAGATAACGCCACGCCGCGTGTCAAACACCTCTCCGCTGCCTTCGGGGCGCAGGGCGGTATGTACCACCCATAGCTCGCGATTTTGGGGAGGCACTTCACCGACGAACATTGCCAGAGGGGCACCGCGGGGGTCAGGTTCGATCAAAGTGACAGTAAAGGACCGCTGGCCATCTGTAACAATAAAATACCGATCACGCAGTGTTTGGTCCTGCTCGGCGGGGGGGTGTGGCTCGCGCTTGTCCGACATGGCAACCCCAACCAAACGAGACACCATACGTGCCGCGCTACGTCTAAGATTTTCTTGTCCGTCCGCATTCTCCAGTCGCAACAGATCGTTACGGCCATCCACGCGAAGCGCCTCTCCGTGCCAGGACCACAAGGCCCCAACGGCCAAGTGCCTAACAGAGGCGGCCCGCAAGCCGTCTAGTTCCGTTTGCGACCAAGAGATGACGAACGTGCCTCGATAGCCCGTTCTCATTGCCTGTATGCCTGCCGATTTATTTTTTTATTACAGACAGAATAACAGAACAGCGAATCGCTGCCTAGCCCGAAACCTGATCAGAAAATGGCGGTTCCGCATGAAATTGCGGGGAATTTTCCTGATTATGTCCCAGAATACCCCCGAACCTGTGATCCGCTCTTGCCAACCAACTGTTCGTACAGCACCGCATCGGTGTCGCCTTCGGTTCCGAATAATAGCACGCGTGCGCTGTTATCCAGGCCCAGCATTCGGGCAGCATCCGCATCGGACAGCGCGGCGCGCAGCCCCGACAGCCCAGCCACTGCGGACTCGCCTGCCACAATCGCAGGGTCCATCCCCACGGGATGCGCCAAGGCACGCATATCCGATACCGCAGCCGCGTCCGTGACCTCCATCACTGCGTCGCCGTGATCCCGCAGAATTTCCCACGCCAGCGCAGAGATTTCGCCACAGGCCAGCCCCGCCATCAACGTATCCAGATCCCCATCAACAGGGGTCGGCGCGCCAGCGCGGTACGACGCCAGCCAGCAGGCCGACTGGTCCGGGTCCACCAACACGATCCGAGGGCGGGCTGCCCCCCAACGACGTTTAGCAAGCGCCGTCACAGCAGCGGCCATGCCTCCGACGCCCGTCTGCAAAAAGATATGTGTGGGGGCCTGCTCCAGTTTGTCAAAAGCTTCGCCCGCCATGACCTCATAGCCCTGCATGACATCGCGGGGCACCTCCATATAGCCCTCGTAGGACGTATCCGAGACCACGAACCATCCTTCGCGCGTGGCCACGTCCTGTGCCTCGCGGACACTATCATCATAGTTCCCGACACAACGGCGCACCTCAGCGCCATAGGCTTCGATCGCCTTTTTGCGCGCATCAGAAACACCCTCGTGGATGAAAATCACACACCGACATCCAAAGGTCTGAGCCCCCCAGGCCACAGATCGCCCGTGGTTTCCGTCCGTTGCACAGCACACCGTAATGCCTGCGGCCAGATCTGGATGCACGACCGAGGTCACCTCATCCATAGACACGTCGCGCCCCACCGCAGTCGTCATTTTACCGCGCAGCAAACGGGCGACGGCATAAGCCCCGCCCAGCGCCTTGAAGCTGCCCAACCCGAACCGGCCGCTTTCATCTTTGTAATGCAGTTCGGCCACTCCCAACTGTTTGGCCAGCGACGGCAAAGCAACCAGGGACGTTTCCTGATACCCCGGCCACCCGCTGATGGTCTCGTGGGCTGCGGCCAGGCCGTCATCGCTCAGGATCGCGTTTTGCGCCTGGGTCCAGGGCTTATCAGCGGCCCCCAAAGGGTTCAGGCAGACCGAGAAGGCCTCTTCGGTCCCTGCGTTCCGGCTCATAGCTTCGACCATCGGCTCTTCTCCCTTCTATACTTGTTCCCGGATTTTGACTGGGAATCGCGCCTCGCAAATGCTTGGTTGCGACGGAACAGACCACGCTGACGCCCCTGCCGATAGGGTTTTCGGACGGGTTATTCGACAATTCCTGCTCTGAAAGCCCGTTTTTTGGGCAGGGCTCAAACTGTTCTTCGCCAAAGACTCGAAAAATGCCGCAACGCAGCAGGTACACCCTTGCAGAACGGACGGCTGCTCCTAATAACTGTTCCCAACGTCTGAATGACGCCGCCACAATGTCGTGGCGATTCTATTTTTGGTCCGCCGTGCGGATCACTGCGGCAACGGCGCTGCATCTTCAATCACAGCAAAACAACGAGCCCAAATGGCTCTTGTGAAGATGGAGTGCCGAAATGCCCAAACAACGTCTTGTCATCATTGGAAATGGAATGGCTCCGGGTCGGATGCTGGAACACCTGCTCGACCTGACCGACGCCTACGATGTAACAATCTTCAACGCCGAGCCCCGCGTGAACTATGACCGCATCATGCTGTCGCCCGTTCTGTCCGGCGAAAAATCCTTTGAGGACATCATCATCCACGGCGAAGCCTGGTACGCAGATCATGGGATCACCCTGCACAAGGGCGAAAAGATCACCAAAATCGACCGCGACATGCGCACCGTCACCAGCGAGAGCGGCATCACCGCCGAATATGACAAGCTTGTCATCGCCACCGGATCGAACCCCTTTATCATTCCCGTGCCGGGGCATGACTTGCCCGGCGTTCTGGCGTATCGCGATCTGGATGACGTCGATGGCATGATGGAGGCCGTCGACAAAGGGGGCCGCGCTGTCGTGATCGGTGGCGGCCTGCTGGGCCTTGAGGCCGCAGCGGGTCTGAAGGCCCAGGGCATGGACGTGACCGTGATCCACCTGATGCCGTCCTTGATGGAGCGCCAGCTGGACCCGGCTGCCGGCTACCTGCTGAAACGCGAACTAGAAGGCCGCGGTATTCAGGTCCTGACCGAAGCGAACACCAAACAGATCATGGGCACCGACCAGGTCGAAGGCGTAGAGCTGGCCGACGGCACAGTGATCGAAGCCTCGCTGGTGGTGATGGCCGTAGGTATCAAACCGAACATCCAGGTCGCCTCCGAGGCAGGCCTGGAGGTCAATCGCGGCATCGTCACCACGCCAACCATGCAAACCTCGGATCCTGCGATTTTCTCGGTCGGAGAGTGCGTCGAGGTGGGTGGCATGGTCTATGGTCTGGTCGCACCGCTGTACCAGATGGCCCGCGTTGCAGCTGCGCATCTGGCCGGCCCAGCAGATGCCGAATTCAAACATGCCGAAACACCCACCAAGCTCAAGGTCACAGGTTGTGATCTGTACTCGGTCGGGGATTTCGCTGAAGGCCCGGATCGAGAGGATATCGTGCTGCGCGACGCCACGCGCGGCACTTATAAGCGCGTGATCCTTCAGGACAACAAGGTGATAGGTGCGGTTCTATACGGCGACGTGGCCGATGGCGCTTGGTACAATGAGCTACTGAAATCCGGCGACAGTATCGAAGATATGCGCGAAACGCTGATCTTCGGCCAAGCATATCAGGGCGCTGGGATTGATCCGTTGGCAGCGATTGCCAATCTGGCCGATGACGCTGAAATCTGTGGCTGTAATGGCATCACCAAAGGCCAGATCGTCACCGCAATCCAGGACAAAGGCCTGACCACCCTGGCCGAGGTCCGCGCCCACACCAAAGCGTCGGCCTCGTGCGGGACATGTACCGGCCTCGTCGAAGGCGTCATGGGTATCGCCCTGGGCGACGATTTCGTTATCCCCGCAGCCGAGGGAATGTGCCCGTGTACCACCCACGGCCACGGCGACGTGCGCCGCCTGATCAAGGCCAAAGGGCTGAAATCCATCCCCGCCGTGATGCAAGAACTGGAGTGGTCCACCCCCGAAGGCTGCGCCAAATGCCGCCCCGCGCTGAACTACTATCTGGTCAGCGATTGGCCTGGCGAATACGTCGATGACCAACAAAGCCGCTTTATCAACGAACGCGTCCACGCCAACATCCAGAAAGACGGCACCTATTCCGTTGTGCCCCGTATGTTCGGCGGCATGACCACCCCGGACGAGCTGCGCGCCATCGCGGATGTGGCCGACAAATACGAAATCCCCTCGGTCAAAGTGACTGGCGGGCAGCGGATTGACCTCTTGGGCGTCAAGAAAGAAGACCTGGTCCCGGTCTGGGCCGACCTGAACAAGGCTGGCATGATCTCGGGCGCGGCCTATTCCAAGGGCCTGCGCACGGTGAAAACCTGTGTGGGTACCGATTGGTGCCGCTTTGGGACCCAGGATTCGACGGGTTTGGGCATCAAACTGGAAAAGGCCCTATGGGGCTCTTGGGCGCCCGCCAAGCTGAAGCTGGCTGTCACCGGCTGCCCGCGCAACTGCGCCGAAGCCACCTGTAAGGACATCGGCGTTATCTGTGTCGATAGCGGCTATGAAATTGTCTATGGCGGCGCCGCTGGCCTGCATATTCAGGGCACCAGCCCGCTGGGCAAGGTCGAAACCGAGCAAGAGGTGATCGAGACCATCTGCGCACTGACCCAGATGTATCGTGAACAGGGCTTCTATCTGGAGCGGATCTATAAATGGGCGGACCGCGTTGGATACGACCATATCCGCGAGGTGATCCTCGACGATCTGGACCAGCGCGCAACCTATTATCAGCGCTTCGTCTATTCGCAGTCGTTCTCGCAGGTCGATCCCTGGGCCGAGTTCGTCTCGGGCAAGGACGCCCACGAATTCGCCCCCCTCGCCACTCTTAATCTGGAGGCCGCCGAATGAACATTCAGGCCACACAATGGGTTGCCGTCGGGCAGCTCTCGGACATCCCTCGCCAAGGGGCGCGCTGTGTAAAAAACGGTGACATGACCATCGCCATTTTCCGCACCACTGACGACCGGATTTTCGCCCTCGAAGATAAATGCCCGCACAAGAACGGGCCCCTGAGCAACGGCATTGTGCACGACGGATGTGTCACCTGCCCGCTCCACAACTGGGTTATTTCGCTTGAAACCGGCTCTGCGCAAGGCGCGGACGACGGTGCGACCCTGACCTTCCCAGTCAAGCTGGACGGCCAGACCGTTTTGCTTGGCCTCTAATTCAGAACCAACAAGGGACAGACCAAAATGGCTTATGTACAACCCGCAGAATTCGCGGCCAAAATGATCGAGGCTGGCGAATCCAAAGTGATGATGTCCACAAAGGACACGCTGATCCGCTCTTACATGGCGGGCGCGATCCTCGCACTGGCCGCGGCATTCGCCGTTACCATCGCTGTAAACACCGGCAATTTCCTGGTGGCATCGCTGCTTTTCCCCGTTGGCTTTTGTATGCTGTATCTGCTGGGGTTCGACCTGCTGACCGGTGTGTTTACCCTGGCGCCTCTGGCACTGCTGGCCAAACGTCCCGGCGTGAACTGGGGCGGCGTGCTGCGGAACTGGGGGCTTGTCTTTGTCGGTAACTTTGCAGGCGCGATGACCACCGCCGTGTTCATGGCCATCATCTTTACGATGGGGTTCAGTCAGGAACCAAATGCGGTCGGACAGAAAATCGGCCTGATCGGTGAGGCCCGCACCGTGGGCTACGCCGAAGCAGGTGCCTCGGGGTTTCTGACCGTATTCATCCGCGCCGTAATGTGTAACTGGATGGTGTCCACCGGTGTCGTCGCCGCGATGATGTCGAGCAGCGTATCCGGCAAGATCATGGCGATGTGGATGCCGATCCTGGTGTTCTTCTACTTGGGCTTCGAGCACTCGATCGTAAACATGTTCCTGTTCCCATCGGGCATCATGCTGGGCGGCAACTTCACCTGGAGCGAGTACCTGCTGTACAACGAATTTCCGGTCATCATCGGGAACCTGGTTGGCGGCCTGACCTTTGTGGGCGGCATGATCTACGCCACACACTATAAGACCTCGCCCAAGCGCAATGCAGGCGTCAGCACCCCTGCTGAATAAACACACCCTGCCCCCGTCCAATCTGTTGGGCGGGGGTTTTCCCTTTCAAAACGGACAGCCTCTTGCCCAAGGATACCACCTCCGCGTTACAGATCAGTATTGGTCAGGCCACATCGGCCGGGGCAAAACCGATCAATCAGGATTTCCATGGTGCGTTGGTACCCACAGGGCAAATCTTGGCGCTAAAGGGCGCGGTGCTGGCAATTGCCGACGGGATTTCCACCTCGGACCATAGTCACATCGCTTCGGAAACCGCCGTCAAGGCGCTGATGACCGACTACTACGCCACCCCCGATGCCTGGACCGTGAAAACCGCCGCCAGCCGCGTAATTGCCGCCACCAACAGCTGGCTTCATGCGCAATCGGGATATGCTGGCATTTCGGACGCGGATCGCGGGCATGTCTGCACACTTGCCGCCCTCATCGTAAAAGCGCGCCATGCGCATCTTTTCCATGTGGGTGACAGCCGGATCTGGCGCGTTTCCGGCAGCAGTCTGGAACCTCTGACCCAGGACCACCAAGTCGCATTGGGAGGTGGTGAAATCGTGTTATCCCGCGCCATTGGCGTGGGGCACAGCGTAGACATTGACTATAGCGCGCTACCGCTGGAACTCGGAGACACCTACCTTCTGACGACCGATGGCGTTCATGAACATTGGCACCCCAGACAGGTGGTTGAGTTGCTGCAAGGAGCGACCGATCTGGATGCCGCGGCCGCCCAAATCATTGAGGCCGCGCTGGCCTCGGGCAGCCCCGACAACCTGACCCTGCAAATCCTGCGAATTGAGTCCCTACCCGCTGCATCGGACCAATTTGATACAGGGATGCAGGCCCTGCCAGTCCCCGAACTGCCCAGCGACAATGCGCAGATCGATGGCTATACGGTCCTGCGCAAACTGCACGGCAATCACCGATCGCATATCTATCTGGCCAAGGCCCCCGACGGTGACAAGGTTGCCCTGAAAATCCCGGCTGCGGACATGCGCGAGGACCGCGACGCGCTGCGCCGCTTTGTCATGGAAGAATGGATCGCCCGGCGCCTGTCCAGCCCTCATCTGCTGGGCGCGCCACTGAGTCAAAACGACCGCAAGAGCCTCTATGTCGTCACCGATTACATCGAAGGCCAGTCCCTGCGCCAATGGATGCGGGACAACCCCAAACCCGAATTCGAGGATGTCCGCTCTATTCTGGAACAACTGATCCAGGGACTACGCGCCATGCACCGGCGTGAAATGCTGCACCAGGATTTGCGCCCCGAAAACATCATGATCACACGCGACGGCGTGGTGAAACTGATTGATTTCGGGTCTACCTATGTTGCTGGCGTGCAAGAGACCGCACCACATGTCGAAGAAGGCATTCTGGGCACGCTGCAATACACCGCCCCCGAATACTTCGCCAATGAACCCGTCAGTTGGCGCGCCGAGCTGTTTTCAGTCGGGGTGATTGCCTATGAAATGCTGACTGGCGCGCTGCCCTATGGCACGCAGGTCAGCAAGGTGCGCAATGCCCGCGACAGGATGCGCCTGCGATACCGCAACGCCCGCGACGACGCTCACCCCATGCCCGAATGGCTGGACGAAGCCCTGCGCCGCGCGGTTCACCCTGATCCAATGCGCCGTCATGATGCGCTGTCCGAATTTACCGCCAACCTGCGCGCGCCCAGCCTGACGTACCGCACGCGCCACCGCAAACCGCTTGCCGAACGCGACCCCGAGCAGTTCTGGAAAACGGTTTCTGGTCTGCTGGCGATCCTTTGCATTCTTCTTGCAACGATGGCCCTGAACTAACAGCCACATCCCCCAACAGGAAAGGAAATCCCCATGATGACCAAAGACGACGTAGCCCTGATGATCCTAGAGGCCAAGAAAACTGCGGGGCTGACCTGGGAAGGCATTGCAGAGAAAATCGACATGTCGCCTGTGTTCACCCATTCTGCCTGTGTGGGCATGAACGCCTTTCCCCCGGAAAAAGCTGAGCTGCTGGTCGCAACGCTGGGCCTGCCGCAAGAAGCTGCTCTGGTTCTGTCGGAAAGCCCGAACAAGGTTTTCGCTCAGACAGTGCCCACTGACCCGTGCATCTATCGGTTCTATGAGATCGTCGGCGTATATGGCCCCACGCTAAAGGCGCTGATCCACGAAAAATTTGGCGACGGCATCATGTCCGCAATTGATTTTGAGATGTCGGTCGTCCGTGAACCGAACCCCAAAGGCGACCGGGTCAAGGTCGAGATGTCAGGCAAGTACCTGCAATACAACGCTTGGTAACTGGGCGGGGCGACGGTCTCGTCGCGCTTAGACCCTCGCCGCGGAGAGAGCGGCGGGGGCGGATTTGAGTATTTTTGGCAAGATGAAACTAAGGGCACGCACAAGCGTGAACGCTTAGCGGGTTGTGTCGCGTTCGAGCATGTCCAGCTCGTTCAGGAGATCAAGAAGCGCTTCGAGCTTTTCGGAACCGAAGCTTTCTTGGAGCCAGACATTCAACTGTTGGCTTTCTTGCAGGTTATCCTGGATGAGCTGACCGCCACTATCTGTGATGCTGACCAGTTGCTTGCGCCGGTCCGTCGGATGAGGCGCGCGCGAGATCAGTTTCTTGCCTTCCAGCGTCTGCAAGATCCGAGTGAGCGACGGTAAAAGCAGACAGGATCGCTCGGCGATTTCGGTTGGGTCCAGCGTGCCGCATTCATTCAGCACCCGGAGCACACGCCATTGCTGTTCGGTTACCCCAACATCCGCCAGCATCGAGCGGATCGGCCCCATGACTTTTTCGCGCGCACGGAGCAATGCAATCGGCAACGAGCGATTCGTTTCAGGTGTCGGTGTATTTCGTGCGTCCATACCCTTCTTTGCCCGTGTTTTTAGGGGCTGACAATATGGGGGCTTGACGCAGGCTTAAAATATACCTCGCACGATATGCGAAATACGCGCGAGGTTACCACCGAGCATTTGAGGCCGTCCGGCACCCGCAGACCAACGTCATTTGCCCTCGTTTCTGAAACGCTTAGGGGCGCTGACCGAACCCGGCCAGCCCCCCCAGGCGCAAACGCTGCAATACTGCGTCCAGCGCCAAGGGAACCACGATGCCCATCAACGTTCCCAGCACCAGATGCGGCCATATCTCAGCGCCCCCCAGCTTCAACAATGCGGCACGCGTTCCTGCCGTCAGAATGATATGGACCAGATAGATGGGCATTGTCCGCTGCCCTAGCCACGCCAAAGCGCGCCCCGTTTTGCTGTCACCAATCCGGGCCAAAGCGCCGACAAACCCCAACACCGCCACCAGTGCGGTTAGCTGGAACCAGCGCGCATCGTTGCCATCGCGGAAATGCAACAGCTCGGCCAGACCAAAAAGCACCAGCGCCAACACGAACGGCAGGACCTGTCGGCTGGTCAGGCTTGCGCGCATCGGGGCCAAGATAACCCCAATCAGAAAGTACGGTGCATTTTCGATGATTGTCACAGCGCGGCCCGGATCCAGCCCCAGCAGGAACACTGAAACAGCCGCCACAGCCAGCGCGAACAAGAGCACCCGCGACACTGCGGGCGCCGCGCGTTGCACCACATACGCAACGACCTGCAACACGAACAACGCCCACAAGAACCAGAACACGCTTTTGACCGGAACGGGATAGGCCAGAACGTCCAGCGGCCCCACCACACCGCGATCCACCCCCTGCCCTGAAATCCACAGCACCGCTCCTTCGATCCAGCTCCATAGCAGCAGAGGCCACAAAAGCGTCTGCACCTTTTGCCAGGCAAAATGGCCCGGTGCAGCGCGGGACGAAAAGAACAGCCCCGAGACAAAGAAGAATACCGGCATGTGGAACAGGTAGATGGCGGATTCGACGGTCTGAAAAAGGGTTGGGCTGGCGATCAGCCCGGCCCCGTTCAGGCCCAACCAGACATGTCCGAACACCACAAGGATGATGGCCGCGCCTTTGACTGCGTCGAACCCATATTCACGTTGCGCCATACCTGTCCCCGATTTGTACACTACTCAGCATCGTCGCAGGTTTCCCCAAGGGTCAACCCGCAATCACTGGACAAGCTGCTCTGTCCCGGTCAAAAAGTTCGCAGAGTGAGGGGCATCATGATCGAAAAACTGACGCAGATTGTTGGGACGGCCAATGTGCTGACGGGGCAGGACACCGCGAAATGGTCCCGCGATTGGATCGGAAGCTATTCTTACACGCCTATGGCCGTTGTGCGCCCCGGCACGACCTCCGAGGTTTCTCAGATCGTAAAGCTGGCCAATGAAACGGGCACACCCGTGGTGCCTGTGTCTGGCAATACTGGCCTGGCGGGCGGCGCTCAGGCCGAGGGTGCGATCATGCTGTCGGTGGACCGGATGAACGCAATCCGCGAGATCCGCCCTGCCGCACGGATCGCGATTGTCGAGGCAGGCGTGATCCTATCCGCCGTCCATGACGCGACAGAGGCCGAAGGGCTAATTTTCCCGCTGACTTTTGGAGCGAAAGGCTCGGCCATGATTGGCGGCGTTTTGTCCACCAATGCGGGGGGCTCGAACGTGCTGCGCTATGGCAATACGCGCGATCTGGTGCTGGGCATCGAAGCCGTCCTGCCCAATGGCGACATCATGAATATCATGTCTGAACTGCACAAAGACAACTCTGGCTACAACCTCAAGCACCTGTTGATCGGGGCCGAAGGCACATTGGGCATCATCACCGCCGCCGTGCTGAAACTGCACCCCAAACCGCGCGCCTATGCCACTGCGATGGTGGCAGCCCCCAGCCTGCCCGCTGCCTTGGATCTACTGAACCGGCTGCAAGAGGCCACCGGCGGTGCGGTCGAGGCATTTGAATATATGCCCCGCCACCACATCGATATTCACAAAAGCATCAGCCCGAACGCCCGCGAGCCCTTTGATGCCCCATATGAGATAAACCTGCTGGTCGAGGTCGGCGCCACCTCGCCGCGCGATTCAACCCCTGGCCCGGACGGCCAGGTCCCCGTCTCGGCGTATCTGGAACAGGTTCTGGCCGAGATGTTCGAGGAAGGCGCAGTTCTGGACGCCGCTGTCGCCCAAACCGAAGCACAGCGCCGCGAGATGTGGGAGCGCCGCGAGGCTGCGGCCGAAATCGCCATGTCCAACCCGCCTGTTGTCAGCAATGACATTGCGGTACCGTTGGACAAGGTTGCAACCTTTCTGGACATCATGGAAACCCGTCTACCCCAGGTCGCCCCCAATGCCCGACCAATCATTGTCGCGCACCTTGGAGACGGAAACATCCACTATACCGTCTGGCCCGGATCACAGGACCCTGCGGTATTGGACGCCATCATGGAGGCCGTCGAAGACGAGGTTCTGACCCTGGGCGGAAGCTTCTCAGCCGAACATGGAATTGGCACGTCCAAGCTCGCGTCGATGCGACGTCGCAAGAACCCGGCTGCGTTGCAAGCCATGCGCGCGATCAAAACCGCGCTGGACCCCAACAACATCCTGAACCCCGGAAAGCTGCTGCCTTAACGCCAGCTAAAGAAGTCCGGCCCGGCCTGCGCCAGCATATCACGCGCCATGTCCTGTCCCAGCTTCGCGCCGTCCTCAATGGGACAGGTGCGATCCTCGGCGATCACCTCGGATCCGTCGGGACGCAGCACTTCGCCACGCAAACGCAGGGTACCGCCGTCCAATTCCGCCAGACCGGCAATCGGGGTCTCGCAAGACCCGTCCAGCGCCGCCAGAAAGGCCCGCTCGGCCGTCAGGCGTTGGCCGGTCACGCTGTCGTGCAGCGCCTCTAGCAATGTTGCGGTATTGGTATCGCTCATCCGGCGTTCGATCCCGATGGTGCCTTGGGCCACAGCGGGCAGCATATCATCAGGTTCCATGGTCGAGCGCGCAACATCCGCCATGCCCAAACGATTCAGCCCGGCCATCGCCAAGAAAGTTGCATCCGCAACACCATCCCCCAGTTTCTTCATTCGCGCCTGCACGTTCCCACGGAATTCCACCACCTTCAGGTGCGGGAAGCGATGCAACAACTGCGCCCGGCGACGCAAGGACGAGCTACCCACTTCGGCGCCTTCGGGCAGATCCGCCAGCGTGTCCACCTTAAGCGACACAAAGGCATCGCGCACGTCCTCGCGCGGAAGATAGCAATCCAGAACCAGCCCTTCGGGTTGCAATACCGGCATGTCCTTCATCGAGTGAACAGCAATGTCGATTCCACCGTCCAGCATGGCTTGTTCGATCTCGCGGGTGAACAGCCCCTTGCCGCCAATGGTTTTCAGCGGCTGGTCCGCGTCGATCAGGCGCTGGTTGTCGCCGGTCGTATGGATCACCACGATTTCAAACGCCTCGGGCGGCAGATCAAAGGCTTTGGCCAGTCTATCACGCGTCTCATGTGCCTGCGCCAAAGCAAGCGGAGAACCACGGGTGCCGATTTTCAGCGGTGCAGCGGGGGTGGGCAGGGTCAATGTCATGCGCCCAGCCATAATCGCGGCGTGTTGTCCTGACAAGCACCCGATGCTTGACATCTTGTCGCCATGGGGGGACGAACCACGGGAACGAAAGGAATTCCGATGTCCGAACAGAAAAAAATCTTGCGCGCGCTGGCGGGTGAAACGCTGGAGACACCCCCTATCTGGATGATGCGTCAGGCCGGACGGTACCTGCCCGAATACCGGGCCACCCGTGCGCAGGCAGGCGATTTTCTGTCGCTGTGCTATAACAGCGAACTGGCCGCCGAGGTCACGTTGCAACCAATCCGCCGCTATGGGTTCGATGCTGCGATCCTGTTTGCCGACATCCTGCTGTTGCCGCAGGCCTTGGGCGCGGATTTGTGGTTCGTGACTGGAGAAGGCCCGCGGCTTTCCACCACGACGACCGCAGATCAGCTGGCCGCACTCAAAGACAAGGATGCGATTCACGAGGTTCTGAACCCGATTTATGACACCGTCGGCATCCTGTCGCGAGAATTACCCAAAGAAACCACGCTGATCGGTTTTGCCGGCGCGCCCTGGACCGTTGCCACCTATATGATCGCTGGCCGCGGCACCAAGGACCAAGGGCCTGCCCACGCGCTGAAAGCCGAAAACCGCGCCGTGTTCGAAGGGATCATCGACCTGCTGACCGTCTCGACCATCGAATACCTGTCCAAACAGATCGAAGCCGGGGCCGAAGTGGTCAAACTGTTCGACAGCTGGGCCGGATCCCTGAAGGGCGAGGACTTCAACCGCTACGCGCTGGAACCCGCCAAAAAAATCATAGCCGCCTTGAAAGAGCGCCACCCCGACACGCCCATCATCGCCTTCCCACGCGAAGCGGGCGACAATTACATCGGGTTTGCCAAGGCCACTGGCGCGGATTGTGTGGCCGTTGACAATTCCGTAGCGGCGGAATGGGTGGCCGAGCACGTTCAACCCGATGGCTGTGTTCAGGGCAACCTGGCCTCACGCCATATGGTGACCGGCGGACAGGCGCTGGTGGATGATACCCGCCGGATCGTGAAGGCTCTGTCCGGTGGGCCGCATATCTTCAATCTGGGTCACGGAATTACCCCGGATGCGGATCCGGAAAATGTTCAGTTGATGATTGAAACCGTGCGCGAAGCTTAATCCGGTGGAGCGCGCAAGCGCGCGCTGAATAAGCCCTTCGGGCGGAATGGGGGCAATGCCCCCAAACCCCGAGGCGTTTTCCAAAGGAAAACACCGAGATAAACCTGCGTGCCCGGAACGGGCACACAATCGGATTAAGTCCACTTGGCCAATGGCGGAAGGCTCATGAGAACCGCATTCGCGTCATGTCCTGTCTCTAGGCCAAATTTGGTCCCCCGATCATACACCAGGTTATATTCTGCATAGAGACCACGATGCACCAGCTGTGCTTCTTTGTCGGCCTCGGTCCAAGGCATATTCCGCCGCTTTTCAGTCACAGGAACAAAGGCTGGTAGGAACGCCCGCCCCACGTCCTGAATAAAGGCAAAATCAGTTTCCCAGTCCCCGGAATTGTGGTCGTCCAGGAAAATCCCACCGACGCCACGCGCACGCCCGCGATGAGGCACATAGAAATACTCGTCCGCCCATTCTTTGAAGCGCGGATAGAATCCAGCGTCATGCTTATCGCAATGCTCTTTCTGGACGGCGTGGAAATGCGCAGTGTCTTCTTCATATTCAAGGCAGGGATTTAGATCTGAACCACCACCAAACCACCAAGCATGAGGCGTCCAGAACATCCGTGTATTCATATGAACGGCGGGCGTATGTGGGTTCTGCATATGCGCAACCAAGCTGATACCGCTGGCCCAGAACCGAGGATCATCCTTCATCCCGGGGATTCCCTTGCGCGCGGCCATTGCAGCCTGCGCCCTGTCGCCCAACTGCCCATAGACCGTAGAAATATTCACACCGACCTTTTCGAACACGCGGCCTCCGCGCATCACGCTCATCAGGCCACCACCCGCATCCGAGCCATCCTCGGACGAACGGGTCGTCTCGCTGACTTCGAACCGGCCCGCAGGCTTATCGGCATATGGGCCTGTGGTTTGGCTGTCTTCCAGCGCTTCGAAACTGGCAACGATTTGGTCACGCAGAGAACGGAACCACGCACTGGCGCGGGCTTTTTGGTCAGAGAATTGGTCGGTCATCCTGGGCCCCTGTTGGTCTATGACGTCAGACCTAACAGGCACGACGCGCCAGCGCCACTCCCTGCGGCATCAATGCGCAGGGGCGGTTACCGGGTCAATCAAGGTGCGCCCACCATCCAAGGTCAGAACCTGCCCTGTCATAAAGGCCGACGCATCCGAGGCCAGGTATTGCGCCGAATGCACCAGCTCCATCGGCGAGGCGATCCGATGCATTGGGGTGTGCTTCTCGATATCACCCCGGTACTCGGAATGATCCTTTAGCGAATCTTTCAGGCTGTGAGACATGACCGATCCAAAGGCCAGCCCGTTCACACGAATCCGGTTAGGTGCCATCGCCACGGCCAAGGACCGCGTCATCTGATCCAGCGCGGCCGTAGACACCGAATACGCCAGTAGCTCGGCGTTGGTGCGACGTGCGGCGATACACGACAGGTTCACGATGGTGCCGTTGCTGCCCTCTTCGCGGCCTTTGGATTGCTTGATCATCCGTTTGGCCACCATCTGAGACAGGCGCAGCGCGTTCAGCATATTCTGCTGCAACAGCGTCTCGACCGCGTCGTCGTCCGCATTCAGCGGGTCCACAGCGATCATCTGACGCGAGGCGTTCACCAGAATATCAACGCTATCAAACGCGTCGATCGTTGCGGACAGCAGGTTCGCCTGAGTCAGCTTCTCGCGCAGGTCCCCAGCAAAATAGCGATAGCTGTTGCCATCGTCATTTTCACCGAATTCCTTGACCAGCCTGTCCTCGTCCCGATCGACGAAAATGACATTCGCACCCTTGTCGATAAAGTGGCGGCCAATTGCCAAACCAATCCCATTGGCCCCGCCCGTCACGATGGCGGTCTTTCCGGCGATAGAGAACGTCATGCAGGACTCCGTGATTCTGTCGTTCCGAGCCTAGCCTCAGTCATCGCTTGTGACGAGTGGGCCGTGCTGCAACAAGTATTTTGAACCGATTATCGCCACCCACATCCTCGACCGAGGCGAAAGAGGCAGCAAGTGCCGCCTCGTAGGGCAGATGCCGGTTCGCCACAAGCCACAGCTGACCCGAAGGCGCCAGTGCCGCCGCCGCCGTTGCAATGAACGCGCGCCCCAGATCCGGGTCCGCTGCGCGGCCAGTGTGAAACGGCGGGTTCATGATCACCCAATCCAGCTTGGACGCAGGACGCCATTTGGCGGCATCGGCCCAGTGAAATTGAGCGCGTTCATCGGGCACATTTTCACGTGCGCACAGCAGCGCATCGTGGTCAGCCTCGACCAGGTGCAGTTGCTTGATACCCGGGTGATCTGCCAGCATACGCGCGGAAAGATAGCCCCACCCGGCCCCCAGATCCGCCACCTTGCCCGCCAATTTTTCCGGCAACGCCGCTGCCAATAGCGCTGAGCCCGGATCAATCCCATCCGCTGAAAATACACCAGGGCGGGTCTGAAACCCTTGGACCTGTTTGGGCTGGGCCATCCAATCAGCATAGTCACCCGCAGGCGCAAACCAGAACAGTTTGCCATGCGATTTCGAGATCACACCCTCGACCGTCTCGCGTTTACGCAACTCTTTCAGCATCGATTCCGCGCCGTCGGTCTTTTGCCCGTCCACCAGAACCAAATCTGCTGTGCTGGCTTGTGCGATCATCGCCCGCGCCAGTGCCTTGGCCCGCGGCAGCACCACAATGGCCACAGCAAAGTCGCCCTCAGGGGCCAGTGCGCATTCGTATCCAGAGGCCGCAAAGGTTTCGGTATCCGGCTTAAACCCGGTGATCAGCACACAGCGGTCTTTGGGCAAGGCCGACAGATCCATCCCGGCACGCGGCCCGAAAACAGCGATCTTGCCTTCGGCGGGCAGGCTCAGGCTGGCCTCTAGGGCCAGGGAAATACGGCTATCGGTCATTGCGTGTCTTTGGAATGTCGGCGCGGGGCCGGGTCATTCCTTCTCCATCGTGCATTGCAGGGGGTGCTGATGGCGTCGGGCGAAATCCATCACCTGCGTCACCTTGGTCTCGGCAATCTCATGGCTGAACACGCCGACAACCGCCAGCCCCTTTTTGTGGACAGTCAGCATGATCTCAAAGGACTGCGCGTGTGACAGGTGGAAAAACCGTTCCAACACATGAACCACGAATTCCATCGGCGTGTAGTCATCGTTCAGCAGCAGCACCTTGTACATCGGCGGGCGTTTGGTTTTCGGACGTGTTTTCAGCGCCAGAGACGGATCGCCCCCGTCTTCTTCGTCTTGCGACATACGCACCTTGAATTCTGTCATCAGTTCGCTTTGCATGGTTTGACCAGGCTTACCCTGCCTGAAGGGTCTATATAACCTGTGAACCCAATTAGAAAAGAGGGCGAACAGATAGAGGAGGCGAAGAGTGGCCAAACTTACCACCATTGGCTTCGATGCCGACGATACACTTTGGCAAAACGAGCGGTTCTTTCGGCTGACCCAGGATCGATTCGCCGATCTACTGCGGGACTATGCTGACCCCGACCACCTGATGGACCGCCTGCTCGAGGCGGAAAAACGCAACATCCAGCACTATGGATTTGGCATCAAAGGCTTTGTGTTGTCGATGATCGAGACCGCGTTGGACGTCACGGAAGAGCGCGTTCCTGCCCCCGTCATCCGGGCTCTTATCGACGCGGGTCAGGACATGCTGCGCCACCCGATCGAACTGTTGCCGCACGCGGCAGACGCGGTTCAATCCGTCGCGGATACGCATCACGTATTGCTGATCACCAAGGGTGATTTGCTGGATCAGGAACGAAAACTGGCGCAGTCCGGCCTGGGAGAGTTGTTCGACGGGGTCGAAATCGTATCCAGCAAGACCCGACCAGTCTACGAGGACATATTCCAGCGGCATGGCGACGGGGCGATCTGCGGCATGATGATCGGCAACTCGATGAAATCCGACGTCGTCCCCATGGTGCAGGCAGGTGGCTGGGGTGTTCACGTCCCCCACGGCCTGGAATGGGAAATCGAGCGCGCGGATCCCCCGCAAAACGCCACACGTTTTATCACCCTACCGGATTTGGCCAGCCTGCCCGCACTGATCCAGCAGATCGAGACTGGGGGGGCTTGACGGCACCTCGCCACATCTCAATTATGGAAATATGTTTCATATTTGAGAATCACACGGATGAACGACCTACGCCTTGCCTCTCATCTCGCCAGTCTGCGCGCTGACCGGGGGTGGACGTTGGCGCAGCTCTCCGACCGTTCGGGGCTTAGTCGCGCGACCCTTTCGCGGATTGAAAATGCCGAGGTCAGCCCGACCGCGCAGGCGCTCGGCCAGCTTTGCGCGGCTTTCGACCTGTCGATGTCTCAGGTATTGGCGATGGTCGAGCGGGAGTTTCGGCCGGTCATCCCTGCCGAACAGCGCACCACATGGGTTGACCCTGCCACCGGGTTCCAGCGCAGCGTTATCTCGCCTGCTGCCGCCCCGTTGCGTGGCGAGGTGCTGCTGTGCGATTTCCCTGCCGACGCGGACATCTCCTATGACGCCCCGCCCCATCCGGGGCTCGAGCACCACCTATTGCTCCAGACCGGCCAGCTGACTGTGACCGTCGAGGGCCGCAGCCATACGTTGGCCGAGGGCGACTGCCTTAGGTATCGGCTGTGGGGCAGCACCCGATTTCAAAGCTCGACGGGCGCCACCTACTTGCTCTTTCTGACATGAGGCCCGGCATGCAGATCACCCAATGGACCGCCAACGACCTGACCGCCCATCTGGATGCAATGGCATCCATCCTCCATGCCTGTGTCCACACGGGCGCGAGCGTCGGGTTCATCCTCCCACATCCAATGTACGAGGCCCGTGCGTTTTGGGCCCAAACCACTCGGGCCATCGCCGCCGGAGACCGCACGCTTTTTGTTGCCCTTGAGCGCGAAAGACCGATTGGAACCGCGCAATTGGTAATGGGCACCCCAGCCAACCAACCCCATCGCGCAGAGGTGTCAAAGGTGTTGGTCCACCCGGATGCGCGCCGCAAGGGTGTCGCACGCGCCCTGATGAATGCACTCGAGGCACACGCCCGGTCACAGAGCAAGTCTCTCCTCACCCTGGACACGCGTACCGGCGACATGGCGCAGCCTCTCTATCAATCATTGGGGTTCACAGCAGCGGGCACCATCCCCGGCTTCTGTTTGGACCCGGACGGGAAGTCGCTGGACTCGACCACCTATATGTACAAACAGCTACGCTAGCTTGCCGTGACGACATGGGGATGCGTCACAGACAACCCCGTCAGCACCGTTTCGCCTATGTTCTTGGGGCCACCCCATTTTGTAGAGGCCGGTCAAATCTTGCCCCCAACATGTGGTCTTTTCACGTTTCGCGAGTCTTCAAATCGTTAAAAATAAACACTTTATCGGTATCTTTTCCTGTGCTAGCGTTATTGAAAATAAGTAAGAACGCCGACTGAAAAATCAGCGGCTTGAGGCAGAGAAGGCAGTGATCGTGAAAGATCAGCGGATAAAGCAGGCCCCATTGGGTCTGTTGATGATCGCATTTATGTGGCTTTTGGTTGTGGTGCCCGTATCCGTACGGGCAGCCCCTTATGCTGCGATGGTGATGGACGCCCGAACCGGAGAGGTTCTGCATTCCGCGAATGCTGACACCCGCCTGCACCCGGCCTCTTTGACCAAGATGATGACGCTATACATTGCGTTTCAGGCGATCGAGCGTGGGGAAATTTCTCTCGACACCAAAGTGCGTGTTTCGCGCAATGCTGCGGCAGAACCGCCGTCCAAGCTGGGCCTGCGTGCCGGACAGAAAATCAAACTGCGCTATCTGATCCGCGCGGCGGCCGTGAAATCAGCCAATGACGCAGCCACTGCCATCGGCGAGGCGATCTCGGGCTCCGAAGCGGCATTTGCCCGCCGCATGAATCGCACCGCGAAATCAATGGGCATGACCCGCACGACCTTTAAGAATGCCAACGGGCTTACCCGTAGCGGTCACCTGTCCACCGCCCGCGACATGACGATCCTGGGACGGCACGTTTTGTATGACTATCCGCAGTACTATAACCTGTTCAGTCGTCAATCAACCGATGCCGGCATGCGCACGGTGAACAATACGAACCGCCGGTTCCTGCAACAGTACCGGGGCGCAGACGGCATCAAAACAGGCTACACGCGCGCTGCGGGCTTCAACCTTGTGGCCTCGGCTGAACGTGGCCGGGAACGTGTGATTGCTACGGTATTCGGTGGACGCTCAACCGCGACCCGCAACGCCAAAGTCGCCGAGCTGCTGGATCTTGGGTTCCGCCGCGCCCCCAGCCGTGTCGCCTTGCGCAAGCCCTCTAAACCCACCTATTTTGGATCAGACAAAAGCACCAAAGGCGGCGCAGGAAAAACCATTCGCCTGGTCACTGCTGTCAAAAAGAGCCTACGCCCACAGGCACGCCCTGGCAGCGCGAATGCCCCCGTTTTGGTCGCCGTCAAGGATGATATCAACGATGCGCTCAAAGAAGCGCTGACCGAAGGGAAGAAGCCTATCGCCGTCGCCGCGCTTCCGAAGGAGGATCTGCCACCAGTCAAACAGGCAGATGCAAAAACGCCGTCGCCGCGAATGCGCCCGTCGAATCTGGTCCTGGCCGGCACTGGAAAACAAGATCAGGAAAACGAGACCACGCTGACCTCTGAGGACCAACAGCGCGAGGTTGTAACGCGGCTGAGCACCTCGGGTGGTCGCCACTGGGGAATCAATGTTGGGCGCTATCCCAGCCATTACGCCGCTGAGAAAGTCCTGGTCAAAACCGCATTGGCCGAGATGGCCACACTTGAGGGGAGCCTCCGCAAAGTGGTGAACCGCAAGGGTGGATTTGACGCCAATTTCATGGGTTTGACGCGGGAGAAAGCAGATCTGGCCTGCCGTCGCCTGCAAGCCCGACAGACCACCTGTTTCATGATCGGACCGGGCTAACTCCTGACACATGTCTTTCAGCGGGACCTGAGCAGAAAATTCATAATTTTCTGCGCCTTCGGCGTGAGTATTTTTCGCAAGATGAAATCAGGGTTTGGGGTGATCATCCCATTCGCCGGACAGGATGCGCTGACTGTTCCCTTCGGGGTCGTCATACTGGTCTGATCTAACCGTATAGACGAACGCCAGAAGCCCAACGGCGCCAAGGACCAAAGAGATCGGAATTAGGTAGGACAGGACTTCCATGGTGGCATTACCTCAGGCGAAGTGCGTTCAGCGAGACTGTAATCGAGCTGGACGACATCGCCAAGGCCGCAACCAGCGGTGTGGCCAGACCGATGACAGCAATCGGAACAGCAATCACGTTGTAGATGGTTGCGATACGGAAATTCTCGCGGATGCGTTTGGTCGCCGAGCGCGCCGTATCCAGCGCGTCGTTGATCGGGGTCAGATCCCCCCCAAGCAACACAATATCAGAGGCCACGCGCGCGGCATCCAGCGCCGACGCCGGCGAGATAGACACATCGGCCGCAGCCAGCGCGGCCGTGTCGTTCAGGCCATCCCCGACCATCAAAACATGTTTACCCTGCGCGGAAAGCGCTGCAATCCGTGCGGCTTTGTCTGCGGGCAGGGCTTCGGCCATCCAGTGGCGGATGTTCAGGCGGTTGGCGAGCGTTTCCACTGCACGGGTTGCGTCACCTGAGATCAGAATGACCTCTTTACCGCCATCCAGAAGGGCTTTGACTGCGTCTTCTGCACC
>Ga0070724_10000690_pt1 | contig 22402 bp, 33 predicted proteins | sample tdDd001_FD_67278 | JGI IMG/M metagenome (GOLD analysis project Ga0070724, IMG submission 67278) | Marine sediment microbial communities from the Atlantic coast under amendment with organic carbon and nitrate - tdDd00.1 | ecosystem: Environmental > Aquatic > Marine > Coastal > Sediment | place... | reverse complement strand
AATCCTGTTATTATAGGCACTGCTAATTATTGGAACACTCAAGTATCGAAAGAAATTTTTGGTGATATAGATAATTATCTATGGATAAAAACGAGACGATTCCTTAATAGGTTGCATCCTAAAAAAAGCAATAAATGGAAGAAAAATCAGTATTTCAAGCCGGACATAGCAGGACAAAGTAAGGATAAATGGATACTGTCAGACCCGAGTACAGCCAAACAGTTAACCAAAATGAAGTGGACGCCTATCGTCAGACATGTACTTATAAAGCATGACTTCACTCCCTTTGATAACGGACTTACCAATTATTTTCAAAAAAGAAAGACCAAAGAATTCAACAAAAATAACATTAAATCAAGACAGAAATTAGCTAAAAGACAGAAATACCTATGCCCTTTGTGTAAAAAAGATATTACAAATGGAAAAGAAATCTTAGTAACTCACTATAAAATAGCCAAAATGTTTGGAGGTACCAACGAGTATAAAAACATAAGACTGGTACATAAAAGCTGTGAAGGAGAATATATTAAGTATTTTTCAAACACATTAGCAGAACCGAATAAAAAAGAAATACTAGACTGTTATAAAAGTATACAAAAGAAGAAACTTGCAGGAACGATATGATCAGAAATTTCGGATGAAAGTATGCTCGAGCCGTATATGTGGAAACACATACGTACGGTTCCTAGGGGAGTAGGGAACAGTAATGTTCCACTCTTACCCGACACAACATCACGTATGACTGGCTACTAGATAATACCCCGATGAATAAAAACACTCTAAAGCAATTTCTGAAAAGTGGCTACGTACACAAGAAACGCCTATATAGAACGAAATCAGGGACACCGCAAGGTGGAATAATATCACCAACCTTAGCAAACATAACGCTTAACGGACTTGGAGATTATCTGAAAAGTAAGTACTGGCGTGGACATACAGGACGTGTGCATATGAAATTCAACAAGCATAGACTCAATATAACCGTATATGCCGATGATTTCGTAGTGACAGCAAACAACAGAGCAGTACTGGAAGAAGTAAAGACCATGATTACAGCGTTTCTAAAAGAACGCGGTCTTGAATTATCACAAGAGAAAACAGTCATTACACATATTGATCGAGGATTCGATTTTCTGGGATGGAACTTTAGGAAGCATAAAAACAAGCTGATCATAAAGCCATCATTAGAAAGCATCAAAAGTATTAAAGCGAAGGTTCATGAAGTGGTGAAATCGAGCATGGGAATGAGACAGGAAGACCTGATTGGTCGTCTAAACCCAGTGATTAGAGGATGGTGCAACTATCATAACCACATATGTTCGAAGGAAACATTTCAGAAGCTAGATCGGTACATGTTCTATCAAGTATGGGACTGGTCTAGAAGAAGACACAGCAATAAGTCTAAGAACTGGATCAAGGAAAAGTACTTTAGATGTGAGCACTCGAGAGATTGGATATTCAGAACAGATAGATTGAAGTTATATATAGCAAGTGGCACTAAGATCATTCGCCATAAACTGATTAAACTTGCAGCCAATCTGTATCTGTATGAATATGATGATTATTATGCGAATAGAGTAGCTTGCAGATCTTGTAGTTAGATCTGTTATAAATGGCTTGAGCTGTATGAGGTGAAAGTCTCACGTACAGTTCTTAGGGGAGAACGGGGGAGTAATCCCCCTGACTTACCCGACTGCTTTTAAGGAGTATGAGATGAATCAAAAACAAGTCAAAATAGTAATAATGATTATCATCTTATTTGTAGTATCGATATCATTATATATGTGGTATATAAAACCCTCTGAAGTACAATCTTTAAACTATCAGTTTGCGGAATGTGGAGTAGCAAAAAACTTGAATCTAATAACTGAGAACGTTCATATCATTAGAGATAATGATGTCAGTAATGAAGAAGTTATCAACGTTTTAGAAAACATCCTAATACCTGCCGAAAATGCTATCATTATCAATTCATACAAAGTGAAAATGAGTACTAAAGAGTATCAGGACTCACTGAAGGTATTTCGTGATTACCGCCGAAAACACCTAGCAGGGTTGGAATTATTACTTGAAGCCAAGATAAGTGAAAATGAGAAAATAGAAAAACAAGCGAGAGAGTTATTAATAGAAGCATCTGAAATGGAAGTACAGTATACGATTCATATGCTCAGACTTGAAGAATAGTCTAGTGTGGAGTCACTTAAAAGAACTTTACATAACACAGTGTTACCCAACATGCCTTGGTATGGTGGGTTTAGAAATTTATAATTACGCAGACCATGTGCTTTTTAGAAGTTCGAAGTGTTTCAGGCACGTCGGGAATGGCGGGAACGTTATAGAACAATTTTGAACCGTTAGTATTGATTGCGAAATTAACTCAAATTAAAAAGACCGAGTAAAGCTACTCGATCTCAATAATACCGTAAAGTATATCAAAGACTTCCTGAACTATATTATCAGGAGCTTTTTCTTTAAAACTTGCGTTTCTCTTTCTAATATCTAATGCTTTGACTTGTTCACACATTACATAGCCAGTTGATTTAGTGCTGAGGTCTAAAGGAACGTGTAAAGGAAATTTACGATTAGTATTTGTAATAGGGCAAACTAATGCCATATGAGTTATTTTGTTATATGTAAGATTACTTACAACAAGAGCTGGTCGTCTACCTTTTTGCTCATGACCAGCTTGAGGATCGAAATCTAAATATATAATATCGCCTTGTTCTGGAATATAGACCACTATAATACCTCTTGCCCTTCTGGAGATCCAGTATCCCATTCGGAACATTGGTAGTCGCCATCATAGTCTTTAAGTCTTTCTTTAAGCGACTTATGACGTTTAGTGTGTTCAATAACGATACGGCCATCCTGGGCAATAATTTCTACTTCTTCACCATCTGAAAAGTGTGCTGAATTGAGAATAGACTTTGGGATACGTACACCCTGACTATTACCCCATTTCTGAATTTTAGCAAGCATATGGAAGTCTCCTTTCTTCTATATTATAAGTATATACTATGTATATACGGTTTTCAATAGTCATAGAACTAGCGTGATAAGTGTTAAAAATCATCCTATAACATAGCGTTCCCAACATGTCTTAGTTTGGTCGGTTTAGAAATCTATAGTTACTCAGACTATAGATTTTTATAAAGTTAGAATTATTTCGGGCACGTCGGGAAACATTGGAACGTTAGGCATCAGTATTTGAATAGTTTGTCTTGAATGCAAAGGTGGAAATATGGAAAAAGTTAAAAGAATTCACATATTAGGAGCATCAGGTTCTGGAACTACAACACTGGCATCTAAATTAAGCGAAATTGTAGGGTTTAGACACTTTGATACTGATGACTATTTTTGGGAAGAAACTAATCCTAAATTTCAAGAAAAACGACCAATAAATGAACGAATAGAATTATTAACAAATGAATTTAATAAAACTGATAAATGGATATTATCAGGCTCATTATGTGGTTGGGGAGATCCACTAATTCCATATTTTGATTTGGTAATATTTTTAAAATTACCACCCAAAATAAGGCTGAAAAGGTTAGTTGAGCGTGAAAAAGGTCGCTATGGAGACAAAATAGAAATAGGAAAGAGTATGTATCATAAACATATAGAATTTATTGACTGGGCATCAAAATATGACAAAGGTGATGAAAATGTCAGAAGTTTGGTTTTACATAATAAGTGGTTAGAGGAACTTAATTGTGAAGTATTGAGAATTGAAGAAGACATAGATATTGATGAGAAAATAAAAAGAGTGATGACTTATATAAAATGTATTGAGTCGGGCAAGTGTATAGGTTAATGAAATTCAAATACCAACGCCTAACACAGATAGAATTGTATACCAAGCGAATACAGTCATCAGAGATTCTAGTTCTAATTGGAGGGGGATAGTATGAATAAGCGAATTATTACTGCGGCATTATTAATTATTGGAATTGCTATACTTCTAGCAACTTTTGATAGAGAAGAAAATAAGTATCTAGACTACTCCAAAGAAAATGAGAGAACTTATGTTGAAGATGACAACGCAGAGGAACATTTACGAGCTCTATTTGGATTAAGCAATATAATAGATCACAATGTTTATATTTTTAATAATGAATTATGTATTAATATAGTTTTCAATGATGAGGTTAAGCGGTCTGAAATAAATGGATCAAATGATTTCTACTCAAAATTGGTGTTTGAAAAGGGATTAAAATATGGTGTAGCTCCGTATCAAACGCTATTATATCAAAAGTTAGATTATACAAAGGCAACACTAAGAGTTTTTATTGAAGAGGAATTGTTAATTTACAATTGCTTCAATTTTGAAGAGAAAGATCATGATTATTATGAAAACATAGAAATTAAAATAAGTGACAGACAAATAAAAGATAACAGCGTAGATAAACACACTAAAAATATGAAAGAAATAGATCCTACAATAGAGACAGTTATAGCTATAAAACCATTTAAACCGTATGTATATATGTTTGAAATAGAGTCTGCAAGCCCTCTAAGTGAATCTACAATTTCATCTCTTAAGGAGTATGTTGAGGAAGAAATCTCAATAGAACTATCAAATAGGTCAATTGAAGTATATGGTATGAACACAGATTCATTAGGAATTGTGTTAAATCTAGTATCCAGAAATCAGAGCTATGAAGAACTTGTTTTTTATAATGGAAGCAAAACGTACTGGTTAGAAGAAAACTGGATGAAGATAGATTTTTTTGAAATGAACTACAACAAATAATGGAAAGAGTTTGTGTTATGAAAATGTGTTTGAACTATCCTCTAACACAGCGTTCCCCAACATGCCTTGGTTTGATGGGTATAGAAATTTATAATTACTTTGAAATGTAGTGTTCAAGAAATCGTGGTGGTTCTGGGCACATCGGGAACGTTATGAGACATGTTTGTCTATGACTGAAATTTTACCAAAATTTTGGTGGCTAAAAGGATTGTTCAAGGGGGAAAAACATGAAAATAGAAATGGTTTTAGCAACCAAAGAAACCGAACGAGTTATCAAAAATTTGTATCCATTATATCTATACGACTTAGCAGAGATATATGGAAACTTACCTAATGAATATGGAATATTTGAAGAAGGATCAATAAAAACTTTGGCTGAACAGTATGAACTACAAAATATATGGTTTGAGAAACCAGGAATTTTGTATCCATATATCATTTTAGTAGATAGCAAGCCAGCAGGGTTTGCTCTAATTTCGACGAAGCAATTTACTCCTAAAAGTACAGATTACTATCTGTATGAGTTTTTCTTACTTAGGCCATATAGAGGAATAGGAATAGCCGAGGAAGGTGCAAAACAGGTATTCAGAAGGTTTAAAGGCAAGTGGGCATTGTATACGAGCCATGAGAATAATGAAAGAGGAATAGGTTTCTGGAGAAAAGTTTTAGGAAATCATACTGGTGGAGATTATGAAGAAACTAGTGGTGAAACTTTTTTGGGGGATGGCATAAAGACTATTTTTAGATTTAATAATAGCGAAATAAGCATGAATTAAAGAGCGATTCAGATAGCACGACAAATACATTTCACAACACATTATTCCCAACAAACACCATGTGGTTACAAGGTTAAAGTTGTTTCGAAGTTTGGTTATTAAAATAGTTAATGTCGTTTATATAGTGGGCATTCGTCGGGTGTTGTGGGAACGTTATACTCAAAAATGCGGAAGTTAGTTCTGCACAAGATTTAGTATACTGTCATTGATATCTATCCTGATGAAACAGGATAGATATCAATGACAACAAAAGGCAAGCATTTAACTATTGAAGATAGAAATTATATTGAAGACGCACTAAATGAAAATCATTCACTTGTATCTATAGCAAATCATATGGGCAAAGATCCTACGACCATTTCAAAGGAAATAAAGAGAACTAAAGTTCCATTTGGTAAATTAAAGCACATGTCTATGCACATCATAAAGATGAAATTGTGTGCTCAAAGAGAACATTGTATGCTTATTTTGATCAACGTTTCATTCTCAGTTCATGTTATGAAGAAAACCAGAAATGAAAACTGTATCGACATTAAAAATGAGGAGGAAAAGTAAATGGTTCAATCCATAGTACATATAGCATTGGTGGTAAGAGATTACGATGAGGCAATAGAGTTCTATACACAAAAATTGAAATTCGAGTTAATAGAAGATACATATCAGCCAGAGCAAGATAAACGCTGGGTTGTTGTGTCGCCACCCGGATCTGTTGGAACCACTATTTTACTTGCACGTGCTTCTAAACCAATTCAGGAGGAGTTTATCGGAAATCAATCGGGTGGAAGAGTATTCTTGTTCCTGAATACAGATGACTTTTGGAGAGATTATAATGATATGATTTCAAAAGGAATTGAGTTTGTAAGAGAACCCAAAGAAGCAGATTATGGAATGGTTGCAGTATTCAAAGATTTGTATGGAAATCAGTGGGATCTATTGCAATTGAACGAAGATCATTCAATTGCTAAGAGAACTAAGTAGAAGGAGTGACGAAAGATAACCACAAAAGGTAGTTCCTTTTGCACGTGATGTTGGCGATAATGAAATATGTTTTCTCTTTTGAAGATTTTTAGAGATGCTATTTGAATTCGATGAATAAGGATGAGATTAATGGAATCAGTAATATTAAAAAAACTAGATATCAAAGGAATACTTTCAGAATCAATTCAAGTATACAAAAGCAATGTTGGTTTATTAATAATATTAAGCATTCTAAGTTTTGCATTAGCCAAAGTAAGCGGTGTATTGTTAAATTTGAAGACGATACCATTTGTATCAGATAATATGTTTTTGCTAGCTGCCACTTCGATAGTGGGATTAATCATAGCATATGTAGTGATTTTTTACAGTATAAGAGTTAGTGTCGCAATAGAATTAGCAGTCAGGGATCTGTGTGAAGGAAAATCAGTAACCGTATTAGAGAGTTATAAAAATGCAAAAGGCTATGCATGGCAGGTATTTCTCACTGTACTTGTATTAATATTGATGTTAACAATTCCGTTTTTAGTTATTCGTTCTGGACTTAAAATGCAGCTTCCATTTGTCATGAGAGTATTTATGATTATCATTGGAGGCGTTTCATTAGTTTTCATTGGTGTTAAGAATGGATTAGCACCAATAACTAGGGTATTGGCACCAGAGATAGGGAATCATTTTTGGTATAGTAATAAACTGGTCAAAGGTAATTTTAAAGAAGTTTTGGCTCTATTTGCACTATCATACATTGGGTTTGCAATCAATTTCGCATTAACAAACTCAATTGAATTAAGTTCAATAAAAACATTAAATATAATACTTTTTGAAATAGTGCCAGCTGTGATTACTATTCTATTTAGACCTTTTCAAGCTTGTATAATGGTCATTACTTTTTTGAGGTTAGTTTCGAGAAGATAATTTGAATTAACCATAGAATACATCACTTAATACTGTGATTCCTAGAGTGTCCTTCGTATGAATCAGTTTGTTGTTGTTCCGCCGTTTTGTGTTATTAAGACACTAGTTTTTTAACTTTATATCCGGGAGGTAAGGTTGTGAATAAACGAAACACACTGGTAATACTTGTTGCTGTAGCTGTATTGTTGATATACGGTTACTTGTTTGAATTCTCAGTATTAAGCAATTCGAAAGAATTTATATTGAGTAATTTTGAAGTTGAAGGTGATACCGTAATTGTTGAAGTTACATCACCAATGTCAGCGGTTTTCTTTAAGAAGATAGATTTTGATACATACAATAATGAGCTGCAGTTAAGAATTCAAAAAGTCAGAATGAAATCATTTAGGTACGGAAGTGGTGGAGGTTACTTTAGACTAAACGGACACGAAGGTTTTATGGAAGATATAGACAGGATTGTAATTAAGTATGCAGATCGTGATGTTGAAGTATGGAAATGTGAAGATGAGTAGTAGCGCAACAGAGCTAAGAGGAGTCTGCTTGGAGACGCTAAATGTAGAAAAATTAGTTAAGTATTATGAAGTCATACTGAATATAAAGTCTGAAGGTAATAACATACATTCTGTTTTTAAGAAGGCTAATTTAGCGATTTATAATCCTAAACTGGGTGAAAATAGACTAATTAATCATTCTGCTATTCAGGAAAAATCATTTGTACTTATGTTTGAAGTTGATAATGTTGATGACGAGTACGATCGATTAATAGCAGAAGGAATAGAAATAGTATCATCGCCAGAAGATAAGCCTTGGGGAACTAGGGCAATGTCCGTTCTAGACCCAGAAGGTAATTGAATTAATTTCATCGCAGTGTTATAAATCGAATATATGCAATTACTCAATAGGTTAAGTATTAACGACATAGTGGGTGGGAAGTCAATTATGGAAAATTATTTATTTGATATGAAGACAGTATAGTTAATCGCTATGCGGCTGCATAAGAGGACTTATTATCAATAAGAACAGCCACCTTTGGAACTCTGTTATTACATTTTTTATGGTTGTAATATTAGAACTTATTAATCACAGATAGTAAATCAGTTGCTCAAGTTCAAGTGGACAGTAACAGAACGACCTATAGAGGGATAATGCCTGCTGATTATTTAGATAATCGTGGTTTATGCTAGTCAACCACGACAAACAAAGTTGTTTGTATGAAATGAAGACTCAGATTAGGAGAAGCTATGAATAGGAAGCACATACTTTTAATAATGATAGTATTTACGATAGCAGTAACTTTAAACTTGTACAATTTAGGCAGTGGAAAAACAAAGTTGGACAAAAGTATAGATAATCTAACATATTCTTATCAAGATACTTATGTAGGTGACAATAGTTCGGTAGGGGGTATACTTTACGAGCTGCCTTTTGGCGATTATATTGAATCATTTTCGTTGGGAACTAGAGATAAACCATATTCAATAACAGTAAATTATGTAGATGGAAAAATTATTGAAGAACTGAATAGCATCGAGTTAGCAAAAGTAATTGAGTATAATTCGACTGCACTATTCGCACTGGTGAAGAATGTAGATGAATTAGTATTTAACATTAATAATGAAGCGGGCATGAGTTATATAAAAACTCGAAAAGAAGTCCAGTCTAATTATACTGAGGAATTATCAGAATATATTGTTAGTAATGATGTATGGACGTCTAAAGTATTAAGAGAAAAATTACAATCAATGGAGCTAATCGAATCCTTATATAAATTGGAATAAGGCTATTTGATATCGTTTTATCAGTCCTATAACACAGCAATTCCCCAAAAACACCATCAGGTTATTAAGTTTGAATTGTTTCGCAACAAAATGTTATTGCGACGGTCGAGATCATAGGAGAAAGACATGGTAATACTAATAAGTGGGGCCAGTTGTACTGGAAAAACATTACTGTCGAAAAGAATACTGGAAAATCATAATATTTCATACTACTCAATAGATCACTTGAAAATGGGATTGTATAGAGGAGATATAAGCTGTGGGTTCACTCCAACTGATGCTAATGAACATATAGGCGAGAAACTGTGGCCTATTCTGAAAGGCATCATTATGACAGCAATAGAAAACAAGCAAGACTTGATTATTGAAGGTGCATATATATTCCCTGAGTACTTGAGTGATTTTAGTGCAGAATATTTAAAACATATACTATCAGTATTCATATGTTTCACAGAAAAGTATATTAGATCAAATTACAATGCTGGAATTATTGAGTATAGGCATGTTGCTGAAGCTAGAGGATATGAAGAAGATCGTCCTCCAGAAGTATTTATTCAAGATCATATGACTCTAATGCGGAAGTGTGAAGAGTGCGAGATACGATACTTCGCTATAAAACTGAACTACGAAGAAGAAATGGAAAAAATATATAAATTCATAAGTGAATCTATTGAATCGAGCAGTTTAAATAGATAGAGTGTTTAATATATGAGTATGAAACAAGTGGGCGCACGGCCTGGAAGTGTGGGAGCGTGATGTAAAATGTGTTAAAGGAGGAACAATGTTAAAACTAATAAGACCTTCAAATCAGTATGATCAACAAGTCATGGGCTATAGACAGGACTTTATAAAAAACGGAGATAATCTAGCAGGGACATCATATCTTCAGAAGTATGACAGTTATAAAGAATGGATGGAATTTGTTGAAGACAACGAAAATGAAGATACTAAACATACAGAAGTGACTGCAAGTGTATTTTTAGCAATTAGAGAAGACGATGACCGATTGGTTGGAATCGTAAACATAAGGCACGCACTGAATGATTACTTATATAACTATGGAGGACACATTGGTTATAGCGTAAGCAAGAATGAGCGCCGAAAAGGATATGCAAAGGAAATACTGAGATTGGCTTTAGAGGAATGCAGAAAGTTGAGTATTAGAAAAGTATTATTAGCATGTGACGCAACTAATATAGCATCATCCAAGACCATAAAACATTGTGGCGGAGTATTGGAGAATGAAGTATATGAAGATGGAGAATTGGTTCAAAGATATTGGATTGAAATATAGAAGTATGGATAAATCACTGAATCTAATGATTATTTGACCAATTAGGAAAATAGATGTACAATTACCATTGAATACTAAAAGTATAAATAAGGAGACTTGCAAATGTATCTTCCAATTTGATCACATCGAATTTAAATAATTAAAATATCAAACTAATGTCTGAGAGAAATTTTCGCATTAGTTCTGTTTTTGTATAAATTCGGAGGTGTTCAAATTGAATAATAGGAGAAATGTGTACTTAATGTATCTCATTGTCTTTTTGCAAGGTTTTGTTTTTTATGGTCCCGTAGCGGTTCTTTTTAGACAAGCTAGGGGTCTTTCTATGTCTGAAATCTTTATCATAGAATCTATATCCTGGGCACTGATAATACTTTTAGAAGTTCCTTGGGGGTGGATTTCAGATAAATTTGGTTATAAGAAGACGCTAGTAGTTGTGAATACATTGTTCTTTCTATCAAAAATAGTGTTTTATACAGCATATTCTTTCGAGTCATTTTTGATGGAACGAGTTATGTTATCGATAGTTTTATCTGGTTTATCAGGATGTGACACGGCACTAATATATGCTTCAATAAAAGAGTCTGAAGTTCAAAAAGTATTTGGAAAGTATAGTGCATTTGGCACCCTAGGATTTATGATAGCATCAGTATTATCATCGTATATTGTAGCTATATCCATTGATTTTACCGCTTTGTTAACGATATTTCCTTATGCGCTCTCAGTCGTGATGACGATGTTTTTAGTTGAAGTGAAACCTGAGTGTAGAGAAAAATCAAGTGTTCTTAAAAATTTCAAGCTGGCGTTTGCAGAAAAGTCAGTATTACTATTTGTGTTTTCTATAGCGTTAGTCATCGAAGTTGTACAAGCAGTAACTGTATTATTGAATCAAGCTCAGTATTTACGAAGTGGGATTGATCCGAAATATTTTGGACTCATTGTAGCAGGGATACAGTGCGTTCGATTGTTGTCAGTTAAGGCTAGTGTAATTAGTAAAAAGCTAGGGAATATTAATTCAATCAGTTTACTGGTAAGCGTTATATTAGGCAGTTGTTTGTTATTAATGTGGACGGATAATCCTGTACTTAGCGTTGTAGCCGTAGTTATCTTAGCATTATGTATATCAGTGATAGGTCCGATTGAAATTGATGTGATAAATAAAAGTATAAAGGGTTCTGATAGAGCCACAATCCTTTCAATATACTCAATGGTAGGTGGATTAATTGCTTCGGTGGGAAATATTGTTATTGGTAAATTTACAGATTACTCTTTACAGCACGGTTTTTTAATTTGTGTGGTTATGAGTATCATTTCATTGGTATTATTAAGAGTCTACTCGAAGCTTAAGAGTTCCGATGAAGTATTAAATGTGATCACTCAGATTGAATAAGTAAAAGTTTGTTTTATTAATAAGCCTTTAACAACAACTAAACCAGCTACTTCCAACATGCCCCTTTTTCGAAAGGGGTATTTTCGCGCCAAACAAATGGTATAATATTACTTAGTTGAGATATTTAACTTGGATAGAATTGACTTTAAAATCATATGAATAAAGAGTATAGTGCTGAGTCAAGGAGAAGACAATATGAACATACTATTAAGGAAAACCGAACACTCTGATATGCCTTTTTTGAGAACGATTCTGTATGAAGCTGTTTTTTGGCGTGAAAGTGCTACTAAACCTACAATTGAAATTGGTCTTTCATTACCAGAGGTAAGTAAGGCGTTGGATGATTTTGGAAAAAGAGATGGCGACATAGGAGTCGTTGCAACAATAGACTCAATTCCAGTTGGCGCTGCATGGTTGAGATATTGGACTGAAAGTAATAATATTCGCGGATATATTGAGAAAGAAACGCCAGTATTAGTAATTGGAGTACATGAGAACTATCGACATAAAGGAATTGGAAAAGAAATGATTGAATGGCTAGTTGAATATGCTTCAGAACATTTAATAGAAAAACTGAGTTTATGTGTATCAAAAGATAATCATGCAATAAACCTATACAGACAACAAGGATTTATTGAATATGAAGATATAGGTGACTCAATTTTAATGATTCGAGAAATATAATCAAACCAGTTCTGGGGATAATTGGGATGTGATCGATCAAAGGGATATTGTCATAAGGGGGAATTCGAGTGTTAAATCATCAAGGGACGTTACGAATTGAAACGGATAAGCTCATATTAAGAAGATTTGAGGAGAAAGATACCGAAGACATGTTTAATAATTGGGCTAATGATCGTGAAGTCACAAAATACTTGGCTTGGCCGGCGCATACGAATATTACAGTGACCAGTCAAATCGTATCTGACTGGATTGAATCATATAAGAGTGATGAATTTTATCATTGGGCAATTGAACTAAAAGGAAGTGGCAATGTTGTCGGCAATATCACTGTTGTAAATCATTCAAGTGAAAATGAACATTGTGAAATTGGATACTGCATTGGAAGAGAATATTGGGGACAAGGCATTACGACGAATGCGTTAGTGAATATAATAGAATCTCTATTCAGAACTGTCGGCTTTCAAAGAGTAGGAGCAATCCATCATACCGGCAATAATGCATCTGGTGTAGTTATGCAGAAAGCAGGAATGAAATATGAAGGCACAAAACGAAAGTTTTTAAAAAATAAGCATGGAGAATTTGTTGATTGTAAATCATATGCAATCATAAGAGACGATCAGGAATGATGACATATGACTTCTTAAGTACATCGGGAATCGTGGGAACTTTATACGAAAACGGTTATTTGGAGGGAAAATAATGAATCAGGTTGAAAGAACACGAGATTTTTATAATAGTTATGGCGAAAGAGAATGGGAGAGACTTGCAAAAACTCCCTACGATAGAGTGAATTTCATACTTCATATGGACTTTATGGATGTTTAATCAGGTAAACCAAACGCTAGTTGGCAATATCTCTAATATGGAGATGATTGATGACAATACTTTTGACGTAACGGTTTGCTATGGTGCTCCGCTTAGTTATATGTATGACAACTATACAGAAGGTATGAGAGAGTTGTATCGCGTCACGAAGCCAGGTGGGAAAGTATTCGTGAGTGTTAACAGCCGTTTTGGAGTTATTAGAGCATTGTTAGGAAGAGATGGATTTGATATTGTCGATTTCCTAAGTAAGCGCGAATACTGGCATATAGATAAAGTTGTAGATGAAGGTAATCGTCCAGTTCACCCAGAAGTACCTCAGCCAGCTCGTCACTTTTTTGAAGCAATAGAGCTACGCACAGTATTTGAAAGTGTAGGATTTAGTAATGTTGAGATGGGAAGTAGTCCGTGTTTGACCACTGGTCTATTTAATAGAACGGAAGAAATTCATGAAAATGATGTAGCATGGGAAACGTTAATTGACCTTGAGTTGAAATCCTATAAGAAAGAATCCACATTAGATCTAGGAGAGTTTCTGATGATTAAAGGCACAAAGAAAATATAGAAATATAAAGGAGCAAAACATAATTTTAAAGAACACTTTGATCAGGTTATTAATTTGACAACGAAATGGTATTTGAAACATATGAGGTAATTTCAATAGCCCCCACATGGAGAAGCAAAAGATTCGCTCTCTTACAGGGCTCAATGTTGAGAATCGTGGTTACGTTACATTATTTGCTAGGTATAGTTGATGGAAAGAGGTGATAAATATGTTAGAGGGAATAATCGAGTTCATTCCATTTTTTGTTCTAACGTTAATAAGTGCGTATATGTCTTATAAACTAGACAATAGATACGATTATGTTACGAGAATAAATAGACGTTTGAATTTGAATAAAATAACAAGCGTCGCATTATATATTGGGAGTATGAGCTTATTAATGTTTTTAGTACCGTATGTAGTTATTGTAAAATTACTCGCTTCTAAATATATAGCATACATAATAGTCAGTTTCATAGTTGGGATCTGTTGTTATTCAGCTATGGATTATAAAAATATATAATTTTTATAGTTCTAATGTTAATGATTGTTATTCAAGCAGTGTTTACCTATAGAAAGTCTAAAAAAGAAGAGAACTAGAGTAGTCATATTTTTGGGGATAATGTCAAAGGAGTTCGACTATAATGTTAAGAAGTTCAAGGATATCACTAGATCCGCTGTCTTTAGAAGGATTAGTGAATTGAGAATGAAAGTTCAAAAGCTATAGGTATAATTGGATCGCAAAAAGTACTTAGAAATAATCTCACTTTTAAATTAAAAGGCTGTACATATGGAGTCATTAAAAAAAATTTTTTTAAAGGTGAAAGAATAGAAATTGAAGTAGAATCAGTACTTGATTTATGGATTGTGAGAATCACCATATAACACAGCAGTGTTTCGACATGCCCCTTTTGAAGGGGTATTTTTACACCAAGAAAATGGTATAATATTACTTAGTTGAAAGAATAAAGATGGTACACGCTCGTAAACAAGCAGAATTAGAAGGCGAAATGGTTTGGGTTAAAGGTATCCAACACTTTAAATCTATTGAATCATAGGAATAACTTGGAGGATTTCAAAATTGAAGAGTTACGAAATAATCAAACTAAATGAATATGATTCATCATATGAGGGAGAGCGGGATCTAATCTCAATAAATACGAATCACAAAGGATCATTAATCCGACTATCTGTGGATCAGAATGTAAATTTAATTGGAATTATCGACTTCAAAGTTGGAAAACCTGTTAGAGGTAACCATTATCATGAAGTAAAGGACGAGTATTTTTATTTACTTGAAGGAGTAGTTAATGGCTATTTTAAAGAAAAAAATAGTTCAGAAGTTGAGCATTTTATAGTAGAAAAAGGAACTCTAATTCATATAAAACCAGGCTGTATCCATGCATTTAGTACAGTTGAGGACGGCTATGCTATTGAATATTGTTCAAATCACTCAAGTGAAATTGAGGGTGATTCATTCTTCGAGGAGATAGCTAAGTAACATGAAATTATCCGTAAATAGAATGACTTCGGTTATTAATCTAGGAGGCTATATTTATGTTTAGTTCAGGAAATTTAGAAATAAGAAAAGCAAAAGATACTGATGCACAAAATATCATTGAACACATAAGGCAAATCTCTGATGAATCAGAATATCATACTTTTGTGAGCGATGAGTTTAAACTGACGGTAGATGAACAAGTGAGAATTATTGAATCGGTTGAATTAAGTGATAATAGTTTGATACTAGTATGTTATTTTGAAAATGAATTAGTTGGCGTGTTGACATTAAATGGTGCTAAACGATCCAGAACTAAACATAGCGGAACTCTTGGTATTACACTGAAAGAGAAATATTGTGGTCGTGGTCTAGGTCATAAACTTATGGATTATATGGATAGTTGGATAATAAACGGAAATATCATTACGAAAGTAAACCTAGTTGTTCACCAAGAAAATCAGAAGGCTATTAAGTTCTATGAAAATCTTGGCTACCTATATGAAGGTAGAAGTGCTAGGTACTTCAATAATAATGGACAATACTTTGATGGTATTTATATGGGAAAGTTATATTAGAAATACCATCAGTCATAAAGTATCTAGTAATCACAATGAGGAGAAAAACATGAGAAGAAGCCATAGAGAAATACTTTTAAGTGTATTGCCAGCAATTCTATTTCTGATCGTGTATAAGTACGTATCTTATAAAGTGGCTTTGATTGTAGGTTTGATGTCTGGGTTACTAGTATTTACTCTGAAGTATAGAAGCAAAGGAAAATTTAGTGCATTTGACAAGATTGGAATATTTGGGTTAGTTGCACAAAGTTCCATCAGTATAATCGCAGAGAATCCTCAAATATATTTCCTGTTTCCTTTAGTTCAAAACATTGTATTTGCAGCAGTGTTCATAATTTCATTGTTCACATCAGTAGATGCCTGTTCTTATATTGCAAAGGATTTTGTTGATTCAGAGAGCTCTTTGCAGTTAATGCGACCTACTTATCGAAAGTTAACAGTGATGTGGAGTTTGTATTACTTGCTAAAAGTTTTTGTAAAAATATTCGGATTGATGAATTGGTCATTTGAAGAACTTTATACTATAAACTGGGTTTTAGGGACACCTGTGAGTCTCTTATTATTGTTCTATAGCTTCTCTTATCCAAATAAAGTTTATGAAAAAATACATTGTGAAAATTCTAGGGCTGTGTAGTCTGAAGAAACTACATTGTAATCAGCTAGTAATCACTGATGGTCATACAAGAGCATATCAGTTATATCTGTTAGGTGTAGATGAAATAAAGGTTTATTGGGATGAATATCAGAAATTATGGATTGATCGCTGTAAAACAGTAGTAGGAAGTCATCAAAAGTTTGAATGATTACTAGTCAAAATGGAGGTAATTCAATGAACACAGTTCAAACGATGTTACAAGATGTACTTGATGGTAAAAGAATATCAAAGGTACTTGAAGTTGGAGCTGGTAGAGTAGATTTCATTAGCAACAGAATATGTTGTTGTATCTAGTGTTAAATAAGTATCATTTTGAGAATTGGAGATTTGATTGAGTATGAGAAACACTAAATTAATTAGTGTACTATCAAGATTATTGCATGGGGAGCTTGCTGCAGTGATTTCATTTATATTCACATTTTTTATAGTTAGAAGATCATACAACTTGAATTTTAGAATCATTGAGTACTATGTATTTTTTGTATTATTATTTATTTTGCTACAAGGGAGTTAATTTTGGTTTTATTTAAGAAAAAGATACTTAAATAAAAATCAAAATAAGGTGTTATTTCAATGTATATACAACTTGCTGAATGTCATAAATGTATTGCTGTTAGGAGTATCAGCTATTGTTAATACACTTCAGTTTGGGAGCATACAAATAGGTTACATATTGTTTAATTATTTCATAATAGCTTTTGCTGTTATAGAATATGTGAATTATTTTCACCTTAGGCTTTCATATCCTGTTAGAGAATTGCTTGAAAGGGCTCGAAACTGTGAGTTTCGAAAATCAAAACTGTATATTGAGTTAAGACGATGACCATTATCAATCTGTTAACACAGCAAATTTGAAAATGACTTGATACAGGAGTTTTCAGTGTATGAAAAAGGAAGTAAAGCATATGGTGAGTAAGTATTTTGGAGAAAAAGAAGAAGGCGTTAAGTATAAACGTCGTGAGGGTGTCTATGCAATCATGATGAATGCAAATGGTCAAATTGCCACTGTCAAAACACCACGAGGTTCATTTTTGCCTGGTGGTGGAATTGAAGCAGGAGAAGATCATTTTGAGGCGCTAGTAAGAGAAGTAAAAGAGGAAATTGGTCATGAAGTTGAAATAGGAAGTGCTTTAGCAACATATGGACAATTTCTATTGGGTAAAAAAGTTCCAATATATTATGAGCTGATCGGAACTTGTTATGAATGTAGAATGGGAAAAGATTTAGGATGCAAAACCGAAGAAGATCATGAATTAGAGTGGTTAGAAATTAATCATATATCCAATAAGTTAGTATTGGAATATCAAAATTATGCAATAGAAGAGTTTCTATTAAAGAAGAATTTATATTATTTGAACGATAGTTTAATATTAGACTAGGAGCTTTATATAACATAAGAGTACTAATTAAGTAGGAATATAGCGTGAACAATGGTTTCGTTATGTAACAAAAACAAGGCAGGGAGTATATGGAAATAGCATTGTTAGGAACTATAGCTATCGCTTTTGGGCATCTTTTAAGGAATATCACCCCTGAGTATTTAAGAGGGTTTAAAAGATTTAAGGATAACACGAAGAAGTTAAATTTAATTATGTTTATGTATAAAACAGTAGGGTGGTTGTTCTCTTCGTGTGGAAGAGTTGTTTTATATCTTTCCTTTTTACCTCTTGGTGGGAATAGAACTAGGTTAATCATCTGTGTAATTATTGGACTGATAGAGTTGATCGTTAGTATTTACTTGAATATTATAATTCGTAGAAAAAAAGTGTGGATATCAATCGTTCCAGAAGTCGTGATATCACTAATTATTTTGACTGGTATAATCAATTTACTGAGTTTTGATGGCCTTAATTTCATTGTATAACACAGCAATTACTAATAGGTGTGATGATTAGACTTAGTTTGAGGCTATTCTGAAGTGGACGAAGTATTGAGAGGTTATTAAGAATGAGTCATAAAATAGGGGGACCAGCAATGTATGAGAACATAAGATTTGAAACAGAACGTTTGGTAATTAGAAGCTTTACCGAAAATGACTTGAATCATTTAAACAGGATAGTAAATGATAAGAAAATAATGAGTAATGTTCCTTTTGCAGAAGAGAGAACTCTAGATGAGTGTAAAGCATTATTGGGAAGAATATTATCAAGATATGGAGAGAGCACATCAGATGAATTTAAGGGATTTCTTTTGCTGGTAGAGTTAAAAGAGAATAGTGAGCAGATTGGTACTGTTGGATTATTTCCATTAACATATAATGCTATCGAAACTGAGATATTCTATGGTTTATTTGAAGAATATTATGGAATGGGCTATGCTACAGAAATTGGAAAGTCCATTATTAAATATGCTCTTTATGACATGAGTATTAGCAAAGTGGTTGCAACTGTAAATGAAAAAAATACACATTCTAAACGCGTTCTAGAGAAACTTGGAATGAAATTTGAATACATAATTAATGATACAGATGGCAGCTCCTATGACGGAGAGCAAATGTATTCAGTTTGTAAAATTGGTTAAGAAAAAAATGATTAGGTAGGTATTATGAAAAAAGAAAAAAGTAACATTGTCATATTTATAGGAATCTGTGTGATTATCTTTTACATTATTACTATTAAGTTGTCAGTGGGTTCAAATGGAGAGTTTAGAGTAATTGGTCACTTTACTGATGCTAGCGGTATTTATGGATGGAATGAAGACTCTTCTGAAGTTTATTATAGTGACAGCGAAATTTTTATATTCGAAACTTCGAACAAAAGTATTCATGTTGGAACTGTTGGACAAAATGCTATTGAGATCGATTTTGATGATAAAATTACAGATGGGCCTTACTATTTCATATTGCATCTAAAGGATATTGAAGAAATTGATCTAAATGGAAGAAAAATCGAACTGGTAGACGACCATGAGTAACACCGTACAATAGAGCTGGAGGAAAATATGAGCAGGTTAAAGTTAGTAAAACCATCACCAGAATATAAAGAGTTGGTTATGGATTACAAAAGAGAATTCATAGCTAACGGAGATAGTATGGATGGAACAGCAGGATTAAGAAATTTTGATACTTATGAAGAGTGGTATAGCGCAGTTCTTGATAATCAGTGTGAAGACACAGTTAGGGAAGGCTTAGTGCCTGCAAGTACATATTTAGCAATTTCTCTTGAAAACGGTTATTTAGTCGGAATGGTTGATATTCGCCATAGATTGAATGATTTTTTATTAAAATATGGAGGACATATTGGATATAGTGTGCGCAAATCTGAAAGACAACAAGGATATGCAACTGAAATATTAAAGCTAGCTTTACAAGAGTGTCCAAAACTTAAAATAGAAAAAGTTTTAATTACTTGCGATAAAAATAATATTGCGTCAGCAAAGACAGTTATTAACAATGGTGGAATACTTGAAAATGAAGTGACTGAGGGCAATGAAATTACGCAACGGTATTGGGTAACAGTAGACGAATAGCAGCAAAGTACTGAACAATAAAATATATGATCATTTGGATCAAAGATATAAAAGAGTACCACAGGGACGTTGATAGACAAGCGCCCTGTGGCATTTGTGTTTTTGTTAGGTAATGAGCAATATTATTGTTTCAGACTATATGTAGCTATCTCAATTAATTCTGAATCCGAATCATTTTCTTCCGATAGCTGTCTAGTGTAATCTAATCCTTTATAAAGCAGTGCAGTTTCAAGGAAACAAAGAGAAATACCTATATCAATTGAATTGTAATAGGGTAATTTACTTGCTGGAATGAACGATTTTATCTTTGTATTGCGGTATATAGTTATGGTGCTATCGCTGCTTCTAATTCTCCAAGGTTGTGTATTGCAAGCACTAGGAGCAAGTCTGATTGCTTCAACAATATCTTCATCAAAGCATCCACTCCAAATGATATCCTTATCTTTACGCTTGAATTCTTTAACGGATGTACGGAAATCATCTGCTCGACTTTTGCCAAATGCAAGCATGATGACATACTCTAAATCATCCTCATTCTCAATTTTAGGTTTTGCTAATGCATACCAGCACACACCAATATTCTGAGAACACAAAAATAAATCAACCTGTTCAAGTAAATATCCTGCATTAAGTAGATAATGTGGCTTCTTTTCACTGTAAAACAGTAAGCAGAATTCACCTCTTTTGGCTGTTGTGTGATCTTTGGGAACAACTTTGAATTTAGTTTTGATGTCTGGAATAAGCGGAATTAGTTTTTCAGTATGTTGTTCAATTTCCGCAATTTCTTTTGAAGATAGGCATAACGAATCATCGTATTTTCTTATTGTCTTTCTTTTATATATCATGTTGTAATATTCTTTCATAAACTGACCTCCGATATTAGTTGATACGTTAGAATTCGAATTCGCTATATCATAATAATATGCTAACAAAAATATTTTAAATAATCTAACTAAATTTTAAATTTTTTCCATTGCTGGCTATTAGTAAAAGGTCATTGCTTAAATGAAGTATGTTATCGTTACCGAATTCAGTGCAATGCAAAATGGGGCGTTTTTTGTGTGTATAAATGTTAAAATATAGAAGAGTACATATAAACTGAGAAAAAAATGAGTATTTAATGGAGGTCGCAAATGATTAGGATAGCAATAATTTCAGATGTTCATGGAAATTTACCAGCATTAGAGACGGTACTCTCAGACATAAATGATAGAAAAATTGATAAAATAATATGTTTAGGTGATTTGGCAGGCAAAGGTCCCAGTTCGGCAGAAGTAGTAGATCTCGTAAGAAATAGATGTGACTCAGTCGTTAAAGGGAACTGGGATTATTTTATGACAGAGGAAAAAGCAGATGTGTTATTATGGCATCAAAATAAGCTGGGATTAGAGCGACTAGAATACTTGAAGTCGCTACCGATATACAATGAGTTTTATATAAGTGGAAAGTTAGTTAGGTTATGTCATGCATCGCCAAATGACATATTTCATAGAACTTATATAAGTACAGATTTGGAGGAACGACTAAGATTATTTGAACCATCGGATGAAACACAACAACCTGCAGATGTAGTTGGATATGGAGATATTCATGGAGCATACTTAGATAATTTTGATGGAAAAACTATATTTAATGCAGGCAGTGTTGGAAATCCACTTGATATGCCTCTCGCATCATATGCCATTTTAGAGGGGATGTATGGGTCAAAATCTGAAAGTTCTTTTTCAGTGTCTATTGTAAGAGTTCCATATGATATCGAATTAGCCGTAGAGCATGCATTAATAACGGATATGCCAGAAAAAGAGTTATACATAAATGAGTTAAGAACAGCAGTTTACAGATGGAAAGCGAATAAATAGAACAGAGGTATCGTAGAATCAAATCTTGAGAAGTTTGTTGAGTTTTATGAAATGTATTATTCAAAATCAAGAAATGGTGGGATTATATGAGTCTATTAAAAAATCTGATTCAGCAAGCAAAAAAACCAGATGGTGTTGTAGGAAGAATTATGATTATGATAATGAACTCAGCTCATCATAAGAAAACAAAGTGGGGATTATTGAAACTAAATTTAGAGAAAAATTCAAGCGTTCTGGATATTGGCTGTGGCGGTGGAAATACAATATCTTTGCTTTGCAAGATTGCTTATGAAGGTAGAATATGTGGAATTGATTATTCGTATGAAGCAGTGAAACAATCAATAAAAAAGAATCAGAATGCGGTCAATACAGGACTTGTTGAAGTAGAACACGGAAGTGTTTTGAAGATTCCTCAA
>Ga0070724_10000686_pt1 | contig 22545 bp, 19 predicted proteins | sample tdDd001_FD_67278 | JGI IMG/M metagenome (GOLD analysis project Ga0070724, IMG submission 67278) | Marine sediment microbial communities from the Atlantic coast under amendment with organic carbon and nitrate - tdDd00.1 | ecosystem: Environmental > Aquatic > Marine > Coastal > Sediment | place... | reverse complement strand
ACCCAGAAATGATTGCATTTGGTGGTGGACTTGCACATACAGGTGATTTCCTCATCGAAAAATTAAATGCTAAGGTGCAAAGCATGGCCTTTATAAAAAATTTCCCGAGTGCTAAGTTGATTCTTGCTGAACTTGGCAATGACGCTGGTGTAATTGGCGCTGCAATGTTAGCAAAAACTGAAATGAATTAATACAAGATGGGTCTATGTATCTTCAATTATTTGAAGCATCATAGACCCTCTTTGTTAGTAGCCCAATTTAGTATTTACATTTTAATAAAATGTAGTGGGGTGTTTTGCAGGTATGACCAATTGATTTATGAGTTGGATTCATATAATATGTAGGTCTGCAATACAAGCTTTAAATACGTGGGTTTATTTGCGTGTATTGTAAAACATATTAAATTAAGGAGGTTTCTATGAGAAAGGTATTGTCCACTCAAATCGGATTTTACACTTCGATTTTACTGGGATTAGCTTTATCAAGTGTAATAAACGTAGGTTTGATTCAATGGATGTCAACTACATTATCTATTGTTCAAGTCCTATGTATTACTCTGATAACAGCGTTTCCAATCTTAGTGTTATCATCAATGCGTCGTAAAGTGACAATGCATCAGATCCAAATGTGGTTAGATGAACTCGCTGAAGGAAACTACAGAATTAATTTGGATAGTTCAGTTAGAGATGGCTACTCAGACATTAAAACAAGCATAATGAAAGTAGCGGGCCATAGTGAGACTGTATTTGAAAAATTAATTATTACTTCAATTCAAACCAACAAATTAATTGATGAGTTGAAAGTGTTCATTGAAGAGAATGCTGGGAGAATGTTAGATGTGTCTTCTGCTTTAGAAGATTTAATGTATGATAACATTCAAAACACAGATCAAATCACAAACTCAAAGAGTAAACTGGATAGTGTAGGAGAGTATGTTGAGCATATTGAAGATGTAATGCAAAATGCCAAAGACTCTTCACAAGCATCGGTTGAGGTGTCTATTGCAGCTGAAGGTAGAATTGACGAAACGGTGTCTACTTTTAATGACGTTCAAATGTCAATTAATCACTTTAACAAAGTGGTGGAGGGGTTAGGAAACAGAACCCGTCAAATTGTCGAGATTTCTAATACGATTGAAAGCATTGCTGAACAAACCAATTTACTTGCCTTAAATGCTGCCATTGAATCAGCACGAGCAGGGGAAGCAGGTAGAGGTTTTGCAGTGGTTGCGGAAGAAATTCGTAAATTGAGTTTAAACACGTCAGATGCCCTTCATGAAATTCAGGCTATTGTTAAAGAAATTCTTGAAAGTGTTGACGACGCAATGGTTCAAATGGAGTCTAATCAAAAAGTGAGTTCAAATGCACTTGAAATGGCTAATGGAACCAAAGACTTGTTCGCCGACATAAAAGAAAATGCCAACGAAGCTGGGGGTAAGGTTCAAAATGCCTTTAATGTACTTCTTAACCTTGAGGATAACGTAAAAGGTGTCATTGAGTCGGTAACAACCATGGCAGACATGGCTCAAAGTACTGTTGTTAAGGCTGAATCTTCTAAAGGCAAAGCAGCTGCACTTGAAACAGATATAAAATTTTTATCGGGTTCTGTTGGAAAGTTAGACGAAAATGCTAAAGACTTTTATGAGTTTATTGCAGACAAGACAACGGATACGATTTTACGTTTACAAGTAGATGCCTTAGAGGGTTTGTATAGTGACAAAACAAGTGTTGAGGCTTGTAGAGCACTAGCGGATTCATTAAATATGGATCAGTATCAGTTTATTGATTCCAGTGGAAAAATTAAAATGGCAACAGATAAAGACAGTATTGGACTAGACTTGTTTGCTTTATATCCTCCGTATAAAGAGTTTTACCAGTCTGGTAAAGAAATTTATCACTTCACTCCAATTGTTGTGCGTTTAGATGGATACTATGCGCGTTTCTGTGCGAAAAAAGCTAAAGATGGATCAGGCCTAATTGTTGCCGAGTATTCATTTGGAATAAAAGAATCACAAGCATAAAATCTTAAAGATCAATCCAGTGTAACAATGATGAATGTTACATGGATTGGTCTTTTTTTATTTATAGATTAAATCTTTAAGAATATGCGTATGAAAGTAGTGTAGAGGTATTGTCACTTGAGAGCGGAGGAAAGACATGAGAAAAGGTGAGTTAAAGATTTTTGCCGGGAGCTCTGGGGGTCAGTTTGCACGTCGAATGAGTCGATATATGAATGTTGAGACAGGTAAAACCAGTGTATTCAGATTTTCGGAAGGGAACACCTTTGTTAAGGTGAATGAACCCATTAGAGAACAAGATTTTTTCTTGGTCCACCCCATTGCTCTAGATCCTAACAATGAGTTTATGGAACTGGTGTTTTGGATTGATGCGGCCAAACGTGCGAGTGCGAGGTCTGTAACCGTAATCATGCCTTATTTTTCATACGCTAAGGCTGATAAAAAAGACGAACCTCGTGTTTCCATTAGGGGACGGGTTTGTGCGGACATGTTAGAAAAAGTTGGGGCTGATAGAATCATAACGATGGATTTACATAGCCCACAGGTACAAGGATTTTTTACTAAACCCGTGGATCACTTATATGCTATGCCTTTATTGGTTCAGCGTATAGAACAATATAAACTGGATAACCTAGTTGTGGTTTCACCAGATGCAGGTTTTGTTGCCGATGCAAGAAAGTATGCCAATCGACTCGGTACGGGACTTGTAATTGGCAATAAGTTCAGGGCAAGCCATGATGAAAATGCAGAGATTATGGAAATAATCGGTGATGTTAAGGGGAAAAATTGTTTGTTAGTTGATGACTTTTCGATTTCTGGGGGTACTTTATGCCATTTAGCTGAAAGGTTGAAAGAACAAGGAGCCCTACGTATATTTGCATCTTTATCTCATATACTACTTAATGAAAAAGGCGTTAAGAGGATTGAAGACAGTCCAATTGAGAAACTTATAAGTACGGATTCTGTTTATAATGAAGCTGCCATGGCCAGTGAAACAATCGATTTAATATCGGTAGCACCTCTATTTGCAGAAGCCGTTCAACGGATCGTGGCAAGAGAATCTTTAGGAAATCTCTTTGATAAAATACCAGATTCAGTCTTTCGACAATCCCTTTTACTTGCTAATGAGGAGTAATAGAATATTTGATAGACGAGCAAACTATCATAATAAAACGTTTATGAGTAAATGCTTTAAAATAATATGTGATTGGAGAAGATCATCTTTTTTAATGCATGTACACTAGAAATACACAGTGTTAAAATTGTCCATGAAAAGAATATTCATGGAGGGAAAATCATGAGACCATTATCAGAAAAACATTCAGCTGTTCAGCCATCGGTTACACTGGCTATCACAGCAAAAGCTAAGAAAATGAAAGCAGAAGGTGTAGACGTTCTAAGTTTTGCTGCTGGCGAACCAGATTTTAAAACACCTGCACATATTCGTAAAGCTGCAATTGATGTAATTGAAGCTGGAAACACAGGATACACAGCTGCAAGTGGTATCCCAGAGTTAAAAAAAGCTATTTGCAACAAGCTAGAAAACGATAATGGCGTTAAATATAAGCCGGAAAATATCGTTGTATCAAGTGGTGCTAAACATTCCCTGTTTAACACACTACAAGTTATCTTAAATCCTGGTGATTCTGTACTGTTTGCAACACCTTTCTGGGTAAGTTACCCAGAACTGATCAAAATGGCAGGTGGAACACCAATCCAAGTTATGACTTCAGAAGTAGATGGATTTAAAGTAACACCTGAATCACTTGAAGTAGCTCGTACAGATTCAACTAAAGCAATTATCATTAACAGTCCTAACAATCCAACAGGAACGGTTTACACTGAAGATGAGCTAAAAGCGATTGCAGAGTGGGCTGTACAGAACAAGTTATACATCATTTCTGACGAAATATACGAAAAGCTTGTTTATGGTGCAACACACGTTTCTATGGCTTCATTTGGTGAAGCGGTTAAAAAGAGAACAATCATTGTAAACGGCATGTCAAAAGCATACGCTATGACAGGTTGGAGAATTGGTTACACTGCTTCTAACTTAGAAATTGCTAAAATGATGAACAATGTTCAGTCACATGCAACTTCTAACCCAAACACAGTTGCTCAATACGCTGCACTTGAAGCGATTCAAGGAGACCAAGAACCACTAGACGCTATGGTTACTGAGTTTGCTGCACGTAGAGACTTTATGGTTGACCGTGTAAACAGCATTGAAAAACTAAGCTGTAGAAGACCAGAAGGTGCTTTTTATGTTATGGTGAACATCGAAAAGGTAATCGGACAGACAATCAATAATGTTGAAATTAAAGATTCTATGTCTTTTGCTGAATATCTACTGGATCACTCACAGGTTGCAGTAATTCCTGGTGCTGGATTTGGTGTAGATAACTATGTGAGACTTTCATACGCTACTTCAATGGACAATATTATTAGAGGCCTTGATAGAATTGAAGCTGCAATTAAGTAAAGATTAGTATTAAAAGTTAAATTATAAAGAAAACCTACAAATCTATGGATGACTATTTAGTGAGAATAGTTATCCATAGATTTTTTCTATATATAAGTTTTTTCATTAAATGTATATAAAAGGAAATGATTGTTTCTTATTTCACATTGATGTATAATGTAATCACAATTGAAAAAATAATCATGATTACTTTTGTAAATTAAACTATACAGTTCACTTCAATAAAACTTATAAAACATCGATATTACTTATTATAGTTTATAGGATTAAACTGCACAAAATTAGTGAATATTCCCAAATAGGCAAGGGTTTCCACTTTGATTGTTTTTTCACGAACAAAGTTTTTCTAACCTCCCCTTTGAACCATTTTGATGTATGTGGGTATAATATATACACGAAATGTCAGAAAGTTTCGAAAATCCAGAAGGGGATGTGAGTCATGATGCAATTTGAGAATCTATTTGAGAAAGTAGAAGCAATCATCGACAAGTATGGGAGAGAGCGAGCAAATCTATTACCAATTTTGACTGACACGCAAGATTTAGTGGATCACAACTTCATTCCAGAAGAAGTGGCAGAGTTTATCGCCTGTAGTTTATGTATTCCTACAAGTCAGGTATATGAAGTGATAACCTTTTATGCTGTTTTAAGTGAAGTACCAAAAGGCAAACATATTGTCCAGGTATGTGACAGCACAGTCTGTCGTCTTAACAAAAACACATCATTAGTTGAAGCATTAGAAAAAGAACTGGGTGTTTCAGTGGGGAACACTCGACCAGATGGGGAAGTGACCCTTGAGTTTACTCCTTGTTTTGGAGCTTGCGACATATCACCTGCCATTCGAATTGATAAAAAGGTTTACGGCAACTTAACTGAAGAAAAATTAGTAAAAGTCATTAACGATAATATTGGAGGGATGCATTCATGAAACGAACTGCAAATCTAATTTCGGGAAACTTCAAGAAATATGATCCTCTCCAAATTGATTCATATATAGCAATTGACGGCTTTAAAGCCCTCAAAAAAGGATTTGAGCTTGGATCAGATGGCATTATTGATGAAATTAATGCATCTGGTCTGATGGGGCGTGGTGGTGCTGCTTACCCAACAGGTGTAAAACTCAAGCAGTCAAGGGATGTACCAGGGGATGTTAAATACTTAATTTGTAATGCGGATGAAGGGGAACCCGCTACATTTAAAGACAGGTACTTACTTGAGTACGACCCCTATTCCATCATTGAAGGCATGGTATTAACAGCATATACAGTTGGAGCAACCCATGGGTATATTTATGTACGTGAGGAGTATTCATACCTACACAACATGTTACGAAAAACTTTGGACCTAGCTAGGCAAGGTAATTTCCTAGGTGAAAATATACTTGGTAAAGGCTTCGATTTTGATATTGAGCTCTTTTCTGGTGCAGGTGCCTATATTTGCGGTGAAGGTAGCTCCCTAATTGAATCTATGGAAGGGAAGTCAGGAAGGCCAAGAATCAAACCACCTTATACCAAGGTGAGTGGCCTGTTTAGAGAACCAACCCTCGTCCATAATGTTGAAACATTAACAACAATAAAGACAATTTTATACCATGGTGCAGGCGTCTTTTCCAAATATGGAACAGAAGAGAGTAAAGGCACCAAGTTAATTAGTCTTTGTGGAAATGTAAACAATCCTGGTGTGTATGAAATTCCATTTGGCATCACAATCAGAGAAATAATAGAAGATCTTGGTGGTGGCGTTAAAGACAACCTAGATGTGAAATTCCTTCAACTCGGGGGCGCATCAGGTGCGATTATGCCAAAATCACTTATTGATATTCCTTATGCATATGAGTCCTTTAAAGAGAATGGTCTTGAAATTGGCTCAGGTGCAGTGCTTGTTGCAGATAGTACCAATCGAATTATCGACTTTTTAGATTCTGTTCAAACATTCTTCTTACATGAAAGTTGTGGTAAATGTACACCATGTAGAGAAGGCAATCGTCAATTGTCCAATATTATAGGACGTATGAAAGATGGTAGTGCTACAGATAACGATGTAGCCAGTGTTGAAAGAATCGCCAATATCATGAAGTATGCATCATTTTGTGGTCTTGGCAAAACAGCACCAACAGCTGTTTTAACAGCGATTCGATACTTCTCAGATGAACTCTTCAGCAAGGGGGATGTATATGAAAGAATGTAATGTAATTATTGATAACAAGGAAATTACCATAGATAGCGGTATGACCATACTTGAAGCAGCTAAAGTAGCAAATATTAATATACCAACACTTTGTTACCACCCTGTTCAAGAGGTTAAAGCCAATTGTAGAATATGCCTAGTTCAAACAGGCAAAGACAAGTTGGTTACAGCTTGTTCAACCCCTGTATGGGACGGGATGAATGTAAAAACAAACTCAAGACTGGTCAGGGATACTCAAAAAGGCGTTTTAGAGTTAATTTTGGCAAACCACGACCAAGACTGCCTGCGTTGTGTTCGAAATGGCAAGTGTGAACTGCAAGACTTATGTGAGATGTTTAACATTTCAAGGTCAGATATTGAAGATGTAACTTTAGGGGATGTGACAGTAGATTCTCAGGCAATGGATGTATCCAATCCAAGTATTGTACGAGATTATTCCAAGTGTGTGAAATGTAATCGATGTGTTGAAACCTGTACTAAAGTACAAGACGCATCTGTACTTGCAGCTTCCCACCGATCTACAGACTATACAATCCAACCTGCTTTTGGCAAAACATTAGACCATACTTTATGCACGTATTGTGGTCAGTGTATAAATGTCTGTCCCGTGGGGGCTATATATGAGAAAGATTATATAGACCAAGTGTGGGACGCACTTGATGACCCTGATATGCATGTAATTGTTCAAATAGCTCCAGCCGTTCGCGTGGCATTAGGTGAAGAATTTGGCATGGAGGCAGGTACAAATGTAACCGGGAAGTTGGTAGCAGCACTTAGACGTATTGGTTTTGACAGAGTGTTTGATACAAACTTCACAGCCGATTTAACAATTATAGAAGAAGGATATGAACTGCTAGGGCGTGTTAAAAACAGTGGTACACTACCAATGGTGACGTCGTGTTCTCCGGGGTGGATAAACTATATGGAAGGATTTTATCCTGACTTAATAGACAACATGTCTACATGTAAATCGCCTCAACAAATGTTTGGTTCATTGTCTAAAACCTATTATTCAGATAAAGCTGAAATACATCCTTCAAAGATCTATACAGTTTCAATTATGCCGTGTACAGCTAAAAAGTTTGAAGCACAACGACCTGAGATGAATTCTTATGGTGCTATAGATGTGAATGCAGTTCTGACCACACGTGAACTTGCGCGAATGATAAAAATGTCTGGGGTAGATTTTACTTCTATTTCTGAAGAACAATATGATGATCCGTTTGGTATTACCACAGGTGCAGCCGTTATATTCGGTGCAACAGGTGGTGTTATGGAAGCAGCACTAAGAACGGTCTATGAAGTGGTTACAGGAGAAGAATTAGAAGCACTAGACTTTCATGAAGTTAGGGGTCTGGATGGAATAAAATCAGCAGACATAGACTTAGGTGGGACTGTTGTAAAAGTAGCAGTTGCCAATGGGTTAGCAAATGCAAGAAAGTTAATGGAAGAAATAAGACTAGGTAAATCAGAATATACATTTATTGAGATAATGGCGTGCCCTGGTGGATGTATTGGTGGTGGAGGGCAACCGATATCAAGAGATCCGGATATCCGTGCTAAGCGGATTAAAGGCATCTATGGTATTGATCGACACAAGGTTCTTAGGAAGTCCCATGAGAACCCAGCTGTTAAAAAGTTGTATGATGAGTTCTTAGGTCAACCTAATGGCCATAAGTCTCACGAACTTCTGCATACACATTACACGCCAAGACCAGGTAGCCGTATAAAAACAATGCAGTTTGAGTAAGACCCAATTATGTGTGATAGAACCCAAACAATAAATACTAAAAAAGTGCCCCGTTATTCATATGTGTGATGAATGACAAACCAGGGCATATCTGCTAGCGCAGTATATGCCCTGACCGTAAAGTTAAAATAAAAAAGAGTGTCTAGCGACACTCTTTTTTATGCTTTTTGTTGTTTAATCGTTTTTAGTCTTTGAGTTGATTTGAAAATCAAATCGGTCAAAGCTTCCATAGAAACACCGTAAATTGCCCCACACAGCAGACCTGCAATTGCTGTTGTATAGTTGCCGGCAAGACCATATGTTACAAAACAACCTATAAACGCTGTTGGTATAACGATTAGTTTGTTGATTTGTGACTGCCAACACATCATGAACGAGATTGCGCCAGCTGTTACTGCTCCCATACCTGGAACTGGAATAAAGTTACAAATTAGAAGTGCAACAGTTGCCCACATTACTCCGGATAGATTACCAAAGACTGATTTTATAGCACCCTCAAGTTTTCCTCCAGCTACAAAGAAGCTACTGCATCCTGCAAAGCCTATCCAAGCTGGAATACCCAGGATTGTACTAATTTCGATCCAAGCGCCCGCAAGTAGACCTGCGGAGATGGACATTGACATGATATAGCTGATGGTGATCATCCTCCCTGTTCATAAAGATCATACAAGGTGTAAAAACACCTGATCATCGGGGGAGAGACTATAGTATAACATGCATGACTTATAAGGAGTAGGATTTGAAGAAGAGGCGGAATTGTTTGAATTATCAAATTGGAGATTAGGGTTTAATGGGGTATAGTATAGTTAGTATTTTTATGTGGATATGATGGAGACGAGTTGAGAACATGAAGAAAATGCTGTTAATGATACTTGGAACACTATGTTTGATTTTAGGAACGATCGGCGTATTTTTACCCGTTTTGCCTACAACTCCTTTTTTACTGGTGAGTTTGTGGGCTTATATGAGAAGTAGTGAAAAATTGTACAATTTTATTTTAACCAATAAGTATTTAAAACCATATGTTGAGGATTATGTGAGTGGTAATGGCATACCACGTCATGCTAAGATAAAGGCCATCGCCTTGATATGGCTTACAATAGGTATATCTGTCCTATTTGTAGTTGATAAACTGTTTGTTCGTGTTATGTTGCTTGTAACAGCTAGCCTTGTCAGTTTATATATTGGAACACACAAAGAACCTAAAGATAAGGTTGTTGAAGAAGAAACGTAAATAGAGTGTGTGGCAAAGGGGTTGTAAGGGATACAAAATAAGCAAAAATAAACAAAAGAAAAAGGATGAACCGGGGGGATTCATCCTTGGAATAATAGCATTATCAGTATGTGGCTTTCGCCAACCGAACATGCTGGGGGGATAGCAAGTTATACACTTGCTAAAAATAAAAAAGCTTAATTCATTGAGAGCATAGTGGAAAATTTATTTCGTGACCACCTTGATTATACGAGGTATGAAAAACAGAGTCAATGCACCTAAAAAACTAAGAAACGTTTTCACAAAATGAAGAAACGTTTTCACGAAAAAGTAGTCAAAATTTCCATGATGATCACAAAAAATTCAATGTTACTTATAGATGAAAATCGAGTTATTATTTTTCTTGAAAGTAAAAAATCTTGCAGACAAGGTGGAGGTAAAATGAAAGACTTTGAAATACATAAACAAACAGACATACCCTGTTGAGGACCCAAAACGATGTCTGCTCGTGAGCAGAAAGGGTTTTATGATGAGATCGACAGCATAGACCGAATCGAAATAGCATTGGTTGGCATACATTCTACAAGATTTGGTGAGGTCAAAGTAATTGCACCAGACCTGACATTTAAAGAAAAAATGATGAATTTTTTTGTTCAGCAGGGATTTAAACGAAATGACTATAAAGTGAGTCCAGGATTATATGTTCTTGGAGAGCCAAATGCGGATTCAGATGTATTTGTAACAGCAAACTACAAACTGAGTGTTGATGTGTTTAGGCAAAACTATAAAGGCAATTGTTGGCTTCTTGTTCTGGACACACATGGTATAAATGTTTGGTGTGCTGCTGGAAAAGGCACATTTGGAACAAACGAGCTCATACGAATGATTTCTAAATCAAGATTAAGCAGGTTAGTTAATCACAAAAGAATAATTGTGCCACAACTGGGTGCTCCAGGAGTGAGTGGTTATTTGGTGAGTAAAAAAACCGGGTTTAAAGTTATTTTTGGACCCGTCAGGGCTCAAGATTTAGGCCAGTTTATAAAAGGTGGGTACTTGTCTGAAGCAAAAATGCGTAAGGTAACATTTACATTAAAAGAAAGACTTATACTTACACCTCTTGAATGTATGCAGTCATTAAGATATGGTCTGGCATCTTTTGTTTTGTTCGCAGTGCTGGTGGTTCTAACATCAAACCTGACTCCTTTCGAAGGGGACATCGTTCGCCTATTATGGGTATTCATAGGGACAGTGATCGTTGGATCATTTTTATTTCCAGTTGTGTTGCCTTATTTGAAAGGCAGAGCATTTACCAAGAAGGCATTACCACTAACTTTGGTTTGGTTTATTAGTATTCAAATTTTCATGCAAGCAACACCTTATGAATTGCTTGCAAATATAGGGACTGGATTAAGTGCTGCTTCATTAGTGGAATTTTTTGCATTAAATTTCACAGGGGCAACACCAATAACATCCTACTCAGAAACTAAAGAAGAGACACTTAAAGTGATTCCTTGGATTATTGGAGTGTATATAGTAGGTATTATTGCTTTTACTCTTTCCATATGGCAGGTGATATAAATGAAAGTATTTATAAATAAGGATAAATGTATAGAGTGTGGCATATGTGAAACCGTATGTCCCCACGCTGTTTTTAGTATTAAAAGTGGTGTGATGTCAGTGGTTGATGAGCCGGCATGTATTGAATGTGGTGCTTGTGACATAAATTGTCCTGTTGGGGCCATTGGTGTTCACTCAGGAGTTGGCTGAGCGATAGCCATTATTAATGGTAAACTCACTGGAAGTGAGTCATGTGATTGTTAAATCAAAGAAGCGATATGTGTCACAACACAAGTCACAATACAAGTAACAATACAAGTAACAATACAAGTAACAATACAAGTCGCAACACAAGTTACAACACTTAATTGAACAAATAGTTGCATATTTATAAACACGTTATATAACAGACCCATGCAGTAAATGCAAAGTTATAGTTATACATAAAAAGCGGTGAAAACTTAATGTTTCACCGCTTTTAACTATTGAACTTATATAAATATCACTTACAAAATAAGTATCATAAATAAGTTGGTTGTTTAGTTGGGGTTACTCTTAACCTTCTCAGCCATTTCTTTGCCAAGCTCAACGAGCTTTTCAAATTCAGCTTGTTTTGGTGTATATTTAGACTCAATAGACTCACCAACACGTTCCCATTTCACTTTATCAGCAAAAGCGTCAATGGCTTTTACACCACCACCACTCCATGCCATATTGCCAAATACGCCAAGGTATCTATTCTTTAGCCCTGTATGATCTAGCTTATTTAGAACAGCTTCCATAGCAGGGAAGATGTGGGAGTTGTATGCACAAGAGCCTAAAATGACACCCTTGTATCTCCAAATATCACTCAAAATGTATGAAAGATGTGTTTTAGATGCATCGTAAACTCGTACGTTTCGAATACCTTGTTCTGAAATTATACGAGCAACATAATCCGCCATTTTTGCTGTATTGCCGTACATTGTCCCATATACAATAACTACACCTTCTTCAGCTTCATAGCGACTCCATTTATCATAGAAATTCACGATCGTTTCAGGTTTTGTTCTCCATATTGGACCATGGGTTGGAGCGATCATTTTTATTTCTAGAGCAGATAGTTTTTTTAGTGCTCTTTGAACGATCGGGCTATACTTAGCAACAATGTTTGAGTAGTAACGACGAATTTCATCTTCATAGAATTCTAAGTTTACTTCATCATCAAAAATACCACCATCAAGTGAGCCAAAACCACCAAAAGCATCCATTGAGAATAGGATTTTTTCAGTCATATCATAAGTCATCATAGTTTCTGGCCAGTGGATCATAGGTGTAATGTAGAAGGTAAGTTTATGGTAACCTAAGTCAAGAACATCCCCTTCTTTTATTTCATAGAAGTTGTCGTTGATGTCGTAAAACCCACGAATAAAGTCAAATGTTTTGGCATTACCAACAATCTGACAGTCTGGATATTCAGCAATGACAGCTCTAATTGAACCAGAATGATCAGGTTCCATGTGGTTAACAATTAAGTAATCAACCTTTTTATCACCAATGATTTCTTTAATCTTAGCAAGGTACTGATCTGTTTTATTAAACTTTACTGTATCCATGATGGCAACTTTTTCGTCATTGATAAGGTATGAGTTGTATGTAACCCCTTTTTCAAGTGGCCAGAAATTTTCGAATAGGGTTGTTTCACGATCGTTAACACCGATCCAGTGTAATCTGTCCATAATTGGTACTCTGCAATCCATTAAGTCATCTCCTTATTCATCCTGAGTAGATATCCTCAACTGAGGTAAACATTACTTCAGCGATTTAATTGTCTCCCAAACTTCATATAAATAGGGTCTAGGTAATTGTATACCCACATTTTCCTATTAAATGCGTCTTGATATCTCGCAACTATTATAAACAAAATATTCGAAATTATCCATAAGGCTTGGGTCGCCTTTTAAGTGTAAAAATGAAAACCCTCTACTGTAGAGTTCACAAGTAGAGGGTTTTAACACATCAATTAGATTGTTTTTGGGGTGCGTAGTTATCTTACACACGCAGTATACGTGTTGAGTTTAAAACAGCAAGGATTGCAACGCCAACATCAGCGAAAATTGCCATCCACATGGTTGCCATACCAACTGCACCAAGTCCCATAACCAAAAGTTTAAGTCCAAGGGCAAATACGATGTTTTGAAGCACGATATTTCTAGTGAATCGAGAAATGTGGATTGCATCAGCAATCTTAGACGGTTCGTCTGTCATTAAAACAACATCTGCAGCTTCAATGGCGGCGTCAGAACCAAGTGCGCCCATAGCAATACCAACATCTGCTCTCGCTAGAACAGGGGCATCATTAACACCGTCGCCAACAAAGGCAAGTTTGCCGTCTGCTCCATGTTCCTTTTCAAGGGCTTCAACAGCTAGGACCTTGTCTTCTGGTAATAGCTCAGACTTGTATCCGTCTAAGTCTAAGGACTCAGCAGTTAACCTTGCTGCTGAATCGGTGTCACCCGTTAACATTTCTATGTGTTTAATATTTTGCTTTCGAAGTGCTGATAGGGTTTTATGCACGTCCGGTTTAGGTAAGTCTGCAATCTGAATCCAACCTTTATAAAGTCCATTTACAGCAATGTGAACGGCTGTTCCTAAACTGGACTTAGTTGGGTAATCAATTTGTTCTTTTTTCATGAGTCTAGCATTACCAGCTAAAATCTCAAACTCACCTGTTGTAGCACGTACACCATGACCAGCAATATCTTCATATTTTTCTATGGCAGACTCGTCGACTGTATTTTCTGCTTCTTTGATAATTGATTTAGCAATTGGATGATTAGAGTGGGCTTCAGCAAGTGCTGCCCAAGTTAGAAGTTGCTTCTTTGAAACACCTTCTACAGGGTAAAGTTCTTTAACTTGGAACTTGCCTTCAGTTAATGTACCTGTTTTGTCGAATACAACTGTTTTAACATTATATAAAGCATCAAGGTATTGTCCACCTTTAATTAGAATCCCTTTTTTAGATGCAGCCCCAATCCCTCCAAAGTAGCCTAGAGGAATAGATACAACCAGCGCACAAGGGCAAGAAACAACGAGGAAAATTAAGGCTCTTTGGATCCAGTCACTCCACATGCCACCAAAGAAGAGGGGAGGAATAGTTGCCAGAGCTGCAGCTGAAAACACAACCGCAGGTGTATAATATCTTGAAAACTTCGTTATAAATCGTTCAGTCTGAGATTTTTTTGCAGCTGAATGTTCAACAAGCTTCATAATACGGGCAACCGTTGAGTCTTTAAATGGTTTAGTAACTTCCATTGTTATGGAAGCATTTAAGTTTACAGTACCACTTAAAACCGCATCCCCATTTGCTACAGCACGAGGGATTGCTTCACCAGTAAGGGCAGATGTGTCAAGTGTACTTTCACCACTTAAAACAACACCATCTAGAGGAACTTTCTCACCTGGTTTAACAAGTAGTTTTTGACCGACCAATACACTTTCAGGACGTACTGTTTTAGTCTCTAATCCGTTAATAAGTGTAGCAGAGTCAGGTTTAATGTTAAGTAGACTCTTAATAGACTTTCTCGAATTATTAACAGCTCTATCCTGGAAAGCTTCACCTACTTCATAAAATAGCATTACCGCTGCAGCTTCTCGCCATTCTTGAAGGCCTAAAGCACCAACCGTTGCTATAGTCATTAAGAAGTTTTCATCAAATAGTTGTCCATTGCGAATCCCTTTGAAGGCTTTAATGATTACAGGATAACCTGCTATGATATAGGACAGAAGAATCGTTGCAACTAGAACATTTTCTGAAAAATTAAATACAAAACCTGAAGCAAACAGACCTAAAGATGAAACCAGCCTAAGAACTTGAGGATTGAATTTTGATTCTTCTTCTTCTTGAACAGCTTCATCGTCCAACTCTTCAGTTAATGCTGATACCATCACGTCAGGTTCATAATGATGTACAATATTACTTACCGTTTGACCCGCTTGAGTGGAGAATGACACGTCGTTTAGTTCAACAAAAATCTTTTTAGTCACAAAATCAAGTGTAGCAGACTTAAACTCAGGGATGTCTTGAAGTGCGTCATTAATTTTTCCAGCACAATGTGAACAGTTAAGACCATCAAGTGAGAACTCAAGTTCAGTTTCAACCTGCTCTTTAACTGGAATAACCTCAACATGGGGCTCGACCTTTTTTACCAAGGCTTCAGTATCTTTAAAAAGTTCTTCTTGCACAGCGTTTGGTTTAGCTAAAAGTGTCAGTTCTTTGTTTACAAAATTTAACTCGGCTTTTTCAACAGCATCATGTTTTTGCATTCCAGACTCTATTTTTTGAGCACAGGATGCACAACATAAACCATTTAGTGTAAATTGATATGTCATGTTTACCACCTCTAAATTGAAAAAATGTATAGGAATTGATTTAAATTAAATCTTTAACATATGAACGTGTGCTCATATGATCAATTATAATTTAACATAGATATATCACGAAATCAATAGAGTCACGAAAAATATTTTCGAGAAAATTTGATATAATTGATCCTGTATAAATAGGAGGATTTTCATGGATTTAAATAATGTATTAAAACATGTTATTGAGTGGGCTACAGAGGCTGGGCGCATACAAATGGACTACTTTAGAAAAGATACTTTAATTATAGAATCTAAATCTACACAAGTTGATTTAGTAACTGAAGCGGATAAGAAATCTGAGACTTATATTTTGAAGGCAATAAAAAACACCTATCCGGACCACAGTATTTTGTCAGAAGAAACCGGTGTAACAGAGAATCATTCCGACTATGTTTGGGTAGTAGACCCCTTAGATGGAACAACAAATTTTGCTCAAGGGATTCCAGTGTTTGCTGTATCGATTGCATTAAAACACAAAGGCAAAAGTATTGTTGGGGTTGTGTTTAATCCTGTGATGAACGAACTTTTTTGCGCAACAAAAGGTGGCGGTGCATATAGAAACAATCAAAGGATTCAGGTCGGCAAAAAAACAGACTTAAAATCCTGTGTCTTAGCCAGTGGTTTTCCGTACTCCCGTGCTAAGTCAAGTGACAATAATGCTCTACATTTTGGACATATGGTTCCCAAGGTTAGGGGCTTAAGACGGTTGGGTGCGGCTGCATACGATTTAGCAAATGTGGCAGCTGGCGTAATGGATGGCTACTGGGAAATGGGCCTAGGAGACTGGGATATTGCAGCAGGGACTTTACTCGTTGAAGAAGCGGGTGGCGTGATATTAGAGTGGCAAGATAAAAAAAGTGTAGCTATAATTGCAGGAAACAAAAACATAGCAGAAAAAGTGAAGTTAGAATTGGCCTATGCAGAAGAGAAGAGGTGTAAGTTTGAAGACTTATAGGAAAGAACTTTGGTTTAATACCAGTGCCAGACGTGAGCTTATTAATATTACGCGCGATGTTGAAGCCTGTTTAGCTGAAAGTGGAATTAGGGAAGGTTTGTTACTATGTAATGCCATGCATATAACGTCTAGTGTTTTCATAAATGATGATGAATCTGGACTCCATAGAGATTTTGAAAGATGGCTTGAAAAACTGGCACCGGAAAAACCTTATAGCCAGTATGACCATAATGGGTATGAAGACAATGCAGATGCCCACTTGAAACGAACAATAATGGGCAGAGAAGTTGTGGTTGCAATTACAGAAGGTCAACTTGATTTTGGGCCTTGGGAGCAAATCTTTTATGGCGAGTTTGATGGAAAACGTAGAAAAAGACTACTTGTGAAAATTATTGGGGAATAATTTCATCTATTTATTAAGAGATTTGAGGGTATAGGATATAACGAGACAAATTAAATGGAGGAGGTTAATATGGACTGTAGATGGTTAATGGAAACAACAATACCTATACTTTTATTAAAACAAGAGTTCTCTTCGTGGACCATAGAATCGTGTAATACAGCCTTTTCTAGCCTCATTCATCTTGACCCTACTCAGATTTCTGGTAAAAGCATAGATGATGTTGCGAGCTACGGCGAACACTTGTCTTGGGTTAAGAGATACAATGATAAAGAATTGGCTTTAATACATATTGAAGATGCTTGGTATGAAATTGAAATACTAAAAAACGAAAACAGAGTGGCATTTATACACCATAATCTAACGTCACAGGTTGAAGTGGACAACAATAACAAACAACTACAAACGCGGTTAAATCAGATTCAACGGATTGCAAGTATAGGTGATTGGGAACATAATTTTTTAACTGGTGAAGAGTTTTGGTCAGATGAAGTCTATAGAATTATGGGATTTAGGGACAAAACCATCCAGCCTAATGTTGATACCTTTATGCGGTTTGTGCATCCGGATGATTTGGAAAAAGTAGAACACGCTCATAAAGCAGCTGATTCAGGTTCGTCATACGAAGTTGAGTACAGGATCATAACCATAGATGGGCATACAAAATGGATTATAACAAAAGGTAAAGTCGATATGGACACTAAAGGTGTTCCAACGCGTATTTATGGAACCATGCAAGACATAACGGAAAGAAAGAGACTTGAAAAAAGGATTGAACAGGCTTTTACAGTGGCTGAAGATGCATTCCAGTCTAAAAGTCAGTTCCTAGCCATGATTTCACATGAAGTTCGGACACCCATCAATGGCATTTTAGGCATGTCACAACTGCTTAAAAATACTTTTGTAGATGATGAGCAAACGGAGTATATTGAAGATATTATGTTCTCGGCAGATGCACTTCTAAATATTATTGAGGATATTTTAGAAATGTCTAAGATGGAATCTAATATGTTAGTTGCTGATAGTGAGGAGTTTGATCTACATCTGCTTATGCGAAATATTGTCAGAATGTATCAACTCAAAAAACTAGATAAACCCGTACGATTCATTCATAGAATAGATCCTAAAATACCTCAATATGTTTGGGGTGATGCAACGAAAATTCAGCAGATTTTAGTTAATATTCTCGGAAATGCTATAAAGTTTACCGAAGAAGGTCGTGTGGTCCTGACTGCACGGGTTATTGAAGACACTATTAACCAGAGTAAAATTGTATTTGAAATTGAGGATACAGGTATTGGTATATCGGAAAGTCAGCAGAAAGAGATATTTGCCCAGTTTAACCAAGGGGACCCGGACATTCAGAAAAAATATGGGGGTTCAGGGCTTGGACTCGCTATATCTAAAAACTACGCAGAGTTAATGGATGGATATATATTTGTAGATAGTGAAGTCGGAAGTGGTACAAAATTCACCTTCACACTTACCTTGGAAAAGTCAAAAGCCTTAGAAGTTGACAAGAATGTTTCAGTCCTGTACTCAAAAATGAAAGCAATGCATGTAAGAGTTCTTGTAGTAGAAGATGATGAGATTAATAGAAACTACTTTAGCGGTATTTTACAAAATCGTTGTGGTTTTAAAGTTGACTTTGCAGACGATTTAAATTCAGTTATTTCTGCACTGGAACACAATAAATATCAGTTTATTATTATGGACTCTCATTTAAAAGATGATAGTGGGATATTTATCACCAAAACCATTCGTGAAAGTATGAAGTTCGACGGTCTTGCTTTACCAATTATTGCTGTTACAGCAGATGTACGTGACGAGACAAGAACCGCACTTTTAAATGCTGGGGTAAGCTATTTCATAGAAAAACCAGTTGAGGAAAGTGTCTTTATGGAGATAATCCACCAAATCCTTGATATGAGCGCAGTTCGAAAGCGGTCAAAAACTAGGATTGGATACCGTTATATTAAGTCGGATCGATTGGGACTAAAACGTCTTGAAATAGGGAAAGATAGCTTTGAAAGTACCCTCATAGCAACGGTTCATAACAGTCAGGAAAAGATATCAAAAATACTTGCTGCTGCCGCTCCGTTAAACATTCTTGTTCTTAGCCACGAAATTGATGAAATAGACGATATCATATCTAGTTTCGGTTCAGATGACATTTGTGAAAGCCTTGAACTTATTAAGTCAGCTCTTCTAAACGATGATACAGCAGGGATGGAAGTGATTATTACAGACTTTATGGATGAGTACCAATGTTTTGTGGATGAATTACAGGATTTTATTAACGATTCAGCTATTGAAGCATAAGAATATTGATAAAGTATTAACGAAGCTTGCAATCTGAAAGTCGGTCATATATCATATTTATAAATTAATTTTGTGCCAAATGCAAATAGTAGGACGTCAATTAATCTCCCAAACGATTCTTATTTCATCCTACTAACGCTTTTTTATATAACGGCTTAACCGCCGTTATTTTTTTATGAAATGAAAGTGTGCACAATAAAACTTGCATACACTCTGTAGAATCTTGTCAAAAAAAGGTCAAATCACTTTGTAAACTTTCACTAAAGCAAAATGGACCGATTTTTGTTAATTATTGCGTTATCTGATACAATATCTGCGGACGGACAATAAAAAATGGACGAGGAGTGATTGGCTTGTTAAAGGCCTACAAAGGGCATGTCGTGTATACGGCAACACCCAAGGCATTTACTGTCATTGAAAACGGCTACATTGTTGTTGAAGATGATACAGTAAAAGCGGTAAGCCAGGAACTGCCAGAAGGCATCAATCAGGATCAAGTTGTTGATTACGGGGATCGACTTATTGTACCTGGTTTTGTTGACTTGCATTTCCATGCACCGCAATATCCGAATATAGGATTAGGGCTCGACAAAGAGCTTCTGCCATGGTTGGAGGATTACACATTCCCAACTGAGGCAAAATTTGCTGATTTAGGATTCGCTGACCGTGTTTACCGCATGGTGGTGAATGAACTATTGAAGCAAGGGACAACACGTGTTGTTCTTTTTGCAACCATTCACCTTGAAAGCACAAAGCAACTGGCTAAGATTTTGGACGAATCTGGCATTGGTGCTTACGTTGGCAAAGTGAATATGGATAGAAATTCATCTGAGATTCTAATTGAAACAACTGAACAGTCTTTGGCTGATACAGAAGCTTTTATTAAATCATTTGATGGTGTTTCTGACAGAGTAAAACCAATTATTACGCCGAGATTTGTACCAACGTGTACAAGTGAGTTAATGAATGGACTTGGTAAGTTAGCAGACCAGTATAATCTAAAAATACAATCACACATCAGTGAAAATCTTGGTGAAGTGGATTGGGTGTCTGAATTGCATCCAGAGTTTGATGATTATGCATCTGTTTATCAAGGACATGGCCTGTTGAATGACCAGACGGTAATGGCACACTGTGTTCATAACACTGATGCTGAAATTAGACGTATGGCTGAACAGGGAACATTCTCAGCACATTGCCCAAATGCAAACTATAATCTTTCAAGTGGTATTATGCCAGTTAGAAAATTCATGAATGCTGGGGTTCGTGTAGGTCTTGGAACGGATGTTGGTGCTGGTCATAAGGTTTCCATAGCTCAAGTTATGTCACAGGCTGTTCAAGGGTCGAAAATGACTTGGCAAATGAGAGATAATGCATTGGCTCCACTCACAACTTCTGAAGTTTTCTACTTAGGTACCAAAGGTGGCGGCGAGTTCTTCGGAAAAGTCGGCAGCTTTGAACCTGGATATAAGTTTGATGCACTTGTAATCGATGATGCTTCACTTCAAATTGAACTTGAAAGATCAATCGAAGAACGTGTTCAAAGATTTATATATTGTGGAGATGACAGAAACATTGTTGAACGTTTCATTGAAGGTCGTAAAATTGAAATATAGTTTATTAAATACCAGGGGACTTAAGACCCCTGGTATTTTTAATACATGTAAAAGAAGTAGATAAAGTATATTCTTATGCTGTATAAGCAAATGAACTTTTGATGTAATGGGTAATAAGTTATAATTGATATATGCAACAAAATATCCAAATTTTGATTAAATTAAAGGGAATAAGTGTATAAACTACAGTGTTGATATTATGGAGAAAAATAATGTTTTTGGTAATGGGTATTCAAGATAAAATTAAATCACAAGACCATTCAAATAATGTTCCGTGTCATGTTTGTGACGGTATGCATGGATTTGAGCTTATTTCAAAATATAACTACTTTCATCTGTTTTTCCTTCCGGTATGGAGGTGGGGGTATGACTATTCACTCAGATGCAAAGCTTGTGGGAGCTTTTACACAATTAAAGCGGAAAGTTATGACAAATGTAAAACTGAATCGCCTGAGTTGAGCTATTGGGATTTAGAGCCTGTAAACATACCAGTAAAACAGACGAAGTCCTTGGAATGTAAGGCATGTGGGTTTATTTTGGACTCTGATTTTGAGTTCTGTCCGAAATGTGGAACTAAAATTACTGATGACGAGAAAAGTGACTAAAGTCCTATTTTTCTTATCCACCTTGCAATTTTCAGTACGATTAGCTAAACTTGTATAGTAGAAATGGATATGTGACGAAAAGAGCACACCTGTTGAAAAGCAGGGCCGCAAAGCCATGGATCTAAGGGAATGAAGTCCTACGATTGCCAGGTTGCCGAATCAATAGAAGTAGATTCAGGCGTCTGGGGATTTCCCGGCGCCTTTCTTATATATTTGAAAGTGGGCGACAAATGAAAATATTAATAGCAGACGATTCAAAGTTCATGCGTCGATTGATACGAATGAACGTTGAAAGTCTTGGACATACAGTTGTTTCTGAAGCTGAAAACGGCAAGGAAGCCGTGGATGCATATGTAGCAGATCGACCAGATGTAGTGTTCATTGATATGGTCATGCCTGTAATGGGCGGTTTAGAAGCAATCACTTCAATTATGGAGTTCGATAAAGATGCAAAAATAGTTATGTGCTCGTCGATGGGACATGCAACATATGTCCAAGAAGCCATAATTAGAGGCGCAAAAGATTTTATCGTTAAACCCTTTAATCCAGATAAGATTAAAGAAACTCTAAGCAAACTTAAATAGTTAACAAGATTCATATTCGAATCACACCATTATATTGGCACCTACGCCCCCATGTAGGTGCCGCTTTTTTTTACACGATAAACTAAGTGACGCACGATAAAATAGAAGAAGACCAAAATCTGATGAAAATCATATTTTGGTCTTCTTCTATTTTATCGTATGTCACGTGTAACGTGACAAGGAGAACCATCGGTTCTCCGGCGTTACTTGGACTAGCAATAAACTAAGTTGAATGAAAGAAAATAAGCCAAATAAAAAGAAAATCTGATGAAAATCATATTTTGGCCTTATTCTATTTTATCGTATGTCACGTGTAACGTGATAAGGAGAACCATCAGTTCTCCGGCGTTACTTGGACTAGCAATATACTAGGTTGAATGAAAGAAAATAAGCCAAATAAAAAGAAAATCTGATGAAAATCATATTTTGGCCTTATTCTATTTTATCGTATGT
>Ga0070724_10000681_pt1 | contig 22694 bp, 19 predicted proteins | sample tdDd001_FD_67278 | JGI IMG/M metagenome (GOLD analysis project Ga0070724, IMG submission 67278) | Marine sediment microbial communities from the Atlantic coast under amendment with organic carbon and nitrate - tdDd00.1 | ecosystem: Environmental > Aquatic > Marine > Coastal > Sediment | place... | reverse complement strand
TTAGGTGATATCTTAGATGTAGAAATCCTTGAAGCGACTGATAAGGGGATTAATAGTTTAATTGGACTGGAATCATTTATTAATTTGAGAGAGTTGAAGTTAGATAAGAACTCGATTAATGGAATTGATTCAATTTTAGCTTTACCTAATTTAGAGATTGTTCATTTACAAGAAAATGAAATTACTACGATTGATCTTAAGTATGCTTTTAACAAGGTCGTAGATTTGGATTTATCGAAGAATAAAATTAAACGAGTATCCTTTAATAGTTCACTGAACCTGACTAAGTCAGTAAATTTATCTGGAAACGATATAACAGATGTTTCAATGGTTCAATCACTGAAGTCGATATCAAAAATGAATTTCTCAAACAATAATATATCAACATTTGATTTTATTGATAGTATGAGTACAGTAACAGAATTAAACCTTAGTAATAATGATTTAATAACTATGGAGAATATTGCTGAACTCCAATTAATTGAAAGATTAGAGTTACAAAGAAATGATATCAAACTGTTGCCTGATTTAGGTAATATGAAAGAACTAAAATACTTAAATCTATCAAGTAATGATTTAGAAAGTGTTAATTTTAGTGCTGAAACACCTGATTTAAGATATGTAGACTTAAGAGAAAACTATATAGATACAATAGTATCTTTCAAAGGTGCAAGAAATGTAGAAGAGCTCTACTTACAACATAATAAACTGAAAACAATTAACAAGTTAAGTGATTTAACATTAGTAGAAGAGCTAAGTTTAGCATACAACAACATAAATAACAGTAATGGATTAAATAAGCTGAAGTCACTACGTTATTTAGATTTAAGTTACAATGATTTAACTTACTTATCAGGAATGTATAGTTTGCCAGAGGTAAAGACCATTGATGTTAGCAACAACAAACTTAGATCAAACTCTGGTATATCTAACTTAAGTTCACTAGAGATAATAGATTTTAGTAACAATTCAATTGAAGCTGTTTCGATGTTAACAAATTGTCCAAATGTGATTGATTTAGATCTTTCATCAAACAACCTAACATATTTAAGAAACATATATAATTTAAAGAAATTAGAGAACTTGAATCTATCACAGAACAAGATTGTTGGTATTTATCAGTCCCTTAATTACAACAAGAATTTAAAGACTCTTAATTTATACTTAAACAATCCTGCTAAGAAGAAATATAAAACATCAACTTACTTTACGAACTTAGGTGGTTCATTTGATTTATCTTTTGTAAAGAACTTAGCCAAACTTGAGGTGTTGGACATATCTTATACCAATGCAAAGTCATTATCTTATTTAAAGAACCTGACTAATCTTAAGTCAGTAGTGATAAATGGTAACCCAATTTATAATACTCAAAACCAAAAGGTTGTTACGAGTTTACAAGAAAATGGCGCAACCGTTAGTGGCTTTACGTCAGTTCAAGGGTCTAAAATGATGACAATTGGAAACTATCAATACATTTATGGAGTTGTAGATTAATGAATATGAATGAATATAATTTATGTTATGGTTGTATGACCACTCTTGATGAGAGTCAGAAAAAATGTAAAAAGTGTGGTCATGTCAACGGTACTATAAAAGCAGATTGTTACCTTTTAGAAGGTACAATTATACATTCAAGATATATTATCGGTAAAGTACTTGGTCATGGTGGATTTGGTATTACATACATCGCTTATGACACACGTATCAACTCAGTAGTAGCTATTAAAGAGTACTTACCTGGTGATTTCTCAATTAGAATCCAAAATAAGAATGAAGTAGTGATCTATGATGGGGATAAAAGAAGCCAGTTCCAAACTGGTCTTGAGAAATTTCTTGAAGAAGCAAAAACAATGGCTAAATATAACCATTACAAAGGCGTAGTAACAACAAAAGACTTTATTCAGGAAAATAATACTGCATATATTGTAATGGAATTTTTGGATGGTGAGACTGTTGAGGAATATCTAAATAGAAATGAAGGTTTTACTAATTATTACTCTATGCTTGAGATCATGTATCCTGTAATGGAATCACTGATTTTATTACATCAAGATGGTATCATACATCGAGATATCAGTCCTGATAATATTTACATTACTAAGGACAATAAAATCAAAATAATAGATTTTGGAGCTGCAAGAGAATCAGTTAATGAAGTTAAAAATTATTCGATTGTATTAAAACCTGGCTATGCACCTGAGGAGCAATATCGTTCGAAAGGGATACAAGGTCCTTTTACAGATGTCTATGCTATAGGTGCAACAATGTATAAAATGCTTACAGGTGTTACACCTGTAGAATCTATGGAACGGATATTAGGAGACAAAGAACTTCAACCTTTATCTGATTACAATCTTAAGCTTTCAAAGAAGCAGATTTCAATTATTGAAAAAGGTTTAGCCATTAACAGTGCAGATAGATATCAAACTGTTGGTGAATTTAAAAAAGCTCTGGAAAAAGCAAGTACGAAAACAAACCAAACTTTAAGAGTTATAAAAAATGTTGCTTTAACTGTTACAGTAATTACTCTGATAGGATTATTATCTTCAAAGCTGTATTTCGATTACTATCTAGTATTTATTCCTGATGGTATTAATGCATATGAGGTAGAGGTTGTTGAATACCTAGAGCGGAATAATATCTCTTATGAAATCAAATATGCTTTCGATCCAAATGTAAAAGACAAAGTTGTTATTAAACAAAATGTACTTAGTAAAAGAATTAAACCTAATGATAAAGTGAGTTTGACGGTATGTGATAAGAGACTAGAAAAAGTTAAGTTTGCTGATGAAAAACTGACTCAGCATTTTAAAACAATCTACGGTTTAGAGGATATTCTTGTAAAGGATGTTGAGAACATTAAATCATTAGATTTAAATTATTTAGGTTTAGAGTCTATTTCTGGTTTAAGATACTTTTCATCTTTGGAGTCATTGAATTTGAATGATAACAACCTAGAATCAGTTAATGAACTAAGCTCATTAAGTCATTTAGAGTACTTAAATTTATCAAATAACTCTATAAGGAACACTGAATTTGTTAAGGACATGGAGAGTCTTAAAATATTAGATTTATCTAATAATGAGATTGTGTCAGAGAGATTGGCGATGGAATCAGAGTCACTGAATCAACTAATTTTGAGTGATAACTATCTTAGATTTCTGGATGAGCAACTTGATTTACCAAACTTAAAGGTACTTAATTTAATTAATAATAATCTTGAGGAAATATCAAATTTGGATAGCTTGTTGTCATTAATACAGTTAAATTTAAGTTACAATAATCTATCAGAAATTGATAGTTTAAGTGTATTAGATAACCTTGTTATCTTAGACCTAAGTAGTAATGAGATCGATAAACTTGGAGCAATAACTCATTTAAAGAACTTAAGGAATCTAGATTTATCGCAAAATAGAGTGGACCATTCAGATAGTGCTTTGAAAATCATCGGGGTAGATTGTGAAGTTGTTGTAGATGGAGAATAATAATGGACATAAATAAATTTACAAATATAGGTGGTCGTTCAAATAATGAAGATTATTGCGATTATTATATTGAAAGTGATAAAGCATGTATCGTAGTTTGTGATGGTTTAGGTGGTCATGACTGTGGAGAGGTTGCCTCAAAAGCGGTAGTAGAACATATCATCTTAAATTTTAAGAGCAAACCAATAATATCTGAAGATAATATGGTGACCTTATTACAAGGAGCACAAGATTTTGTTGTTTCTTTACAAAATGAAGATCGAGATCTAGTAGAGATGAAAACAACTGTAACTTGTGTCTTAATTCATAATAATACTATGGTTACTGGACATGTTGGTGATTCAAGAATTTACTTATTTAGAAAGAATAAAACTTTATTCGAGAGCGAAGACCACAGTGTTCCGTATGCACTGTTTAAGGCAAAGAGAATAAAGAAGAAGGATATAAGAACCCACGAAGACAGTAATGTAGTATTAAGATCTATAGGATCGATATGGGATAGACCGAAATATGAAATTCATACCTTTAATAAAGTTAAATCAGGTGATGGTCTACTTCTTTGTACAGATGGGTTCTGGGAAAACATCATAGAAAAAGATATGACAAAAACATTAAAGAAATCATCAAGATCTGCGGAATGGATGAATGAAATGGTTCAAGTTGTTCAAAGTAATATACTACATGAAAATCATGATAATTATACAGCAATCGCTTTAATATGTGATTAGTAAGAACGGAGAAAATTTTGACAAGATGTTATAGTTGCATGAAACCCGTTATTGATGTAAACAGAACATGTGAACATTGTAGTTTTAATTTAGAACATTATCAAAAAAATCATGATTATTTGAATCTTGGAACTGTTTTAAATGAAAGATATGTTTTAGGTAAAGTGTTAGGACATGGTGGATTTGGTATAACCTATATTGCTTTTGATACAAAGTTAAACCAGACGATGGCAGTTAAAGAATACTTACCAAAAGCTTTAGCAAATAGAACACAAAATGGAGAGGTCCATACAACTGTACCGAAGTATGAAAACAAATTCCAACATTTTATGAATCGATTTTTAGATGAAGCGAAAGTACTTGCTAAGTTTAATAATGAACCTGGCATAGTTTCTGTGCAGGATTATTTCTATGAGAATAATACTGTTTATATAGTCATGCACTATATTGATGGCAAACCTCTAGATAAATATTTAAAAGAATATAATGGTCGATTAGATTATGAATTAGCAGAAAACTTTATGATTCAAGTTATGGAATCCTTGAAAAAAGTACATGCAGAGGGAGTTATACATAGAGATATAAGTCCTGATAACATATTCATATCTAATGATGGTACCGTCAAATTACTTGATTTTGGTGCTGCAAGAGAAATACTAGAAGAAAGTCAGACGTTATCCATTATTCTTAAAAAGGGATATGCACCTTTAGAGCAGTACTCATCAAAAGGTAATCAAGGACCGTGGACAGATGTATATTCTGTTGCTGCTACTTTCTACAAACTCATAACAGGCTCAAGTCCTGCAGAACCATTTGATCGGTTAACAGATGAATCACTCGAATTACCAAGTAAGTGTGGTGTAAAGATACCTATGCATGCTGAAATGGCTATTATTAAAGCTCTCTCAATTAAAGTAGATCATAGATATAAGAGCTTAGATCAATTCATTTATGATTTAAGAGATGAAAATAATGATACAGAATATGCAGAAACAGTCATATCAGAAGAGAACGTTATTTCTGAACCAAGAAGAAAAAAGAAGAAGATTCTAATTCCATTAATATTGGTTTTAGTTCTATTTGTTTTCATAATCGGCACTGGTATTAGTGTAGTAATTTCAGATTCAAAACCTCTTATAGGACCAGGGGCTTTGCCACCTGATCAACTTGAGTGGGATGAAAACAGTACAAGTATATCAGAATCAAGTACAATTACTTCAAATGAAGTAGAAGAAACTCCAGTTGAAAATATTGATGAACCATCTGAACAAGAAATTGAAGAGAATAAAGTAGAAGATATTGAGATTATTGAGTATCCTGCTTTTCAAGTAGATTCAGATAAAATTTATGCGTCGTCATATTTTGTAGAAGTTTATTCAGGAGGTACTGTTTATAATTATCCTGAGAACACTGTTGATAATGATGTGAAGACTGGTTGGTGTGAGGATATTAAAGGACATGGAATTGGCGAATGGATCATGTTCGAAGGTTTAGAATTAGGAGAGGTTAACTCTATTTCTATAATAAATGGCTATTCAAAATCTGAAAAATTATTTGATTGGAATGACCGTGTTAAGAAAGCTTTGTTAGAGTTTTCAGACGGAACAAGCGAAATTGTTGAGTTTCAAGATGGTATTATAACACTTCAAACTGTTAAGTTTAGTGATGTTCATTTAACATCATCAATCAAACTAACAATATTAGAGATATATCCTGGATCAAAGTATGCAGATTGTTGTATTACTGAAGTAATATTTAATCTACAGGATTAAGTTAATAGCAAATATATAGAATATTAAGGGATTATCTTTTTTGAGTTCTTATTAACATATTATATACACTAATGGAGGTTTAATGGGGAATCTATATTTGATTATGTCATAGCGGGGGACTGCTTATCATTTCAATCATCCTAGTGATTAGAAAAAGATTATCTGATGATATTGCACATAATATACTCGCTTGTTGCAAATAGACAATATTAAATCATCCTTTTCCATAAGTATTTTGTGTTAGTTTGAATTGAGATTACATTCTGAAAGGAAAAGTTAGACATAATACTACATTCGATGTCTAAATACGCATATAATTGTACTAAATGTGTGTTTAGATATATAATATTACTATATAAGTTATAATTATACAACTGGACGGAATTTATGCTGCTAGACTATAAAAATAATAGTTTAATATAGGATTACTTAAGAGAATATATTGTTTTTGCTTTTCTTATTGAAATGTATTTTTTAATCAAATAAAGCAAGAATAAATTGATAGTAAATATTAGATAATGATAAATTGCATTTGATATAAAATAAAAAAAAGAAAGATGTTACTACATATGAAATATAATTATACAGGCATAAGTCATGTAGGAAATGTAAGAGCGAATAATGAGGATAATTTCTTTATTGGGAAAACTTTGAACAATAAAAAGATATTACTAGCTGTTGTAGATGGTATAGGAGGAGGAGCAAATGGGGAACTTGCCTCAGGTATTGTCGCAGAAGATTTTCAGTGGTTTATGTCAAAACAGGAAAACGTTAACGTAGAAGAGTTAAAAAATCAGATTACAGATACGAATACCGAAATATTTAATTATTATCATGATAAAGGTATTCGGGGGGGAACTACTTTAGCAGGTATGCTAATTGATGATAAGAGTTATATTTTGAATATTGGTGATTCAAGAGTTTACTTAATTAGAGATGGGGACATAACTCAATTAACTTGGGATCATAATTTAGCTAATTTTCAATTAAAAGCAGGCAAAATTAAAACCGCTGATGAACTTGGGAAAAAAGGACAAGCTCTGGTTAGGGCTATTGGAATAGATGAGAAGTGTATCGTAGATTTTATCCCTGTAGATATGAAGGCTGGAGATCGTTTTTTAATATGCTCTGATGGATTGTATGATGAAGTACAAGAAGAGACTATTTTATATTTAAGTAATAGCATTAATGATATTGAAGATTTAAAGGAAATGTTGTTGAACAAAGTGTTATCTGGTGATGCAAAAGATAATGTGACTTTTATAGTTTTGGAAGTTGTTGAGTAGTAGAAAAAGGAGTATAAGATGCATATAAAATTGGCTATTGTTGATTCTGATTTAGTTTACCTTGAAAGATTTACTAGTAAGATAAGCAGTTTGTATAAGAGTGAAATCACAATTGAGAGCTTCTCAAGTGTAGATACTTTTTTTAGTTTGGCTTCACATAAGTTGTTTGACATTTTGTGGATTGATGAAAGTATTGAAGTACCAGAAGAATACCAAAATTCTGAAATGATTGTTTATATGGTTCAAAATAATAAAATTAATTCTGTAAAAGGTAAGCAAGCCATTTCAAAATATCAAAATGTAAATGATATTTATAAAGAGCTGATAGATTATGCATCAAAATTAGAAAAGAACTTCAAATATGAGTTTGCTAATCAAAAGACAGAGACTACTAATACAATTATGGTTACAGGTGCAGCAGGTGGTGTTGGCACTTCATTATATTCAACAGCTTTAGCTATGAAAATAGTTGAAGAAGGTAAAAGAGTTTTACATGTTGATATTAATAATTTTTCATGTATGAGTTACTACTCAGATGAGCATAATGATTTAGGATTAGATGAAACCATTAAGTTGATTAAGAATTACATTATAAAAGGTGATGAAAGTGATATATCATCTGAACTTCGTACAATGATATCTAATGATCATTCAGGAGTAGATTACATTAAGCCTTTTAAATCACTCTTTAAGAGTTTTGAAACAAAGAGCGCAGATATAAAAGAGTTAATTGGAAAACTCGTCGAAATAAAAGAACATGATTATATTATTGTTGAGAAGGCTTTAAAAATTGAAAGAGATGAGTTATCAGATCTTTCAGATTTGGATAGGATTGTCGTCGTTAGTGATAATTCTAGTAAATGTGAAAACAATTTATCTAGTATAGTAAAAGCCATTGAATTTTTTGATTCAAAGAAAAAAAGCGATGATCAACCAATTTCGAGAAAAATGATGGTGGCCTACAACAAAATGAAAGTTCCTAAAACGGATAAATCTTTACTTAAGATTTTAAGTAGCCATAGGGAGCTTCGTGGCAAGGATGATAGTGAAATCATAATTGAGTTAAAAGAGAAATTAAACGTTGAAGGGCTGATATGGTGATTTAATGGAAGAGTATAGTGGATTAGTTAAGCAGGTTAAAGATATTATTGAGAATAGGTATACTTTTAATGAACGTAGTGATTTAAGTAATGAAGAATTAGAAGAGGCTATTCAAGAAATTGTTGATGATTTAGCAGAAGATTCAATGTATACAACAGAAGAATTAATTAAGGCTAAATTAGATGTTTTTTCTTCTTTAAGAGGTCTAGGTGTTTTAGATGCACTAATTAGAGACAAAAGTATTACGGAAATCATGATTAATGGACCTGATAATATTTTTGTTGAGAAAAGTGGACGATTGGTTAAGTATGATAGAACTTTTGAAAGTCCTGATGAATTAAGACGTGTTATAGAAAGAATTGTTAGTGATGCTGGTAGAAAAATTACTGAGAAAGAACCGATAAAAGATGCACGTTTATTGGATGGTTCCAGAGTAAATGCAGTATTGGGCAATATTGCATTGAGTGGTCATACATTAACGATAAGAAAATTCTCAAAAACACCGATGAGTATTGAAAAATTGATTGAGTACGGTTCGATTACGAGTGATACAGCTGAAATATTACAGAAATATGTAACTGCAAAATACAATATTTTTGTTTGTGGTGGTACTGGTTCAGGTAAAACAACTTTCTTAAATGCACTTTCAAACTTTATTCCAAGTGATGAACGTGTAATAACCATTGAGGATTCAGCGGAACTTAAGATTACAAGCATAGATAACTTAGTAAGTATGGAGACAAGAGATTCTGTTTCGTCAAATACCGAACCTATTACTATCAAGGACCTTATTAAATCCTCATTAAGAATGAGACCCGACAGAATAGTTGTTGGTGAGGTTCGTGGTTCAGAGGCAATTGATATGTTACAGGCTATGAACACAGGTCATGATGGTTCATTATCAACAGGACACTCCAATTCTGCTAAAGATATGTTAAGTAGACTAGAGACTATGGTTTTGCAAGGAACACCAGGGATGCCGCTAGAGGCAATTAGGCAGCAAATTAGTTCAGCGATAGATATAATTATACATTTATCTAGATTAAGAGATAAATCAAGAAAAACGATAGAAATTGTTGAATTAAACGGTTTAGATGATAAAAACAATTATATTATTAATCAACTGTATAGATTTGAAGAAGATGATAAGGCAACCAATAAGCGTGTGTCTGGATCCTTAAATAAGAAGAATGACTTGATTAATGATTTGAAGCTAAAAATGGCAGGTATAGATCTATGAAATTAAAATTATTTAAAAAAGATGAATTGGAAAATGAAAGAGACTCATTTATCGATACAAATGCGATGGATTATAGAACACATAATTATTCGCTGATAGAGATGATAATTAACTATATTGTTGCATTTGCTGCTGTATTTGTGGTTTCTTTTATATTTTATGAAAGTGCTACTATTTCTATACTTTTTAGTATTATTGGCGGTTTTGCCTATTTACCACTAAAGAAGAAAAGTATAGTAACCAAGAAAAATGTAGTTTTACAGAGACAATTTAAGGATTTTTTGGAGTCGTTAACAACATCAATTGGAGCAGGTAGAACAGTAAACGCAGCTTTAATTAGCGCTAATGAGGAATTAGAGATTCAGTATTCTAGCAAGTCGTATATTGTAAAAGAAATTAATGGTATGTTACTAGGCATGAGAGAAAATTATGGATTTGATGTTATGCTAGAAGATTTATCAAAAAGAACGTTAGTTGAGGATATTAAGGATTTCTCAGATGTATTCAGTACTTGTGAATCAAAAGGTATGGATACAGATGTTGTTATAGGTAAGACTGTAAAAGTAATTAACGAAAAATCTGAGATTAAAATGGATATAGAAACAATGATTACTTCTAAGAAGACTGAGTTAAATGCAATAATGGTTATGCCAATTGTCTTTGTTTTCCTGATCAAATCCCTTGGAGGTGGCATGATTGATTTATCTTCGCCTATCGGTAGGGTTGCTTCGACAGTATCCTTAAGTATTTTTATTATTTCATATTTTATAAGTAGGAAAATACTAGATATTAAAATTTAGAATGGAGGAAGTAATTGGATATATTAGCTTTTAGTATGTTAGTACTTGGTTCTATATTGTCAGGTGTATGGATAGTATTGCTTGTAGTAGGAATAAGTAAATATGGAGATTATTTTGATGAAGTTAACCTATTAAAAAATCCCTTAAAACCGATTTTGCCTTTAGCATTAGTTTTGGTAAATACTATAGCGTATGATTTTTCTATGAAAAAAGATAGACAAAGAATGCAAGCATGTAGAAACATCTACGGTGCAGATCATTATGAATTTGAGTTTTATCAGCACTTTGCAACAAAGATATCTGTTCTATTAACCTTGATAGTAATAACTGCTTTGATTTATCCATTAACAGGTGTAATAGGTTATATGATAATGGGTGGTGTTGCAACGATAATTGCATTTGTTGCAATAAATGACTCACTTGATGATAAAGATAGGAAGAGACAGGAAGAATTAATTAGAGATTTTCCAGGAGTGCTTTCAAAGATTGCTTTGTTAGTTAATGCTGAAGTAATCATAGATGAGGCTTGGAAAATAGTTGCTAAAACAGGAAATGGCGTTATATTTACAGAAATGCGTAAAACTGAATCACGTATGGTCAATTCAATGACTTTCGGAGAAGCATTAGTAGAATTCGGAAATGATTGTGGCCATCAAGATATAAAAAAAATTAGCTCTGTCATTGCGCAGAAAGCTACAAAAGGAAGTGACGATATTGATGAATACCTTCAATTATACTCAAAAGAGATGTGGGAAGAGAAAAAACACTTAGTTAGACGACAAGGTGAAAAAGCTTCGAGTAAGTTATTAATACCTATCGGGCTTATGTTTTTGGGAATTCTTGCATTAATTGGTATTCCGTTAGTATCAAACTTACAAATATAAAGGAGAATATTAAATGAAAAAACTTAATGATTTAACAACGAAGGCTTATGTAAAGGTTAATAACATGAAGGACAACGCTATTAACTCTGTAAAAGAATTTATGGCTGAAGAGCGTGGTGCTTCTGATATCTTATCTATGATGATTATCTTAGGTGTGGTAGTAGCGATTGCATTCTTATTTAGAAAGTCATTGATTAGTTTAGTACAAAATCTTTGGGCTAATGTGTTTGGTACAGGTGAGCTTGATGCAGATAAAGTAACGCCTGCATGGGGTGAGTAAAGATAAATGGTGAAATATTTATGATTAATAAACGAGAAGATGGTTCTGCAGTACTAGAAAATATTCTGGTACTGCCAATAGTGTTCTTAGTTATCTTTATAATTTTAACCATGCTTTTAGTAACTTTTGATAGAGCTGTATTAGATGCGGCAACACAAAGAGGGACTGTTCAGGCAAGGAAGATGATTGAAGATCCATATTATATTGGAATTGTGAAAAATAGTATAGAATCATCTTCGAGTGAGTTAAAAGGTTCTGAAGCATTAGGTGATGTAACTGAGGTTGGAGATATAAATAGCATTTCTATCACTATGCCGGAAGATGGTGTTCAACCTTATCGCTATTTTTTTATGGATTCAGATTATATTGAAGGGGTAGCTAAGGAAAAAGTCTTAGACTATATTAATAAGCTAAACTTTCCAATTTCAAATAGTAAAGTTGAAGTATTCCCAGATGTCAGTAATATGATTTTTTACACTGGCATTGAAATTGTCAGTACAAGGACATATGATTTACCATTTAATGATTTAGGTTTTGATTTAGGGGATTTAGTAGTTGAGTCAAGGTCATACACAATTGTAACAGATCCTGATGAGTTTGTAAGAAATGTCGATCTTGCAAATGAAGTACTATATGATTTAGGTGTTACAGGTTCAGATGGCAAACTTGAACAAATGTTTGACAAAGTAAAAGATATGTTAGATCGATTTTTTAAGTAAAGAGGAATATATATGAAGTTTTTTGCGGGTCACAAGGGATCAATATCAATTATTTTGATCATTATTTTATTGCCTATGCTTACATTAGGAGGCATTGTACTTGATATTTCAAGAATGAATTATGCTAAATCAATCGTTTCTAGTTCTGGGGAACTAGCAATGAATGCCGCATTAGCTGATTATGATTCTGTTGTACAAGATGTTTATGGTATATTTGCTATGTCACAATTAGCGGAAAATCCATCTGAAGCACTGGAAACTAATGTTAAAGCGTATTTTAAAAATACTTTAATAGATAATAATGTTATGACTGAATCTGAAGCTGAGGATTATGTCGCTAATCTATTAAATGAAACATTTGATGGTGATTTTAAGAATTTTCTTGAAATGAGTGTTGAGGATATAACTGTACAAGGTGTTCCTAATTCAGATTTAGGAGAGCCAACAATACTAAAAAAACAGATTGTTGAATATATGAAGTATAGAGGGCCTTTGACAATTAGTACAGGTTTTATTGACAGTTTGGATTCTTTTACGAAGGTCGGTAAACAGACAGAAGTTATTGAAAGTAAATTAGTAGCAGATGAAGCATTAGGTGAAATACAGGCTGCTAATAATGAGTTGTATAAGTTCCTCAAAGATTTTGATAAAACATATGCGCTTTATAAGTCTGATGTACTTGAGAGCAAAATGAATGCAATGCAAACTGCGCTTGGCCCTGCTGATCAAAATGTAATAGACGTTTTTATTTATGATAAACCGTATGTTATGGAAAATGGAAGTAAAACAGTTAATAGTGATCCTGATTTAACTAGTTTAGATACAGCCTATAATGCAATTGGTAACATTGATGGTATAGTATCAAAAGATTATAAACTTCTACAAGATTACCTCAAGGCCTTTAATGATGCAAAGGTGAATTCTAGGAAAAAAACCTTGGAAGATGACATTAAAGATTTAGAGAGTGAGAATGAAGAACTTGATGGAGATATAGGAGTTTTAGATAGTAAGATTGATCAAGAAAATGCTAAAGAGAATCCCAGTTCGTCAAGAATAGCAGGTTATAAAGCTGATATTAAGAAAAAAGAGCAAAGTATAGAGGATAATACAGAAGAAATTGCTGAATTGACTTCAAAAATAGAAGCTTTAGAGGATTATTTTGAGTATTATGATGCTATCAATACAAAGGCATCAAATCTTTATAATGCATGTCTAGCATCTGTGGATGCCTTTAGAACTCCTTTAAAAGATATTCAAACACAAACTAATTATATTATTAATTTGAATTATAAATTGCTGCTGATAAAAAGTCAGATAGGCACAATAGATGAATTAGTAACATCATTCAATACAAAAAAAGAAGCATTTGAAGGAAAAATTAGTAAATATGAATCAGAAACTTCTGGCAAAAGTGATATGTTTTCAACAACTATGCAAAGTGATGTTGATAATAAGATGGCACTTGTGGATTTAGATGCCTTGAAGGAACTTGATGCAAGAGTTCAGAAGGATACCGAATATTTCACACCTCTCTTTAATAGTTTAAAGAATATTGAGTATAGAGGTTCTGTGTATTTTGATCCGTATGGTAGGGTTAATAATAATATTTTAAATATAGCTTCTAATGCTGAAACTGCACAAAGTTTGGCTGATATTTATATCAGTAATAATGCTGGTACATTTAGCTTAGATATTACAACTTATAGAGACTTCTTATCAAAAAATGCTGATACAAATACAATTATGTCAAACAATCATGATGTATTATCAATGTTTGTTCCACCTCTAAAATATTGTGAGTACTTAAAAAAGGAATTTAAAGATCAAGAAAATAGTGTATCTACTTCAGATACTGAAGAATATACAAAAGTAAAAAGTGAAGTTACTAACTTAAAAACATCATCTGAAAGTACTTCGGAAGCTGGAGCAAGTTACTTACAGGATGAAAATGCTACTGTAAAATTACTTTCAACATTCACGCAACCGGTTATACCTTCTAAAGGTACAACTTCGACTAATACAGGGATGGATTCCAAGTCATCGATGAGTTTTGATTCTGATTTTGAGAAAGCCAGTCCAAAAGTATCGGGAAGTTTTTCTAATATTACGAGTGTAGCTACAAATTTATCTGATTCTATTGCAAAACTAACAAGAAATGCAAGGGATGATATTTATGTTTTAGAGTATATATTTAATAATTTCTCTAGTGGAATAACGGAAAAAGAATATGATGACAATGTCAAACTGACCTTAAGTAACTATAATATTGATTCTACTTCAAACTATTTCTATGGTGGAGAGATAGAGTATATTTTATATGGAAAAGACAGTTTATCTGCTAATGTTTCTACAGCAAAAACACATATATTTGGTATCAGGTTTGGGTTAAATGCTATATTTGCTTTTACTGATGGTGGTGTTAGATCTGAAACATTTGCATCAGCTGGTGTAATATCTGCTGCAACATTAGGTGTGGTACCAGTACCACTTATTCAAGCGATACTTCAATTATCTCTGGCGCTAGCAGAGTCCGTTTATGACATGCATCGTTTAAACGATGCCAAACAAGTTGCTCTGATTAAAACACCGTCAACTTGGAGCATGTCTATAAGAGGTTCTTTAAATGTAGCTAAGGAAGTTGCAACAGATGCTGCAACAACAACTATAAAAGAAACACAGAAATTCATTGAGAATGCTTTTGATGCTTTTGGAGAAGATGTCAAATCCATGACTGCGGAGGAATTAGAGGCTCAAAGTTTAAAGTTAAGTACGACAATTACACAAACTGTAAGAGAGGAAATGGAAAGTGTTTCAAGTCAGGCAATAAATATGTTTGTTGAATGTCTTGAAAATGAACTTTCAAATGTGTACTACATAGATGGAAAATTAATTGATCCAAAATCACTAAACATAGAGGAAAAGCTTGAGTCTAGTATTCAAAATGCTGCTAATACTGCCAAAGGTTTAATCAAAGACTATATAACGAATAATGATATAATTAGTCTAGTTGATCTGAGTATACAGTCAGTTGCAGATAAGCTTGTGGATTATATAAAGAGTGATGAGTTTGTAATACCAGATATACAAGTTTATACAGATATTGATACTGTAATAACTTCCTTAAGTAGTTATGCAAATTCTAAAGCTGATGAGTATGTTGAATTGGCATTAGATTATATGGATGAATATCGATCGAAAATCACTAAGGAGTTAAGTAAAAAGCTGACCGACAGTATAGATAAATACAAGAAGTTAGGTGATGAGAAAATTAATAATGTTGGTGAAAAAGTAATGGAAGAGGCAACTCAAAATATCGATGAGGTTTTTGGTTCATTAGAGAATAATCTGCCAGTAGGTGATGGGACTTTTAAGCCAACTGGTAATGTGAAAAGTAGCGGTTTTAAGGCTGCAATTAAGTTCAGTTACGAAGATTACATAAAATTATTTGTGTTCTTAAATTTAGCAACAGGAAAAGAAGATGTAACGTTGAAAAGAATGTCTGATTTAATGCAGACAAATATGAACTATGGAAGTTTTACAAAAGATGATAAGACTATTACTCATACTAAAAAGGGTTCATTAGCTTTGAATGAAGCATATTCTTATGTAAGTGTAGAAAGTAATCTGAGTATAGATCCGTTCTTTGTTAAATTTGATTTCTTTAATCAATTATTAAAAGAAGATAATGATGAGTTTAGTGTAGATGAATTAGGCAACTTACATTATAGATCTGTTTTAGGTTATTAAAAGAAAAATTATAGGATTTATGAGGTGAAAAATGAAGAAAAGTATTATTTTATTAGCAATATCAATGATTTTAATTATGACGTTTGGCTGTTCGAAAAATGAGGCAAATGGTAGAATTACTGAAAGCAATACCACACAGAACATTGAAACAAGTGATGAATCATCAGCAACAGAAGAAGTACAGGAAAAAACTATTGAAGATGAAGAAAAGATGGATTTTATTGTTTTAAGAGGTTTAACAGTAGACACTTATACTGAAGTGCCAATAAAAGATGGAAATTATCAAGACGATACATTCCAGAGAAATTCATATCATGCAGGATTAAAGCTCTACTTTGATGATTACACTATTTCTCGTATAGAATCGACTAAAGAAATTAAAGAAAGCGTTATATCTGATTTGCAATGGAAAATTGAGAATTATTTTACTGAAGATGTTGATTTAGGAAGTATTTGGGGGTTTGATGAAGTATCAATTACAAAGGAATCAACAGAAATTGTAAGTATTAATGGTTATAATACAGAAAAATCTAATGGGATTTTACATTTTATCAATACAGATAGAGAAGCTGTTGATGTTCATTATTACGGGTATGCAATTGATTTCAATGATGAGTCTGTGGTCTATCTTGTTTATAATACTGAAAAGGAAAATGTTGAAAAAGGTAAATCTACATTAGATGAAATGGTAAATACTTTTAGAGCATGGGAATCAACGGATGTTGAGTATGAGGATTAGATGAGATATAGACAAGATTCTAAGGGTTCAGTTACTTTAGAGGCGATAGTATCATTAACGACATTTTTAGCATTGTTTGTTTTAATAATTTCTATTTCGAAGTTCTTTATGGCTCAAGCGCTTATAAAGAATATGATTAGTGGTGTTGCACTTGAGATGTCTCAGTATTCCTATCTTTATAGTGTTTCAACACTAGAAGATTTATCTGCGGATTTGGATTCTAATGCAGGACAAGCTAAAGGTGATATCAATAAACTCTTTGGTATATATGATGGCCTTAATAATAGTATTATGGGGATTTATCAAGATGAGAATGGTAAAGACAGTGTAAAGACTTTATCAGAGTCTGTAATGGCGAACTTGCAAAGTGCAGCTAATTCAGCGTCAACGCTGGATATAAATGCTTCAAAGTCTGCTTTAGAGGATGCTAATTCAACCGCTAATGAGATTAAAGCAAGAGCTGATGAGACAATTGAATATGCATCGGACTTTAAAGATGAGATGATGTCCATATCAAAAGATCCTATTGGATTTGCAAAGTCACTTGCAGTAGTCTTAGGGCAACAGTTGTCGGATAGAGGTAAATCTATAGTTGCTGAAAACTTAGCAAAATCTATGTCGGTTAAGTATCTTGGTGCTGATGTCAATGAAGCGAATGAAAAACTTAAGTCCTTAGGCATTGAAGAAGGACTTGAAGGACTTGATTTTAGATATAGTCAAATGTTTCACTCTTCAACACCTACTGATATTGTAATTGCTGTAAAATATGATCTCGAGGTATTAAATTTATTAAATTTAGATACTTCTGTGTCTATGTTTGATGTAAGTCAGACCAAAGCATGGTTATCAGGAGATGATAAATTAGTTGAGAAAAAAGTTGAAGAAGAAAAGAAAGAATCTGAAGAAACTGAAGAGATCGAGGACGAAACAGGAATCTCAGCATGGGAAATGGGGTCTTTCGCAAAAGGTGATTATATATCATCACAAGAAGTTAAATCATTATCAGAAGGATATATTAGCTCAAATGATAATTTAATTGATGCATACAATCCATCTAAAAATGAAGTTGTAGATGTTAAAGTGATTGATGTGTTTAAAAAATCATATTCTACTGATGATAAATTGAAGAAAGAAATGAACAATAGAGTATCTAACTTTTTAGATAGTCTAAATAACAAAACATCTGTAACAGTGGAAGATAATTCTAATGCTGAAGGTGAAACGATACATAAACTAGATCCCGCTACATGTAATAAGAAGATGATTATTGTTGTGCCAGAGGGAGCTGATATAGAACATATCAAGGAACTGAAGAAATCTATTGAAGAAGAGCATAGTATTTCAATAGAAATTGTTTCCGGTTATGGTAAATCACCAGATGCAGTAGTTTCAAATTAAAATGGAGTAATAATGGAGATAGCTTTAACAAAAAAAAATATATATTCCGATAAGAAAATGTATCTAATAGCAGCTGTAGTAACAGTAATTGTAGTCCTTTTGATGGTCATAAGGCAATCAAGTGTATATGATATTTTAAATGTAGCTTTTTTATCTGTGACCATTTCAATGACTATGTACTTTGATTTAAAAATGCGCATTGTCCCTAATGAAATTATTCTAGTAGCTTTGGGGTTAAGATTACTTATGTTAGTTATTATAATGATGACTAACATTCAAGGCTTTTCCTATATATTTATTGATAGCTTGGTCGGCGGAGCTTTTCTTTTGCTGATACTTATGGTTGCTAGATTAATCAATAAAGGATTAGGTGCAGGAGATATTAAATTATTTTTGGCTATTGGTTTGTATGTTGGATTTAATGGTGCATTCAATATATTGTTTTATACAATATTAGTTAGTTTTGTATTTGCAATCCTAGCACTTCTCACAAAAAAAATGAGTATGAAGGATTCACTGCCTATGGTACCTTTTGTACTTGTAGGATTTATGGCTACGATGCTATTAGGAGGAATTTAAATGAAGAAAGTTATAATACCAATAATCCTTATGGTATCACTCGTTTTAACAGCATGGATGAGTTATTTCTCTAAGGTTAGTAGCCATCAAGCTAAAGTTGATACACTTGTATCTGAAGCTGAGCATAACCTAGATTTAAAGGTTTATTATAAGGCAATGGATCAATACTACAATCTTATAGAATTAGATGATGGTAATATCGATCACTATCATAAGTTTATGGATTTAGCATATATAACTAACGAGTTAGATGCATATGAAAGTATAACACTTAAGACAATAGATAAGTTTCCAACTGATCCCAAAGCATATAAGGATATTATTAACTACTATATGTTAAATAATGAGTTTGTTGAAGTACAAAATATTGCTTTAAAGGCAAATGAACATTTAGAAGATTCATCAGAATTTAGAGAATTGTATTTTGAAGCATCTTATCAATACTCGGAGATTGGCGGTCGATACGATTCTGTAAATGATTTTATCGGTTTCAATGCATGTGTTATTGAAGATGGCAAATGGGGAATGATTAATCAGTTTGGTGATTTCATTTTAGAGCCTATCTATAAACATATAAGTGCTTTTAGTGGTGGTATGGCTGCTGTAAGCTTAGAAGATGAAACATATTTCGTTAATAAATCAGGTCATCCACAATTACGTACAAAAGAAAAAGTAGATTTAGCAATGCCTTTTATAAGTGGACTTTCAGTTATAAAACAAGGTGATAAGTATGGTTATGCTGATAAGGACTACAATCTATATGAAGTAGAATGGGATTTTGCAACTAGTTACCTATACGGTGTAGCAGCTGTAAAGAAAGATGACAAATGGGCAATAAGAGATTTCAATAGAGAGTATGTCACTGAATTTATATTTGATGATGTTATTTACGATGATAATTATATTAGTTCAAATAATGGTGTGATAATTGCATCTGTAGATAATATCTATTATTTATTCAATATAAATGGTGAGAAAATTATAGAAAACGGCTTTGAAGATGCTAAACCTTTTTCAGAAGAAGGCATAGCCCCTATAAAAGTAGATGGGAAATGGGGATTTATCAATACTTCTGGTGATTTGATTATTGATTTTATCTATGAAGACGCATACGCATTTGGTATAGGCATAGCACCTGTTAAATTAGATGACAAGTGGTTTTATGTTGATGCAAATAACGATGTTATGTTAGAGGGTGATTTTGAAGAAGCTAGAACATTTAGTAAAAGTGGTCTAGCAGCAGTAAAAGTCAACAAAGATTGGACATACATTCAATTAGAAATATACAAATAGGGAGAAGTTCATGAATACATATTTAAACATTGAAGAAGTTGGTACAGACAGATTTGTAACTTTAGTTGTTGATGAGCAGTCAGAAATAGATGCAATTGGGTATGGTATGTTAAAAAACAACAAAATTCCTGGTATTGTTAATTTTGATAAAGTTGTAACAAATGGCATTGAAAAAATGAGATATGATGTTACTAATTTTATTAGTGTTGGTGAATTTATAAAGAATGAGATAACGAGTATTGAAATTGCAAAAATTTTAAAATCTGCCATAGAAGTGCTTATAGGGGCAGACGACTATTTATTAGATACATTTAGGTTTATGTTTAGTCCTTACAATGTATATGTAAATCTTGTTGATAAAAGCGTAGGACTTCTGTATGTTCCTATCAGTCAATATAGAGAAAACTCAAATGATGTATTTACTTTAACTAAATATATTATCAATAATGGTCAATTCAAGGTAAACGAAGCATCATCATGCATTAGTAGCCTACTGAGCTACATAAATGCACCTGGTAGTAAAACTAATATGGCTTTCTTGAATGTTTTAGATAATATAGTATCAGGTTCTCCGGTACAAGTTAAAGAAATACCAGTTCTGAAGACTTTTAGTTCTGCACACCTAGTGAGAAAGAAAAATAATGAAAAAATTGAAGTAACTCTTGATGAGTTTAAAATTGGATATGATGTAAATAAAGTAGATTATTGTTGCAAAGATAATAATGCAATCAGTAGAGTACACGCAATTATAACTAAAGAAAATGGTCAATATTACATTACTGATAATAAGTCGTCCAATAAAACATACTTGGAGAATAAAGTGATTAAGTCAAAAGAAAAAATGATATTACGTAATGGGATAGTGATTACTTTAGCAAACGAGAATTTTATTTTTTATTGTAACTAGTTAAGGGGGATAGAATGGTAGCAAATATTATTGTAGTTGTTCTGATAGTAGGTATGCTAGTAGCGTTATTTTTAAGAAAAAAGAAATTAAGTGAACTTGAAGATGCTCCTGAAGAGCAAGTTGTCGAAAAAAAATCAAAGCCTAAAAAAGAAAAGATAAACAAGAAAAAAGATAATCCTTTTAAGGCTATGGATAAGAAAGAAAAAGAAGTAAAGAAAGAAACTCCGCCTAAAAAAGCGAAGAAACATATAGAAAAAGTTGAAGAAACTCCTGTTGAAGAATATATGACCGTTATTTTAGATGATGAAAAAACTGTTATGATTGATGACGATGGTAAAACTCTAGGTGGCATTTCATTAAAGTTAGTGAAGGGTTTTGATAATACGATTGTGTACAGTGATCTAGTGAATAAAAATATCACTTTTGGTCGTAGTGATGATAACGATGTTATTTTTCAAGATAAATCTGTTTCAAAAGTACACGCGCTTGTGAGTATTATTGATGGAAATCTATGGATTAAGGATAATCAATCAGCAAACGGTACAAAAGTAAATGGAATAAAAATTAGTAGTGATACTATTATCAATGACAATGATGTTATTAAATTAGGGCGTATAGAACTTAGAGCTGAGATCAAATAAAGGATTTTTTTTAGAAGACGTATATGTTAAAAAGAAATATCAGTATTTTGGCTGTTTTGATTATAATAATATCTTCACTAGGGGGAATTTATGGAGAAACCGAGTTAGAGATTAGTTACGGTGATATTTATGAGTTTACCAATAATACGCAAGAGGATACTAAAATAACTCTATTTATGAATTGGAATGGTATGACTATATCTAATTATTCTTATATACTAGATAATAATGATTCCATATTAAAGGTAGCTTGATCTAATGAGTTGATTTGGACACTTTCTCTATGGTGATCTAACAGCGTAACCGACCTATTAAGGTTGGTTTTTTGTTTGGAAGTGATTTATGAATAGTGAATAAAGGGATATTTTATCAATGAATGAAATAATTAAGGAATGATTTTTCTGAAAAAAGGATTAACATTGTTAATTTGTGTGGTCATGATAGTGATGTTTACTTTTAAAGTTTCAGCCCCAAATAGTGCTCACTTTAATTTGAATCTCATTAGTGTACAGCATGAAAAGGATATGGTAGATTCATATGGTGGTCGAGTCATATTTGTTTTACAAGACGATGCTGTTGAGATAACTATGTCATAAAGGTTTAAACTTCAACAACTCAGATTCTATTATTCAACAGTACCTAAGAAAACAAACAAAGGTAAAGCAAGAAAGCAAACCAATTGGGAACCTTCGACTAGAAAAAGTGGCGTTGGTTCTTTTTCTTATTGTTGTAAATTAAACTTTTTTTACTTTAAATATGTTATTAGGGGCACTTTATATTTTCGTCAATGATAAAAAATATTGTATCGTAATACCATCTAAATAAGAGGCAAGTTTTGATGATGAATATTCTTTTAAGTTTGAAATTTACTTTTGAGAAGGAAAGGATCTAGGAGATATTGTAGATGTATTTATGTTTTGGTTATATTGATTAAATACAAATATTCATAGGCTAAGATCATGAAAGCGTACAATTACTCCAACACAGTTATAGATTGAATGAGTATTGTAATTGTTAATAAATACTGATAAGCTAAAAAAAACGAAAGGGTGTATAATGGATAAGAAATATGATAATGGAAAATTTTATGATTCT